>Ga0209208_10000299_pt1 | contig 60754 bp, 51 predicted proteins | sample S1TSphfallax_3_FD_187694 | JGI IMG/M metagenome (GOLD analysis project Ga0209208, IMG submission 187694) | Host-associated microbial communities from peat moss isolated from Minnesota, USA - S1T2_Fd - Sphagnum fallax MG (SPAdes) (version 2) | ecosystem: Host-associated > Plants > Peat moss >... | reverse complement strand
AGGCGATCGACAAGTTCAGCTACGGGCTGTCGGATCGCGGCGCTTCCATCCGCATGCCGGTGAACTTCATCAAGAACGGGTACAAGGGGTATCTGGAAGATCGCCGTCCGAACTCGGAAGCCGATCCGTACCAGATCGTTTCGCAGATTCTGAAGACGATCAACAGCGTTCCGAAGCCGTAGTCCGGCCTGCGGGAAAGCATACAGGGGTACATGGAAAGCGTCGTCGCTTTCCATGTACCCCTTTTTTTTGCTCTGCGCCTGTTCCGGTTTTGGGAATCCAGCGCTACGGTTATCTCCGATACGTACGGAAAGCGTTGGAACGGCGAATCGCGGTCGATATATGATTCGGTTTTCGAGGTTTATCCGCTATGTTCGACTGCCTGAATCCAACAATGTATCGCCGTTCCGTTCGAGTTTGCTTTGTAAGTGGACTTTGTGTGGCATTGGCCGGCTCCGCATGGGCCGCGCAGGCGCCCGAAGCGACGCCGGCTACCGCGCCGGCCACCAGCGTGGTGGTGACGGTGAATACGATGGCCAACCGGCACGCGATCAGCCCGTATGTGTACGGCGCGAATTTTCCGCCGAACGCGAGCTACGTGACGGCTTCCGGGGCGACGATGATTCGCTGGGGCGGCAACAACGGTTCGCGCTACAACTGGAAGCTGAACGCCAAGAACAACGACGCGGATTGGTACTTCGAGAATGGAAGCTGGGGCACGCCGGATTCGCCCACGTTTCTCTCGACGATGTCGGCTGCGGGCGGTTCGCCGCTGATGTCGATTCCGATGCTGGGCTGGGTGGCGAAGGACACGACGAGCGTGAGCTTTTCGGTGGCGAAATACGGCAAGCAGTGCTCGACCGACCCGTGGAACTCAAACGCCGGGAACGGCGTGCTGACCAACTGCTCGACGGATATGACGGGCAATGAGCCGACGGACGCGAATGTGGAACTGAAAGACGCTCCGGTGGCGGGCGACCCTGCGGGGACCGTGTATCGCAGCCAGTGGATCGAGTCGATTGCTGCGAAATTTGGCAAGCAGCCGCATTTCTACGACCTGGACAACGAGCCGGATATCTGGGGCGGGACGCATCGGGACGTGCATCCGGAGCCTACGGGGTACGACGAACTGGCCGAGGACATTGTCAAAGAAGGCCATTCGGTTAAGACTTACGATCCGCTGGCGGTTCGGTTTGCGCCGGTCTTCTGCTGCTGGTGGTTTTACTGGAACGGCTCGAATGGGAACGACAAGGGCGACCATGGGGGATTGGATTTTCTGCCCTGGCTCTTGAATGAGATTCATGCCAACGATGTGGCGCTGGGAACGCGGTCGCTGGACGTGTTCGACGTTCATGCTTATTTCAATGGCCCCTCGACCGGCGGAATGACGGCGGCGCAGGTGCAGGCGGCGGCGCTGCGCGAGACACGCGACTGGTGGGATGCGACGTATGTGAGCGAATCGGGGGCGGTGAACCAGCCGTGGGCGACGCAGTTGCAGCCGGATAAGACCGTGGCGTTTGTGATTCCGCGGATGCGCGCGCTGGCGAATACGATCTATCCGGGAACGCCGGTAAGCTTTACGGAATGGAACGGCGCGCTGGCCGGGGAGACGGATTTTTCGACCGCGCTGGTCGATGCAGATTCGTATGGGATTCTGGGCCGGGACCGGATGTACGCGGCTTCGCGCTGGACGGCGTCCGTACAGTATTCCCCGGCGTACTACGCACTGCTGCTCTATCGCAACGCGGATGGCAAGCATGACGGCTTTGAGACTTTGTCGGTCGAGGCTGCCAACAATGCGAGCGCGAACCTCTTCAGCGCGTTTGCGGCGACGGACCCCGGCGGGACGACGCTCACGCTGATGGTGGTGAACAAGAGCCCGACGAACGCGGCCAATGTCACGTTCGACGTGGCCGGTTTCAAGCCCACCGGAATGACGACTTACACGCTTTCCTCGGCATCGCCAAAGGCGATTGTGGCCTCCGCCGAGAAGGCGTGGACGGCGACGCAGAGCTTTGCGCCCTACTCGGTGACGCTGATTGTGGCCACGGGAACGACGCCGGAGAAGCCGGAGGTGGAGTGGGATCTGAATCCGGATACCTTCTTTGCGCCGGCTTCGAGCACCGCGACGATTGCGCCGGAGATTACGTCGGGAACCGGAACGTTCAAGCTGACCTCGGCGAGCGGTTCGGCGGGGCTGCAGTTCGCCTTGACGCAGCCCAAGCTGGCCGTGGGGACGGATGGGACGGTGACCATCAAGACGCCCGCGACTCCGGGCCTCTACAGTTACACCGTGACCGGCGAGGACGCGGCCAACACGGTGCAGAGCAAGCAGGGATGGATATTGGTGGGCAATCCCGCGGCGACCCTGACCAAGACCGGCGACGGGCAGACGGCGCTGCCGGGCAAGACGCTGAAGCTGACGGCAACCTTCGTGCCGGGCAGCTCGGGCGCTACGCCGGGCAATGTCACCATCCTGTTCACGACGACGGCTGGCAAGCTGTCTTCGCAGGTGGTGCGGACGAACGCGAGCGGGGAGGCGACGGTGACGCTGACGCTTCCTGCTACGGCGGGGAAGGTGAGCGTGACGGCGCAGGAGCCGATTCCGTGGGGCGGCGAAAAGGTGGTGTTTACGGAGACGGCGCAGTAACGGATCGCTCCCGCGGGGGCTGAAGCCCCGCTGATTTCAGCCGGCTATTCGGCACGACTGAAGCCGTGTCCTGTCACCTGGCTTATCGAAGCTCGTTTTTGGGGAGGTTGCGGAACGGGGGCACGGTGTAGTCTATTGGAACCGTACCGTGAATTTACGACAAAGGATCGGCCCCCCGTCGCGATGATCCCGAATGAAGCCGCCATCCCCGCAAGCGCCGGCAAGCCGATCGACCTGGAGCGGCTCTTCCGGGATTATCTGCTCGACGGCGCGTTCGACGAGATGCGAACGCGGGACGGCGCCATCCGCCCGCACTACCAGGAGCTGGTGGAAAAGCTGGCCAGCTTGCCGCCCGAGGAATTGCAGCGGCGCAAGCAGTCTTCGGATCTGTCCTTCCTCACGCAGGGAATCACTTTTACCGTCTATGGGCGCGACGAGGGTACGGAGCGGATCTTCCCCTACGACATGCTGCCGAGGCTGATTACGGGCGAGGAGTGGGACCGCATCGAGCGTGGGCTGACGCAGCGGATTACCGCGCTGAACCATTTTCTGCGCGACGTCTACGGCGAGTGCAAGATTCTCAACGACGGCGTGGTGCCGCGCGAGATCGTGTACAGTTGCAAGCACTACCGGCGCCAGATGTGCGGTCTGGAAGTGCCGCGCAATGTCTATATCGCCGTGGTGGGCACGGACCTGCTGCGGCTGAATACCGGCGAATTTGTGGTGCTCGAGGACAATCTGCGCGTACCCTCCGGCGTGAGCTACATGCTCACGAATCGCCGGGTGATGAAGCGGACGTTTCCGCAGCTTTTTCACAGCTACGGCGTGCGGCCGATCGAGCACTATCCGCAACTGCTGCTGAACACGCTCAATTCGTTAGCTCCCGAGGGCCGGCCGGAGCCGAACATCGTGCTGCTCACGCCCGGCGTGTACAACTCGGCCTACTTCGAGCACACGTATCTGGCCCGGCAGATGGGCATCGATCTGGTCGAGGGGCGCGATCTGGTCACCCACGACAACATCGTCTACATGCGCACCACCGATGGGCTGAAGCGCGTGGACGTAATCTACCGGCGCGTGGACGACGATTTCAGCGATCCGCTCGCCTTCCGCAGGGACTCGGGGCTGGGCTGCGCTGGGCTTTTCAACGCATATCGCGCCGGCAATGTAACGGTGACCAACGCCTTCGGCACTGGCCTGGCCGACGATAAGGCGATGTACGCCTATGTGCAGGACATCATCAAGTACTACCTCGACGAAGACCCGATTCTGAACAACGTGAAGACCTACCTGCTCACCGACGACGCTTCACGCCAGCATGTGCTGCAGAATCTGGACAAGCTGGTGGTGAAAGCGGTGGGCGAGAGCGGCGGCTACGGGATGCTGATCGGTCCGCAGTCGACGGCCAAGCAGCGGGAAGAGTTCAAGGCGGCGATCGAGGCCAATCCGCGCAACTACATTGCGCAGCCGACGCTCGATTTTTCGCGCGCGCCGTGCCTTTTCGGCAGCCAGATGGAGCCGCGCCATGTCGATCTGCGGCCGTACATACTTTACGGCGACAAGGTGAATATTGTGCCCGGCGGGCTGACCCGCGTGGCCCTTGAAAAGGGCTCGCTGGTGGTGAATTCGTCACAGGGCGGAGGCAGCAAAGATACATGGGTGCTGGAGTAGCGGCCCTAGCGTGAGTGTGAAAAACCGAGAATCTCCACACTCACACTTCACACTCACACCAGCAATTCCAAACTGGCCACAGGAGCCGCAAGAGATGCTTTCACGCGTTGCCGACAGCTTGTACTGGATGAGCCGCTACCTCGAGCGGGCGGAAAACACCGTGCGTCAACTGGACGTGACCATGAGCCTGTTGCTCGATTCCTCCGAAACCACCGCCGACACGCGCTGGCAGCGGCTGCTCAACGCGCTGGGCAATCCCGAGGGCGTGGAGTGGAACGGCGATCAGGACGCGATGACGCGCAGCATGGTCTTCGATGGAACGAATCCGGCCTCGGTGACCACCTGCATCAACGCGGCGCGGGAGAATGCGCGCCAGGTGCGCGAGGAGATCTCGACCGAGCAGTGGCAGCGGCTGAACCGGCTCTACCACCAGATGCATTCGCCGCAGGCGCAGGCGCAGTTCCGCTCCAATATGAACGATTTTCTGGCTTCGATCATCGACGGCATTCACCTCTTCAAGGGAGTGAGCGATACGACGATGATTCACGGCGAGGGATGGCAGTTTATCCGGCTCGGCCGGTATCTGGAGCGGGCATACGCGAGCGCGACGCTGCTTGAGGTCTACCAGGAGAGTTTGCTCGATTTGGGCGAGCAGGAGCACACCGGCTACCAGTATTTGGAATTGGTGGGGCTGCTGCGCTGTTGCACTTCCTTCGAAGCGTACTGCCAGGTCTATACAGCCGATCTTTCTCCCGATAAAATCCTCGAATTCCTGCTGCTCAATCGCGACTTTCCCCATGCGCTGCGCTACTCGATCGACGGTGTGCGGCAATCGCTGGACGCGATCCAGAGCGGCGGCGGGCGGCGGCCTCCGGAGGAGCTGATGGCGACCGCCGGCCGGCTGCACTCGATGCTGCGGTACACGACGATCCAGGAGATTCTGGATGGCAATCCGGGGGCTTTTTTGCACTCGATCCGGGAGCAGTGCAAGCATATTCACGAGCTGATCTACCGTTATTACGTGCAGTATTCGATTCAGTCGGCGCTGGCGGTTTAGGGGCCGGCGTCGCTCCCACACTAGCCGCAATAACAACGGCGCGGCGACGGTGGGGCACCCGCATTTTCTGCTGGACCGGATTTTTTCTTTGGGGAGTGGGCATGAATTTTTATTCGATCCGGCATCTTACCCGTTTCCGCTACAAGGAGCCGGTGAGCGAGAGCATCATGGAGGTTCGAATGCATCCGCGTTCGGATCACTCGCAGCACTGTCTTTCGTTTTCGCTCTCGGTAAGCCCGCGCTGCCGCGTCTTTACCTATCGCGACCACTACGGGAACAATGTGCATCACTTCGACATTCCGGGAGATCACGACCAGTTGGTGATTGTGGCCGAGTCGCTGGTGGAGCAGCAAATTCAGATGGACGTGCCGGCGTTTCTGGCTCCGGAAGCGTGGGGCGCGCTGGACGCTTTGGTGGCCCAGGGCGACTACGGCGAGATGCTCTTGCCGAGCGCCTTTGTGCAGTTCACGCCGGCGCTCTTGGAGCTGGCGAAGAAGCTGAATGCGGTGCGGCGCGACGACCCGTTGATGGTGGTGCATGAGCTGAACAAGAGCCTCTACGAGTATTTTGAGTATGTGCCGCGCTCGACCCGCGTCGATTCGCCGATCGACGAGGCGATTGCCAGCCGTAAGGGGGTCTGCCAGGATTTTGCGCATACGATGATCGCGCTGCTCCGGCATGTGGGCATTCCGGCGCGGTATGTGAGCGGCTATCTCTATCGCGGACGCGAGGACCACGACCGCTCCCTGCCCGACGCGTCTCACGCGTGGGTAGAAGTGCTGCTACCGCATCTGAACTGGGTGGGCGTGGACCCAACCAACGACCTGATCGCCTACAACCGGCATATCCGGACTGCCGTGGGGCGAGATTACGCCGATGTGCCGCCCACCCACGGCGTCTATCGCGGCAAGACGGAAAGTGAGTTGTATGTGGCCGTGCATGTGGAAGGGAGCATGGAAGCGCCGCCCCTGGACCGCAAGCTGCCCATCCCCGACGATTGGTCGGTGCTGGTGGAGCGGGCGCAGCAGCCGTGGGAGCGGGGCGGGCAAATGCTCGAGATTCAGCAGATGCAGCAGCAGCAATAAGACGGGAATTCCGCTCGCGCATGCCGAGCGGAGCGGATTTTCAGCCGGCCAACGTCAAGCCGCGAATAATTCCTGTTGAAACCTTGGGAAATTTCCTGCAAGATAGTGCCAGCGTGGGTGTTTTCCCCCCAGGATCGCCCACCTCCGAGCGCCATCGACCGGTACCGTACGCCAATGTGCGAGCGCCGGCAGAGTCACTCCGATCGCTTGCACCTGATTCTTGATCTACGGCAAGTTGTTGTCCTATCTATCCATCTCTTTCGATCGCGCACCACCCTGCACGACTTTGCACCACAAATTTGGAGGAACAGACGTGAAACGATCCCACCTGGGAGCGATGCTCTTGTGCATCCTCATCTCTCTTGTTTCTTTGCCTCTCGCCTTCGGCCAATCGGCATCGACTTCGCTGCGCGGAACGGTAAAGGACCCCAGCGGCGCCCTGGTTCCGAATGCGACCGTGACCATTACCGACAAAAGCGTCGACAAGACGCTGACCGCCGTCACCAACGGCGAGGGCTCTTACCAATTTCCGCAGATTCCTCCGGCGAAGTATCTGATCACTGTCACCGCTCCTGGGCTGGGCAAGCAATCGAAAACCGCCGAGTTGCTGGTCAGCCAGCCGGCGACGATCGACTTCAAACTCACGGTGCAGGCCGATGCGGTTACGGTGGACGTGACCGCCAGCGCGCAGACGTTGAATACCACCGACGCTTCGATGGGCAATTCGGTCGGCAATGAGATGATCCAGTCGCTGCCGATGGACGGACGCGACCCGATTTCGCTCCTTTCCCTGCAGCCCGGCGTTCTCTTTCTCGGCGAGGGCGGCGGCAACAGCGCGACGGGCAACCAGGAGGGCTCCGACAGCCGCCAGGGATCCGTCTCCGGCAGCCGCTCCGACCAGGGCAATATCACCCTCGACGGCCTGGACGACAACGATCAGGTAAACGGGTACGCCTTCACGGGTGTGCTGCGCTCGACGCTCGACTCTACGGAAGAGTTTCGCGTGACCACCTCGAACGGCGGTGCTGAATCCGGCCGTTCTTCCGGAGCGCAGGTTTCGCTGGTAACCAAGAGTGGCACCAACCACTTCCACGGTGCGGCCTACGAGTACTATCGACCGACGAACACGGTGAGCAACAATTGGTTCCTCAAGAATTCTCAGCTTTCTTCAGGCGAGCCGAATATCCCAGCCAAGTATCTGCGCAACATCTTCGGCGCAAGCGCCGGCGGCCCCATCTGGAAGAATAAGCTGTTTTTCTTCGGCAACTATGAGGGGCTGCGCCAGGCGATCGACGACGTCGCCTCGGCCACCGTGCCCACGGCGAGCGCGCTGGCCGGCACGATCGAGTATCTCGACTCGAACAATAATATGCACAGCATCTCTTCGTCGCAGATGGCCACCCTGGACGCCGCTTGCACCGCGAGCACTTTCAATGGCTCAACCATCTGCCCGTGGGGTCCCGGCGTGAATCCCAACGTCTTCGGTCCCAAGGGCTACTATAACGGCGTTCCGGTCGCAACCGGCGGCGCATCCGGCGACGGACTCAACTCCGGCTCGCTCTTCTTCCCGGTCAAGATTCCGCTCACCCAGAACACCAGCATCTTCAAGCTGGACTACAACCTGACCTCCAAACAGCAGGTATTCGCGCGCGGCAACCTGCAAAAAGACACCAGCACCGGCGACGCCAATCTCCCTGGGCAGCCTCCGTCGAGCGTGACGGAAAACAATACCAAGGGACTGGCCTTTGGCCATACTTGGTCGCCGACCCCCAATATCGTGAACGATCTCCGCTATGGATATGTGCGTCAGGGGTACGGCACCTCGGGGATCGGCGTGGGCGATTATGTCGACTTCCGCTTCCTTTCCCAGCCCACGGCGCAGACCCGGGCAACGACCAGCGACGTGCCGGTGCATAACATCGTCGATACGCTGACCTGGACCAAGGGCAACCACACGCTCACCTTTGGCGGCAACTGGCGGCTGGTGCAAAATATCAGCGACACGGACGGAAACTCGTTCAGCAGCGCCACGACCAACCCGTATTGGCTGGGGGGCAATCCGCCCAGCCCGACGCAGCTCGGCTCGAGCTACCCGGCGGTGGGTTCTGGCTTCAGCGACTCTTACCTGATTGCCTACGCGACCGCGATTGGGACTGTTCCCCAGGTCACCGACGTGATCAATTACACCATCAGTTCCCCCACCTCCGCCTCTCTGCTGAAAGACGGCGCATTCATTAACCGGCACTTCCGGGCAAACGAATTTGAATACTATCTACAAGACAGTTGGCGGGTTAGGCCGAATTTCACCGTCAACTTCGGTTTGCGGCATACCATCCTCCAGACTCCGTATGAAACCAACGGCCAGGAGATTACGCCGACAATCGACACCAACAAATGGTTCCTCGAACGCGGCACCGCTGCGGCACAGGGGCAGGTTTACGAACCGAACCTGGAATTTGCGCCAGCGGGCAAGGCGAACAAGCGGCCCGGCTACTGGCCCAAGAGCAAAACAGATCTAGCGCCCCGGCTTTCCGCAGTGTGGTCGCCCAATCCTAAGACCTCGATCCGCGCCGGCGCCGGCATGTATTACGACCACTACGGCGAAGCGATCGCCGCGGCTCTCAGCGCCGAGGCGTCGTTCGGTCTGAGCACTTCGCTGACCAATCCAGCCGGCGTGTATAGCTACACGACGGGCGGCAAGTATGTGGGATCGCCGCGCTTTACCGGCCCGACCAACATTCCCGCCATTCCGCTCGGTTCCGCCGCGCCGTCCACAGCCAGCTTTCCTTATACGCCGCCCGGCCTCTTCGGCATCAACTTCGGCACCGACAATGACCTGAAGACCCCCTACTCCGAGGCCTTCAACTTCTCCTTCCAGCGAGAACTTCCCGGCGGATTCCTGTTCGAGGAGGCCTATGTGGGCCGGCTTGGGCGCCATCTGCTGCAACAACTCGATCTGGCCGAGCCTGTGAACTTCAACGATCCGCAAGGCGGCGGAACCTACTTTGCCGCTGGTGCTCAACTCTCGAAACAGGTCGACGGGCACGACGGAGCTTACTGCGGCGTTTACAGCGGGTGCAACATCGCCACAGCACCCGTCCATGTACCGACGATTCCCTACTTCGAACACGTCTTTCCGCAGATGGCCAACCTAGACTATGCCGGTGAAACAGCCACCGACGGCGCTTATAACAACGAATGGGCGCCTTACCGCTACAGCGAGGGCGAGACGACCTCTCTGGCCGATATCGACTACTTTTGCGGATACGGCGGCTACTGCCAAAATGGCCTTAGCAAGTTCTGGCAAAGCCAGTTCTCCTCGCTCTACGCCTGGGCCACGATCGGCACCAGCTCCTACAATGCGCTCCAGGCCACACTGCGCCACCCCACCAGCCACGGCGTCAGCATGGACCTGAGCTACACCCTGTCGAAGTCGCTGGACATGAACTCGGGAACTGAGCGCGGCAATGAGTTCTCTGGCGATAACGCCGGCGGCTCGGCCATCCAGAACAGTTGGAATCCGAAGCTCAACAAAGCTGTGTCGGATTTCGACACCCGTCACTTGGTCAACGGGGATACGGTCTACGTGCTCCCGGTGGGCCGCGGCAAGCAGTTCCTGGGCAACGCCAATCCGGTCATTGACGCCTTCCTGGGCGGTTGGACGGTGGGTGGTCTGTTCCGATGGACCAGCGGACTGCCCTTTTCTCTCTATGAGCCAGGCTGGACGACCGACTGGCAGTTGGAGGGTTACGGCGTGAGAACCGCTTACGTAAAGATGCGTAAACACTACGACTACAGCGCCGGATCGGAACAGGTCTTCGACAACCCAAGCGCCATCAGCAACAGCGTCGAGAGCGGCACCGCCCTGGTGCGTCTGCCCTACCCAGGCGAAGCCGGCATGCGCAATGCCTTCCGCGGCGATGGGTACTTCGACATCGACAATACGCTCAGCAAGGTTTGGAGCCTCGGTGAAGTGGGCAAACTCAAGTTCGACGGCGAAGTCTACAACGTAACCAACACCAACCGCTTCGACGCCTTCAGCATCGCCGCCGGACTCACCGGAGGCACGCTCGGGGCGTACGGCTCAACCCTTCCGAGCGCCAGCAACTTCCGCCGGATGCAGTTTGGTTTGCGCTTCGAATACTAAGCGCCGCAAACTCCAATCCATCGTCAACTCGCGCCGAGGGAGCATTGCTCCCCCGGCGTTTTTCCGTTCAGGGCCATATTGGGGTTGTAGAGTGGAAGTCAGAGTCCGCTCATCCCAGCTTCGAGGTTTTGTTTCTCGCATGATTCTTCCCACTGTTTCCCTGCGCAGGGTGGCCGCGCTCGCCCTCTCGGCGTTGCCTTTGTTGGCTCTTTCGCAAGCCAGTCTATCCCCAATGAAGCCCATCACGCTCGACGAGTTTCTGAATACGACCGAAATTGCCGGGGCGCGGATCTCGCCGGATGGGACGGCTGCGGTGATCGGCACCGAGTATCCAGACTGGAAGGCGAGCGCTTACCGGCATACGCTTTGGCTCTGGACGGCGAAGGATGGGCTGCGGCCGCTGACCGAGTCCGGCGCGGACGAGGACGCGCAGTGGAGCCCGGACGGGAAGTGGATTGCTTTTCTCTCGGACCGGCCGGTGGTGGGCAGCGCAGGCGGCGACGATAAGGATACCGGCTCCGGCGACGCCAAGGCTGGACGGGTGGCAAAGGCCGATGGGGACGACGACAAAACGACGCGGCTCTGGCTGATTGCGCCCACCGGAGGCGAGGCGCAGCCGCTCTACCGCGAGAAGCTGGATCTGAGCTCCTATGCCTGGAGCCCGGACGGCAAGACCATCTATCTGGCCGCAACCACGCCGCTTACCCCGGAAGACGAAGGCAAGCAGAAGGACGAGTGGAAGGATGTGATTCGCTGGCGGGAGCAGGAGCGCGGCGATCTGCTGCTGGCGCTGCCGGTGGCGGCTTCGCTGGCCGCGGCTTCCGCGCAGCCGATGGCGCATCCGGCGAAAGACGCTTCCAAGACGGATACCAAATCGGGCGACGCGGCGCTTCCGTTGCCTGCCGAGGCGCGGATTGTGGCGCGCAGCAAGCTGGCGATCGGCGAAATCGCTCCCTCGCTGGATGGAACTGCGCTGGCCTTCCTCACCCAGTCGGTTAGCCGGCGCATGGAGAGTCCCGGCGATACGGAGATTTTCCTCGTCCCCTCAGGCGGCGGCGACGCGCGCGAGGTTACGCACAACGATGCGCTGGAGTCCGAATTGCGCTGGTCGCCGGATGGCAAGTGGCTGCATTTTGCCGTCCACGCGGCGGGCGGTTCGTTGGAGGGCAAGTACCGGGATGCGCAGGGGCGGCTCTATCGGATGCATCCGGCGAATGGCCAATCCGAATCCAAGCCCGAGCGGCTGGGCGCGGAGTTTCCCGGTTCGCTCGAGGATTTCGATTTTCTGCCCAGCGGGCAGTTGATCGCGCTGGGATTGAAGGGAATGGAGCAGCAGATTTATGCGATCGATGGCGCGAAGGCGACGAAGTTGCCGGGCCAGGCGGGAAATTACGCCGGTTTCTCGGCTCCGAAGACGGGCAATGCGCTGCTGGTGCGCTTGTCTTCGATCAACCATCCGGGGCAGGTGTATCTGGCGGCGGATGCGCTGCATCCGGACCAACTCACCCCGTTGACCCATCTGAACCCGATCTTTGCCGAGCGCGCGCAGCCGGAGTGGCAGCCGTATAGGTGGAAGTCGAAGGATGGCGCGGCGGTCGAGGGCGTGTTGATTTTCCCAGTTGGCGTACACCCTGGGACGCCGGAAGCGAAGCGGCTGCGCATGTTGACGCTGATTCACGGCGGCCCAGCCGACGCCGACGGCAATCGCTTTGGCGCGGACTGGTACGACTGGGCGGGCCTGGCCGCGGCCGATGGCTGGCTGGTCTTCCGGCCGAATTATCGCGGCTCTTCGGGCTACGGGGACGAGTTTATGCTGCAGATTGCGCCGCATCTGGTCTCGAAGCCGGGCGAGGATATTCTGGCCGGCGTGGACGCGCTGGTCAAAGACGGCGTTGCCGATCCGGATCGGCTGGCGGTGGGCGGCTACAGCTACGGCGGCTACATGACCAACTGGCTGATTACCGAGACCACGCGCTTCAAGGCCGCGGTGACCGGAGCCGGAGCCGTGGAGCACGCCGCCAACTGGGGCAACGACGACGTGACCTTCGACGACGCCTGGTATTTGAACGGGAAGCCATGGGAGACGCCGGAGATCTACCAGAGCGAGGCGGCGCTGTTTCGCATGAACCGCGTAACGACCCCGACGCATATCGTGCAGGGCCAGGCGGATGTGCGGGTGAGCTATCTCGAAGGCGTGACGCTGGAGCGGGCGCTCGAACAGTTGGGCGTCCCGCACAGCTTTCTCGCCTTCCCCGGCGAGGGTCACGGATTGGGGCGCAATCCGTGGCACGGCTACATCAAGGTGCGCGAAGAGTTGAAGTGGCTGGACAAGTATGTGAGCAAGCCGTGAGTGCCGTGGAGTTTGAGGCGAAGCGGATAATCGAAAGGGTGTGGATGACGGCGCTCGAACTTCCCGCGCGGTTTTCGGAAGCGGTTTGAATCCAGCGGCATCCAAGGTATGGGACCGATGAACCAGACCCTACAAACCGGCGAACCGGAACGCGAAGAGGCGTCGCCGGATCGGACGCGTCAGGCTCCCATCGCAGCCGGCGACTCGGCCCGCGAGCAGGCGCGGCAGGATTCCTTCGCCCGGACGCTGTTGAGCGCGCATCGGACGATCGCCTTCAAGGAGACGATCGGTCTGGCGATCGACAGCTTCCGGTCGAGCAAGGCGCGCTTTGCGCTGACGGCGCTAGGGATGGTGATCGGGTCGGCATCGGTGATCCTGGTGGTGACGATCGGGCTGACCGGGCGCAGCTACGCGCTGGGGCTCCTCGAAAAAATCGGCACCAACTTCGTGGAACTCGAATATTCGGGCGGCGGCGCGACGGGGACGGAGAGCGCCGTCTACAACGACTACCTGACTCGCGACGACGAGCGCGCCGTGGACTTGCAGGTGCCGAGCGTGATGTATTCCTCGCCCATTCTGGAGATGCACGACCGCATCAGCTTTGGCGGCGGCGTGGTCAAAGACACGCTGGTGCTGGGGGTGGTGCCGGCCTACGAGCTGGTGCGCAACCTGATCGTCACCGACGGCCGCTTCATGGACGATGAGGACGAAAATCAGCACATCCATTGCGCCGTGGTGACGATTCCCTTCGCCAAAGAGATGTTTGGCAGCTCGGACGCTGCGGTGGGGCGGGAGTTTCAGATCAGCGGGATTCCATTCACCATCATCGGCACATTCAAGGAGAGCGTGGACGACTTCGGCAACTCGGAGCTGACCGACAATACGATTCTGGTCCCGTACTCGGTCGCCCGGTACTTTACCGGCACCGACAACGTGAAGCAAATTTACTTTTCGCTGCGCAGCATGGACGACGTGCCGGACGCCACCAAGCAGATTCTCAGCATTGTCAAAGCCCGCCACAAGCCCAACTCCGTCTACAAGACCCAGGACATGAAGGCGGTGCTGACGACAGCCAATGAGATCGCGACCGGGCTGACGGCGGTAATGATCGCGGTGGCCATGGTGACCCTGGCCGTGGGCGGCATCGGCATCATGAACATCATGCTGGCCAATGTGCGCGCGCGCATTCGTGAAATCGGCATCCGCAAGGCGCTGGGAGCCACTTCGCGCGAGATCCGGCTGCAGTTCCTGACCGAGGCGGTGATGATTTCTCTGGTCGGCGGAACGGTTGGCACGATGATTGGGCTGGCGCTGCCGCTTTCGATTCGCATTTTTACGGATTATCAGATTCCCATTTCGCCCTGGTCGATTGTCGCCGCGCTGCTGGTTTCGCTGCTGGTCGGCGTGATCTTCGGCACGGTTCCGGCCACGCGCGCGGCGCAGATGGACCCCGTGGAGTCGCTGAAATATGAGTGATCGACAGCTTAAACCGGGGATTCCGATCGAAGACGAGCCGGAGCCGACGGGCCCGAACATTTTCGTGCTCTATGCCCTGCTGGCTTTGGGACTGCTGGCGGCTATGGGTTTCGCGTGGATGGTGATACTGCCGTTTTACCACCGGCGCTAGCGAAGCCATGGGCGAATCGAGTCTAGTAAGGCGAGTCTAGTAAGGCGAGCCAGGTAAGGCGTATACTCCGAGCTGTAAGGAGACGCTCCGATGGCAGCGACGGCACCCCCAGTCCCCATGAAAGCTCAGGTGGCCAAGATCACCAGCAAAGGGCAGATTACCATTCCCGCGGAAATTCGGGAATCGCTTGGCGTGAAGCCGGGCGACAAACTGGTCTTTGCACGTAGCGCCGATGGAGAACTTGTGATGCGCAGGCTGGAGGAGTTCCCTTTCGATCGCTTCCGTGGCATGGGTACCGGGATTCCGGAACTGGAATCCGATCCTGGATCGGTCATTCGATATATCCGCGAACTTAGGGGCCACGATGAGTTCGACCACGTCGATTGATACCAACGTGCTTCTCCTGCTGTGGGTTGAAGACCCATCTTGGAATACCCGGGCGTCTAAAGCCATCCAGAACGCTGCGAAACGAGGTCCACTTTGTGTTTGCGGCACCGTATTTTCCGAACTGCTGGGCTTGCCGGGGCGAAAAGCGGAGGAAATCCTAACTCTTCTCGACTCTTCCGGCATTCAGATCGATTGGAACCTGGGCGAAGCCGACTGGCACGCGGTGGGCGTGGCATATCAAGGCTACCTAAACAGGCGACGAAGGAGCGAATGGGCCTTCCAAGAAGAGTGCTGACGGACCTGTTGATCGGGGCTCACGCATCGGTGCGCGGGTATCGTCTGCTATCCATGGATCTGGGCATCTACGAGCCAGCGTTCCCAGGACTGGCGATGGACCGGGCTTGATTCGAATCGCCGTTGGTCCCCAAAGTTGCCCGCTCCGCGATCAATACTGGAATGCCGTCGATGAGCGGATAGGCGCGTCCACATCCGGCGCACAGGATTGTCTCGCCCGCCAATTCCAGTCTTGCGAAGCAGGCCGGACAGGCAAGCAGGTCGAGGATTCGACTGTCGAAAGCTGGAGATCTTCCGTTGTTGGGAAGTTCGGCGGCCATGCTACTGGATCGCGCCGTCGCCGGCGTCGGCGCTGCCGGCGTGGGCTGGGCGAACCGGGCGATTGGCCAGCTGCTGCTCGATCGACCCATTGATGTCGGCGTTGGCGAACTCCATGGCTACGCGAATTCCGTTCAGTATGGCAATCTCGTTCGAGGAACCATGGCCGATAATGCACACCCCGCGCAGCCCGAGCAGCGGAGCGCCGCCGTACTCGTTGTAGTCCAAGCGGCGGCGGAAATCGTTGAAGGCCTTGCGCGAAAGCATCGCGCCCACCTGCGCCGTGACGGTACGGGTGAGCGATTCGCGCAGCAGATCCCGGAAGAGGCGGCCGATTCCCTCGGCGGTTTTCAGCGCCACGTTGCCCACAAACCCGTCGCAGACGATCACGTCCGCCGAGCCGTTGAAAATATCCCGGCCCTCGACGTTGCCCACGAAGTTGATGGGCAGGGCCTTGAGCAAGGGGAACGCTTCGCGAGTCAGATCGTTGCCCTTGGTCTCTTCCTCGCCGATCGAAAGCAGGCCAACGCGGGGCCTGGCGATCTTGAGCACGGAGCGGGCAAACATCTCGCCCATCACGGCAAATTGCTCCAGATTGTGCGCCTTGCAATCGACGTTGGCACCTACATCGAGCAGCACGCAGGGCGAGCCGGTGACGGTGGGCATGCGCGCGGTCAACGCCGGACGATCCACGCCTGGAAGCGCGCCCAGCACCATCTTGGCCGTGGCCATAGCCGCGCCGGTGTTGCCGGCGGTGACGAAGCCCGCGACTTTCTTCTCCCGCACCAGCTTGAGGCCAACGCGCAGGGAGCTGTCCTTCTTGGTGCGGACGGCGTGCGCGGCTTTCTCCTCCATGCCGACGCGCTCCGAGGCATGGTGGATGACGATAGGCAGATCTTCGTCTTCCAGGTATTCGTCGAGCAGATCGCGCAGTTCACGCTCCGGCCCGACCAGATGCACGCGCACGGGCAGAGCCCGGCAGGCCTCGATTGCACCACGAATCTCCGGGTCGGGAGCCTTGTCCGAACCGAAAGCGTCGAGGGCAATGTCCGTCAGCTTGCCGGCAGGGAAGCGTGGAGCTGGAAGCTTGGGCGCTGGAAGCATAGGGTTATGAAAGATTAGCGGACAGCTTCCTTGGTTTCGAGAACCGCGCGGCCCTTATACTCGCCGCACTTGGGGCAGGCGCGATGCGGGAGCTTCTTTTCCTGGCAGTTGGGGCAGATGGAGAGCGAGCCTGCCGTCAAAAAGTCATGAGAGCGGCGAAGTGCAGTGCGGCGCTTGGAGTGACGCCGTTTCGGATTGGGCATGGTACGGTTCCTTTCAATTCTGGCTCCGGCCTGAACCCGATTCCGCGCGCAAGATCAGCCTGCGCGGCTGTCGGTATTCATCCCGCCGGGAGCGAAAGACCGGTCTTCAGTCTTTCCGATACCTGGATCGAGTCTCGCGCGCTAATTCTTCAGCCTATCGCTTAAGCCAGCCAGCGCCTCCCAGCGAGGGTCCACTGGACCCGATTCGCAGGAACATGCCGCTTGGTTGCGGTTCTCGCCGCAACGCGGACAAAGACCTTTGCAATCGATCTGACAGAGCGTCCGGGCGGGGAGAGAGAGAAGCACCTGCTCCCTCAACACGTCCACAAGCGCAAGACCACCATTGTCATAATACCCGATTTCCGTCTCCGGTGTGGAGATTGCGTGCTCGGAACCTGTAGCATCCACGCCGGAAGGGCGAAAAAGCAGGTCGAAGTCGCCGGAAAGGCGCAATTCCACCGGTTCGACACACCGGGCGCAGGGAATTTCAAAGGAACCGTTGAAACTGCCCTTGAGCCGGATGTCGGCGACGATCTCTTTGGGGCCACGGTGTTCGTGGAGCACTTCGGCGCGCCCTTCGGCGGCCAGGGCTCCGAGTTGCACCGCCTCTTCGCCATAGCCGACCGCTTCCGGGGGCAGCGCCACGGAAAAGTTGATTGCTTCACGCTCTAAATCGGAAACCAGGAATTGCATATCTTGAGCCTACGGCGCGCGTACTCCAGAGTCAATCTCCAGTGGTGACGCGGACCCCTGCGGCAACCGGAATTCGGAGTACCGCAACGGCACTGGAACCGCTGCCAACCGGGTTCCGAATGTGCAATCGTCAAAAATCCTCATCTAGCTTGCATCTCGCGGGCCGTCGCGCTGTGTTAGCCTCCGGTTGTGGAGAGTCTTTTGAACACCCGCCTCTACCGTTGCTGGGGGATGATCGTATGAGCGCCGTCAAGTACGACCTGATTGTCATCGGGTCCGGACCATCCGGGCAGCGCGCCGCCGTGGCTGCCTCCAAACTCAAGAAAAAAGTGGCGATTGTGGAATCCCGCTCGGTTGTGGGCGGGGTCTGCATCAATACCGGCACCATCCCCTCGAAAACCATGCGCGAGGCGGTGCTGCATCTTTCCGGCTACAACTACCGCACCGTCTACGGAATGAACTACCGGGTCAAGGAAAAGATCACCATGTCCGACCTCGCCTTCCGGGTGCAGGGCGTGATCAAGACCGAAATCGACGTGACCGAAGCGCAGCTTTCCCGCAACGGGATCGACGTGATCCACGGCGTGGCCCACTTCCTCAATCCGGAGAGCCTCCGCATCGAGGGCGCTGAGAACGATACTACGCTCGATGCGTCGCGCATCATCATCGCCGTCGGCACCAAGCCGGCCACCAGCCCGCAGGTGCCGCTCAACGGCCGCACCATCATCAACAGCGACCAGATCTTCGACATGCCCAAGCTGCCGCGCACGCTGATCGTGGTCGGCGGCGGCGTCATCGGCGTCGAATACGCCTGCATGTTCGCCATCCTGGGGGTTCGCGTCACGCTCATCGAAAAGCGCAACAAGCTGCTCGAATTTGCCGACCAGGAGATCGTCGAGACCCTCAGCTACCACCTGCGCGACAGCCGCGTCACCATGCGGCTCGGGGAAGAACTGGCCAGCGTGGAAGAGCTGGAAGACGGCACGGTCGTGGCCAACATGCAGAGCAACAAGCGCATCTCCGGCGACGCCCTGCTCTACGCCGTCGGCCGCCAGGGAAGCGTGGAGGAGCTGAAGCTCGAAAATGCCGGTCTGAAGGCCGACTCGCGCGGGCGCATTCCCGTGGACGAAAACTTTCAGACCGCCACGCCCTCGATTTACGCGGTTGGCGACGTAATCGGCTTCCCCTCGCTTGCGTCGGTCTCGATGGAGCAGGGCAGAATCGCCGTCGCCCGCGCCTTCAACGACATGCACACCATCTCCAACCCCAGCTTTTATCCCTACGGCATCTACACCATCCCGGAGATCAGCTTTATCGGCAAGACCGAGGAGCAGTTGACCGAAGAAGACGTGCCGTACGAAGTGGGCATGGCCTATTACCGCGAGGTGGCGCGCGGTCAGATCCGCGGCGACACCACTGGGCGCCTCAAGCTGGTCTTCCATCGTGATACCCGCAAAGTGCTGGGCGTCCACATCATCGGGGAAAATGCCAGCGAACTGGTGCACATCGGCCAGGCGGTGATGACCCTGGGCGGAAGCGTCGATTATTTCATTGAGACCGTTTTCAACTATCCCACTCTGGCCGAGTGTTACAAGATCGCGGCATTCAACGGCGTGGGCCGGCTGCACCGGTATCAATAAGGGCGCGTCGTTTGCCGGTTCCCCCCGCTCGCGCGGTACTATCGTCAGGATTGCATTGGAGGCTCCGATGACCACCTCAATTGGCGTAGTAATGACCGAGCACATCGTCGCCGGCCTGCTGACCGGGACCCTGGGACAACAAAAGCTGGAAGGCGAACGATTGCGTTTCCCCGCCGACCCGGAAGAGTCCGAGGCATTGATCGGCCTGCCCACCACCGAGCTTTACGAGGCGCTGGCCAGTCAGATCGCTCCGCTTGTCGCCACTTGCACGGAACCGGTTGCGGCCATCGGCGTCGCCGTTCCCGGCATCGTGCGCAACGGCGTGGTCGAGGATTCGCCCAATCTCCAGCAGATCAAAGGCGTCCGCCTGGCCGACGCGCTGTCCGAAGTGTTGCAGGCGCAGGGCATCAAGGCCCCGGTTTACGTGCTGAACGACGCGGACGCCGTCGCCGCCGGACTGGCTGCTTCGGGCGGCCATCTGGACCGGCTGATCCGCGTCTGGACGCTTGGCAACGGCATTGGCTACGGGCGCTGGCCGTACTCGGACGGCGTGTGGGAAGGCGGCCACACCATCGTCACGCTCGACCCCAGGGAACGCTACTGCGGCTGCGGCGGCGTGGGCCATCTGGAAGGGATCATGGGCAATCGCGCCATGCGGCTGCGATTCCTCGATCTGGAGCCGGAAGAGATCTTTGCCAACGCCAAGCAGGGCGACCAGCGCTGCCGCGAATTTGTGGACCTGTGGCATCGCGCGCTGGCGGCCGGGACGGCCTCGATGATCCATCTCGGCGGGCCGGGCAAGTTCTACTTTACCGGGTTGAACGTCGGCTTTCTCGAACTGCCGGTGCTTCGCGGGTACCTCGAGGGCATGGTAAAGATGAGTCCGCTGCAAAGCTATTCGCTCGAAGTGTTGAAGGAAGACGATGCCACGGCCATTCTGGGCGCGGGTGTGGCGGCGTTGCGGGCGCAGAGCTGGTAAGGCGAGATGGCTCAAAAGCAGCTTGAGCACAACCCCGCGCGGCAGTAGGCTGGCCCTGTCACGGCTGATAGAAGTTTGAGGAGGTCCGACGATGAGCGATGAGGAACCGAAGGCTACTCTCGGCGCGCTGGAAAAGGTGAGAAAGGAAATCGACGGCTCACCAGAGAAAGCTCTCGTCTTCCTGGTGAGAGGTGGGTTTGTGACGCCCGCCGGCAAACTTACCAAGAACTACCGGCAGAATGCATAAGTTCACAGCTTCCTTCGTACTCGGCTACCATGGCTGCGAACCCGAAACGGGTGAAAAGCTGCTGAAAAATGAACCCTTTCGACCTAGCCTGAATTCCTACGATTGGTTGGGTTCTGTAATCTATTTCTGGGAGTCCAATCCTGGTCGGGCATTGGAATGGTCGTGCCAGCAGATTGGACGCAAGCAAAGTGCAGACGGGACTGGGATTGCGCCGTTAGTCGTTGGAGCGGTAATCGATCTCGGTCTATGCCTCGATTTGATGAGCGCAAACGGAATCAGTGCCGTGGAGGCAGCTTATCGAGACCTACGGGCGGCGTGGACCCATTCAGGCGTAGAAATCCCTCAAAATACCGGCGGTGAGGGTTTTCGGAACCGAAAACTCGATTACATCGTTCTAAACGTACTGCATCAGGTACGTCGAGAAGCGAGAGAGGCCCCATTCGACACTGTGCGAGCCGTTTTCACAGAAGGCCAGCCGCTCTACCCTACCGCCGGCTTCCGGCGTAAGACGCACATTCAAGTCTGTGTGAGGAATCCGGATTGCATCAAGGGAGTCTTCCGCGTTCCCCGCCACCACTTCTCCGGAGCGGAATTTTAGTATTTCCGCTGATAAGTCCGCGTCAGCCGGTCGTGCCAGCCCAGATGCTCGCTATCCCAGACCGCCCAAAGCAGCCCCACCCCGGCCGGCAGCGCGGACAGCAGCAGCGCAGGAATCCGCATCCGCATCTGCGCGACGGTCGGGTTGTCGTCGTCGAAGGTGCAGAGGGCGATGCGGGCGTAGCGCATGCCCGGCGTGCCCTCTTCGGCATAGCTTAGGAACAAGAACTGGTAAAGCGCCCCGAACAGCAGCAGCGCCACGCCGCTGGCGATGAGCGCGATGCGACCGGTGGGCGGATGCGCGGTCGACGCAATCACCACCACCGCCGCAGCCACAAATGCCAGAGTCACCAGCGCTCCGTCGACGACGGCAGCCAGTAGCCGGTCGCTGACGCGCGCCACCAGCAACTCAGAGACCTGAGCGGCAACCGCGGCCGGCTGTGAGACCCACGCCCGCGCGGCAGGCGCGCTTTCCCGGAACGGAACCTCCGCCGGCGTGTGCGTCTCTTCAAGCGGCATAACGTCGATGGCGCTGCCGGAAAATTGCCCGGAGATTCCCTCGGCGGCAGCCAACGCAACCGGAATTTCCGGCTCGACAGCGTAAACCTGCGCAGCACGGACGGGCTGCGTTCCCGGCGCGGCCAGGAACGATGGCTGTGCGCGTTCGCCTGGATGATCCAGCTCGCTCTCCAGCTCGCTCTCCAGCTCGCTCCCCAACTCGATCGATGCCCACTCCGGAGGAGCGACCGGCATTGCGGCCGTGCCGTTCATGAAAACCGGCGGAGCCAGTAACCGCGGATCGACCTCGAAGATGCTGAGCTGCGGATTCTCTTGCGAAGCGTCGTAGAACGGTCCCTCGGCCAGCCGCGGGCGGGCCTTGCGCACGGCAACAATCTCGCGTGGAAACTCGATGAGGTTGGCCGGCAGGTGCTGCAGGGGTTCGACGGTGGCGCTGCCCATGGGGTCGTCTTCGGCCTCGATGGAGTCGGGGAAAAGCTCCCCTTCTTCCGCGCGATCCGCGTACCGGCGCCCGGAATGATCTTTTTGCCTGGGTCGGTAGGAAGAAGGTTCCGGATGCACGCGCATCTCCGACCAGACATCGCGCTCGGCGGCCTCGGTCGCGAGCGGTAGCGATTCTTCCCAGCGGGGCTGCGCTCCGGCCCAGGGAGCTTGCTCCGGCGCCTGCGCATTGGTTGGACTTGGAGCGACAGCCGGCTCGTCCTGCCACCGTGATGAAGCGGGCTTGACCGCGGGGTTGCCCGCGGGCGCGGCGGGACCGAGCGTTGGGCGAGCGGCATTGTGCCCCCACATCGTTGCGAATGTGGCATCGGCGGACATTGGCCCCGATTCCAGACCGGCCAGCACCGCCTCGGCGGCGGCCTGCGCGGTCAGCGCGGCTTCCGCGGCGGCTCCGGCGGCATGGGCCACGGCGCGCGCTTCCCCGGCCAGCAAATCGTGGTAGCTGGGCGCTTTGGCGTACCGCGCGGCGACGCGAGCCGCCGCCGCGGCGGCGCGGGCGCTGGCCGACCGAGTGCCCTCTGGCACGGGGTTTGCGGAGTCTGCCTGCGCGCCGCCGCGCTTGTTGCGGTGGGCCGCCAGACGCTGGTTGACTTCCTGCTTCCATGCCGGGGCCGATTCATCCAGCTCGACCGGTTGCGCGTCGAAACCGCCAATACGATCCACGGGCCGCGCCGGAAGCTTTGCCGATTTCGGAAGTGCGGAGGATTGACTCAAGCTCTGTTTCCCTTCTGTCGCAGCGCGAGTACTGCGGTTGCTGGCCGGGGGCCGCTACTGGTACATCTGCCGTCCGGACATCCCTGGCAATCGAAGAGAACAAGTCGCAGAGAAACAAGAATGTGCCAAACAACTACCCGGTCCCCAGCGGAACCTGGGCCGCGGGCGAGTGGAGGATTCGGCTTTTCTTTGCAGCCAGAGCTAGGCAAGTTGCGTCTTACCTGAGTACCTTCCACGCTTTGTTATGCTGGGCAAAGATCAGGTGATGCGTTCTCGCTACTTTTGGTGTATCACGCTCTTTCTGCTGTGTCATGCGCAGATGAGGGCACAAGTGTTGACTAATGCGTTACCTGCGCCGGGCCAGATCGATGCCGCGACGCCGGAAATGCGGCAACGATCCTCCGATTCCTCGGCATTTGCGAAGATTCCGGGCCAACTTCCCGATGACCCCAGCCGGCAAATTTTGCCCGTGGCCCGGCCCGAACCGCTGGCGCAGACCGGCGTTCCCGTGCGCTGGGAGGCCCTCGAGCAGACCCGCCTGGGCGACGTGACGACGCTCACCGGGCAAGTGGTTCTCTATTACAAGAATTACGTGGTCCGCGCGGACAAAGTCGTCTACCGGCACGACAGCGCGACCGTTGAAGCGGAGGGCCATCTGCAACTCGAAGGCGGCCCCGAGGACGCCGTGCTCACCGCCAGCCATGGCGAGATGCATCTGAACGACCACACGGCGGCTTTCTACGACGTGACCGGAACCTTTGGCGTGAGGCGCGCCGGCCGGGCCATGATCTACAGCACCCCCGACCCGTTTATTTTTCAAGGGCGGGTGCTGCTGCAGACGGGCGAACGCGCCTACCGGATCGTGGATGGCTCGATGACCTCCTGCCGGCTTCCGAAGCCCGATTGGCAACTGATTTCGCGCTCGATCGCTGTCGCGGATGGCAAGGCGACAACCCGCAACAGCGTCTTCGAATTCTGGCGCATTCCGCTCTTTTATCTGCCGTTTGTCGCACGAAGTCTGGACGATACCGGGCGCGAGAGCGGATTCCTGCTTCCTGGCGGCGAAAATTCCGGCGTCAAGGGCCTGGTGCTTGGCGACGAAGTCTACTGGGTCGTCAGCCGCAGCATGGACCTGACCGTGGGCGCCGAGTACTGGAGCAAGCGCGGCTTTGCGCCCACCGGCGACTTCCGCTATCGCGGGCCAGGGCTGGACGCCGTGGCCGTTCGCTGGAATGCGCTGCTCGACCGCGGCGTCGAGGAGACGCTGGCGGGCGCAACCACGCCGACGCTCGAAGACCAGGGCGGCGCCGACATCGTCGCCTACGGGCGCAAGTATTTCACCCCGGAGACGCGCCTAGCCGGCGTTGCCGAGTATCTGTCCAGCTACGTGTACCGTTTGGCCTTCGACGAAAATCTGGCCCAGGCGACAAGTTCCGAAGTGCTGAGCGATGTGGCGCTGACCCGTTCCCATCGCGGCTTTATCCCGTCGGTCAATCTCGATCGCTTCGAAAGCTTCTCCGGAACCGCCTCGACCGGGAATGCGCCCGCGGTCAGCGTGCCCGAGGTTCGGCTGCTGCACCTTCCCATGCTGCGCTTCGATGTGGCCGACCGGCCGCTGTTGCCCGAATCCGGCCGCAATTGGCAGCTATTTTCGGGGCTTTACTGGGGCGTGGGCTCTTCGCTGGGCGATTACGACCGCGCCGAGCCGCACTTCCACGCCCGCAACGTCGGCCGCTTGGATATTTTTCCGCATATCGAGCTGCCGGTGCATCTTGGCGGCTGGAATTTTCTTCCCACGCTGGCCCTGCGCACCACCGAATACTCCGGTAGCCAGCTTCAGGATCTGGCCGGAACGCACTTCAACGGCGTCCCGTTTGTGCAGCACAATCCCCTCAACCGGTCGGACGTCGATATTTCGCTGGACATCCGGCCGCCGGCGCTCGAACGCGATTTTGAGCTCGACGGGATGCGTCGCGTACTGCGCCACGTCATCGAGCCGGAGATTTTCTATCGCTATGTGACCGGCATCCACAGCGCTCAGCAGACGCTGCAGTTCGATACGACGGATATTGCCACCAACACCAACGAAGCCGGATTTTCGCTGACTCAGCGCTTCTATCTGCGCCGCACGGACCTGGCGCCCTGCGACGCGCCGGGACGCGATCTCTACACCTTCGACGCGGCGCACGAGGCCGCGCCCAATCTCGACCCGCTGGGCCAGGAGATCTACAATCAGCCGTCTCTGAACGAAGGCGCGGTCCAGAACGCGGCCGGCGATGCGGGCGCCACCTGCAAACCGGCGGCCCGCGAATGGGCGAGCTGGCAGATCGCGCAGAAGTTTTACCTGAACCCCAACTTCGGCGGAGCGCTGATCGATAATCGCCGCAATGTCTTCGACGCCACGCTGGACATGACCGGCGTCGCGTTCTTGACTTCGCCGCGCAACATCGCGCCGATCCTCTCCCGCATGCGCTTCGAGGCGATCGACAAACTGCGCCTCGAATGGGATCTGGACTACGACCCCAAAGCAGGGCGCATTGCCTCCAGCAATCTCTTTGCCGGATACAGTTGGGGGCGCGCGACAATCGGCTTGGGCCACGCCTTCTTAAACGCCGCCGACGAGAGCGACGGCAAAGCCGCGGCGATCCAGAGCGAGCAGATCAAGCCATTTCTCTACTTCGGCAACCCCTCGCAGGTGGGGCTGAGCGTGGCGTTGAACGCCAGCTACGACACCACGCACGGCCAGCTCCAGTACGGCGGCGTGGAGGCGGTTTACAACTGGAACTGCTGCGGGTTGCAGGCCGGTTACCGCAAGTTCTCGCTCGGCACGCTGCGCGACGAGGGCGAGTGGCTTTGGGGATTCACGCTGTCGAGCATCGGCACCGCCGGGAACATTCGCCGCTCGACTTCGGTTTTCCCGACGCCGGCGGCGCTGAAGTTGATGTATTGAACGGGCCGGTTTGGCGTGAAACATGCGCGTTTTGCAGTGAAAACCGGGGGGGTGGGTGCGAAATTTTCTTGTATCTCCATGATATTGCTGGATTTCAGCAGATTTTAATTGCGCTGGGACGCCGCTTTTATGGCGTTTTTATGCGCTTTTTTGTACGCGCGACTGGATCGTGTTGCGCGGAGATTGGCGTGGCGGGCGGATGCCGGAGCGGGGTGCTGTTTTGGGATTGCGCTTCGAGACGGATTTTGCGTTTGAGAGCTGCATTGCTCGATTATGCGCGTTTGCGTGAAAATTATGTGCAAACTGATTTTGGGTTGCTTGCGCTGGAGTGCAAGCGGGGTTGGCTCGGGAGAGGCCGGGTTGGTACGCGTTCTATTGCGCGACGGACCGCTTCTATCGACCGGCGGACGGGTTTCAGTGCGCGAGGGATGCCTTACAGTCTGTGGCGGATGGGTTAGAGTGGGCGGTGCGATTGGATTTTTGGATGGAAGTTCTGTAGGGTCGGGAGACTGCTGGACCGGGAAATTCCAATGCTGGGCCAGTTGCTGTCTTGTCCCGACTAGCATAGGCCCAGACAGGGCTGGGTTCTGTCGTTTCCCGCTTCTGAAAGTGGAAATGACGGTAGCCTCATGGGTGGTTACCGGCGCTTTTCGAGGTTGGCGATGCCGGTGGGCTGGAAGGTTGGGGTGGAGCGGGCGCCGTCGGAGATTTGGTGGGGGGCTTGTTTCTCTTCGAACTCGGCGAGGGCTTGCTCGGCGAGGGCGTTTTGCTCGGCTTCGCGGATGTGGACGTCGTTGGTGTCAAGGCTGTCGACGGCGACGCGGACGCGGCCGGCGGCTTTGTAGCGTTCTTCGGAGACCATGGCTTCGAGGCGGTTGAGGGTGTCTCCGGAGCCGCCGAGCTGGGTGACCATGCCGGAGGCCATTTCAGTGATTTCGGCCATGGCGCGCTTCATTTTGAGGTCGCTGATGCCGGATTTGAGGGCTTCGATCTTGGCGCGGGCCACGGAGAGCGCGACGTCGCGGGCGCGGACGAGTTCCTGGTAGGTGGTCTCGGCCTGCTCCATCTGCTTGCGGTTTTCGGTGAGCTCGCGTTCGACGGTTTGAAGGCGCAGGGCGTACTGGCCGGCGGCCTGGCGGTTGCCGATTTTGACGTTGGCGCTCGTTTTGGCGCGCAGGTCGGCTTCGTCGGCTTCGAGCTTGCGGACCTGGCCGATGAGGCGCTCGACGAGGCCGGCGTGGGAGGCGAGGCCGACGTTGAATTTGCCGATCTGGCGGCGGAGGTTTTCCTGCTCGACTTCGAGGAGGGCCTCGGGGTTTTGCCGCTCCATGCCGGAGACGAAGAGGCCGAAGAAGCCACGGAAAAGATTGCCAATGCGACGGAACATGCGAAACTCCCTCAAAATCTGACGATTCTTAGCGGCTTTCCGGTAGATCCGGGCCGAAAGGCCCTGCTTTCTCGGTCATTTTCCAGGGGGATAAATTCCCCTGCTCCCTCCGAAAAAGCTGGACGCGACTGCTTTGCCAAGCGTAGCAGGCCCGATGATACCAAATCCGTTCTCTGCCGGAATTCTTTACCAACGCGATTCCGGCGATCGTCGCAATCGAATACGAAGGCGGGGCGGCCGCGGTTCCCGGTCAGGCGTACTCGCGGAGGCGCGGGGCGAGGCCGAGCCAGACGCAGATGGCGATGAGGGCCGCGGCGATGGATGTCGCGATTTCGAGGCCGCGCAGTGGGGACAGTCCTTTTTCGACGGAGGCGTCGAACATTTTCTGGTTGATAACGAGGGTTGCGAGCAGGGCCTGGTCGAATCGGTCGAATGCCCAGTTGGACTGGCCGGCTGAGTCGCCGAGGCACAGCTCGACGGCCTGGCGGGATTGGCCGGCGCGCGCGAACTGGCCGATTTTGGCGTCCACGTCGAGGTAGGCCTCCCAGGTGGCGAGGCTTGCGACGGCCGCCGCCTGCTCGCCTGGAAAGGTGATGTTGTTCAACTCGTCGGCGAGGAAACCGGTGAAGTTGTTGACATGCGTGCCGCGGCGAAGGTCGGCCAGCACCTGATCGCGGCCGCGGTCGGTGGGAAGCGTGGCCAGCGAAGCGGAGAGGGCGGAGAACGCATCCTCGTACTCGTTGGCGTGGGCTGGATCGAGCAGGTAGCGGCTTTCCTCTCCATGGGCCTGGTAGGCGAGGGCGCGGGCCTGCCAGAGCGCATGGATCGAGGTGAAAGCGTCTTCCTTGGCTACTTTGAGCTGAGCGCGCTCGCTTTCCATGGCGTGCCAGGCATAAAGGGTCAGCAAGAAGGTGAGTAACGTGGCCAGCAGCAGCAAGGGATTCATCAAGCGGCGCATTCTACGGCTGAGGAAGAACTGCATCGCGATGAGGAGCAGGATGGCTCCAAACCCGGCCAGCAGCACGAAGGCCCGGGCCGCAAAGGAGCGCGCCGACTGCGAGGCGTAGGTACGCTCGAGCACCCGGTTGTTGGCCTGGTCGAGGGCGTCGGCGGCCGGCAGCAGCGTCCGGTCCATCTGCGCGGCCGCGTCTCCGTAGACTGCGACGGCGCCGGGGTTGCCGCTTTGGTGCAGGTCGCGCGCCTTTTGGACCAGCCGCTCGTAGGAGCCAAGCCCGACCTGCAGGGACAGGATCGGAACCCGCTCCGATTCGCCGTAGGTGATGTTTTCGGCGGCGGCGATGAGCGCCTTGGAGGCTTCGACGCGCCGGGCTTCGTATGCGGTAACGGCCTGGCCCATGGCGCCGGGAGGCCCGAGAAGCTCATGGGCGGCACTGGCATCCATATCCGCCAGGGAGGACTTGATGTGCTGGGCGGCGATCATGCTGGGCGCGGCGTCCCGGCCGACGGTGGTCATCGCCGAGCGGTGGACCTGGGTGCCGGCGATGGCGGCGATCAGAAGCAGCAGGTCGAGCGCGAGAATGGCCGCGCGGCCGGCTTTGAGGATGCTCGGAGTGTTCCAGGTTCCGGCGCCTTGATTGGTTGGCATGGGTACGGTGGCCACGGATATGCTTCCTTCCTGAATCAACGGATGGTCTGGACGGCGATGCGGGACCAGTGGCCGAGCGCGATCTGGTCGCCGTCGTGGAGCAGAAAATCCTGCATGGGCGCGATTTCCTTGCCGTTGAGGCGGGTTCCGTTGGAGGAGCCGATGTCCCGCAGCGTCAGTACGCCCAGGTCGTCGAGCTGGAGCAGGGCGTGGCGATGGGAGACGGCGTCGTCGTAGGAGAGGGCGATCTCGGGGAAGATGGCGCGGACTTCGCTGCGGCGGCCGATGAGGCTGACGCGGGCGGTGAGGTTGACGGTGATCGGCAGGATTCCGGAGGGCGGCTCTGGGCTGGCGGGGTCGCGCAGGGCGGGATCGACGGAGACGGTGACCGCCCAGTTATAGAGCATGGGCGGCGTGGGAGTGCTGGCCGAGACTGGGTCTGGGGTTGGCGCGGGGGTTGGGGCGGCGACTGCGGAGGATTGGGGTCGGGCGGCGAAGTCGCAACCGCAAATCTCGCAGAAGGCGACGCCGGCGGCCTCGCGCGGGGCTCCGCAGGCGGGGCAGCTCTCGCCTGCGGCGATCTGGCCAGCGGGAGCGGCGTTGGGTTCTGGCGCGGCCGCGTCGCTGGGGATTCTAGCCCCGCATTCGGAACAGTAGTCCGGCTCGTTCGAACTGTGGCCTTTGGGACAAATGAAGGCGTCCATGGTTTCCCTCTTTCCAATAAGAAACGCGCGTTCGTGCGACACAGGTTACTCCGGAAACAACCGCAACAGCGGATTCCCTGCGGGAATGACGGCAAGAGAAGCGAAAAGCAAGAAGAGCAACAGCGGCGGCGGCTACGTCGAAACTCGCTGAATGCGCGCGGTCTTGGTGGAGCGGGTTTCGAGCGCCATCGAATCTTCCTCCGAAACGGCCTGTTTGAGGCGCACCGTGCCTTTTTCGGCGTCCTCGACATCGACGACGCGGCGAAGGAGCTTGGCCGTGGCTTCGTTGCCGGAGACCTGGGCGATCCGCACCGCTTTGCCGAGCAGAACGGTGGCTCGCTCGACGTCGCCCTGGGCTCGCGCGTCCAGGCCGTCCTGAATGGATTTGGCCAGCTCGCCCTGGCCGGTGTAGTGGGCCACGACGCGGTCGATCTTGGTGGATTTGCTGTCGTCGTCGGTCCAGACGGCGAGAATTCGCGCCTCGGCGACTTTGGTTTCGACGCCGAGCGAGGAATAGACGAGGCTGGCGCGGCCGGCCAGCACCTCGTCGCCGACCGCGCCGGGAGCCACCTCAATGCAGAAGTGAAAGTCGCGCGACTCGCCTTTGCCCCAGGCTCCGGTGGGATATTCGCGCAGTTGCGGCTTGATTTCGCGGGCGCGGGCGGTCAGGTCCACGATCTCCGGGCTGACTTCCTTGCAGAAGCGGATCTGGGCGCCGATCGGAGTCCAAAGGCGCAGGAAGACGTCGCTGACCGTCTTGCCCATGGCTTTTTCGAGGATGTTGCGAAAATCGGCCTCGATGTGGGCCGGGGTGGGGATGATGTCGGTGGTTCCGAGGAGTTTTCCGGCGATGTGGCGCAGTTGCGGCACTTTCCAGTCCGTGCCGACGCCGCGGCAGTCGCACTGGAAGACGCCTTCGCAGTGTTGCAGCGCCTCCTGGAGCGGATGCTCGTCGGTTACGTCGTTTTGGCCGTCGGTGAGCAGAAGGGCCTGGCGCACGGCGTTGGGCATGGTGCGAAACTGCTGCCAGGCCAGGTGCAGCCAGTAGGAGATGCGCGTGCCGCCGGAGGCGCGAATGTCGTGAATGGCGGCCAGGGCGCGCTGCTTGCCGGCCGGGTCGGCGCGCAGGACCGGGCAAACGAGATGGCCCTCGTCCGAGCCGGTGACGACGAAGAAATGGGCGTCTTCAGGCAGCATGCCGATCAGTTTGGCCATGGCGGCTTTGGCGGCGACGATCTTGCCGCCCTCCATGGAGCCGGAGACGTCGCAGAGGATGCCGAAGAGCCGTTCTTTCTGCGCGGCGCCGGCTTCTTCGCCGGCAGTGACCGTCATGATCGCGTGGACTTCGCCGGTGCCGGCCGGCAGAAACTCGTTTTGAAATACTTCCGCTTTGAATTCACCCGCCATGGCGTTGCTTGAATCCTCCGTAGGCATTACGCAGTGCGCCGTTGGCGCGTTCCCTTTGGCAAAATCAGTCTATCCCGGCGGAAGCGGGTCGGGAATCGGGGACGGAATCGGAGCCGTTGGGGCGTCTTCCGCGCCCAGGCGCAGCACTGCCGCGGTGATGTTGTCGTGGCCGCCGCGGCGGTTGGCCGACTGCACCAGAAATCGAGCAATTGCCAGCGCGTCTCCATCCGCGGCAATCGCATCGGCGACGATCCCGGCCATCGCTTCCGCGCTGGGGTAGTAGTTCCACAAGCCGTCGGTGCAGAGCAGCAGCATCCCCTGCGGAGCTATCTTGCGACGGGCAATTTCGACCTCCGGCTCCTCCGTGGCGCCGGAGCCGGCATCGGCTCCGATCCAGCGGGTGATGGCGTGGGATTGCGGGGATTTGGCGGCCAACTCCGCGGTCATCTCTCCCGTCGCAATCACGGCGTTCATCCAGGAGTGATCGCGCGTCAGAGCTTGCGCGCCGGAGGCGTCGATCCAGTAGGCGCGGCTGTCGCCCATCCAGCCGACGGTCGCGTCTTCTCCGCTCACCAGGGCGGCGACCACGGTGGTCGAAGGGGGATTTTCGTCGTGGTCGCCATGGGCAAGCGACCTGGCCCTGGCAGCGCCGGCCGCAATCGCCTGTCGTATCGCCGCGCCGGCATCGGCTAAGCCGCCCACGGCCTGCGTGTCGCGCACAAGCGACTCCAGTACGCCTTCGGCTACCGCGGACGAGGCCAGTTCAGCATCGCGCGAGGTCGAAACGCCGTCGCAGACCACCATGGCGAAGACCTCGCCGGATGCGAGGATGCCGAAGCGGTCTTCGTTCTTGGCATGCTTCAGGCCCCGGTCGCTGACGGCGGCGAAGACGGGTGATATCGCCTCCTCGAAGTGGTCGTAACGGACTGAGCCGCCTCCGAAGAGCTCGGCAGTCCGGCACCGCCGGCCGCAACGCAGGCAGTAGCCGTCCGCGTCGGTCTCCTGGGACGGCGAACCGCAGGGGCAGGCGTTGGAGACGGCGACGGTTTCCGCGGGCATGGGCGCGAGGCCCGGCGAAGCCGCAAGTCTCTGGCCGCAACTCTCGCAGAAGAGGTCTTCGTCCGGATTGTCAGCGGCGCAGGCCGGGCAGAGCATGGATCGTTCCTCGCAATCGAAGCGATTCAGAAAAGCGTGCGCGGCCGGACCGCATTGGCCTGGTCCACGAGCCGGATGCGCTCGTCTCCGGTGGCAAAGCGCGCCATCGACCGGTACGAGCTTTCGAGACCCAACCGCAAATACCGCTCCTCAAGAGGATGGCCCAGGATTTTCACTTGATTGGCCCCTTTGCCGGACTGGTTGGCCAAAGACGCCGAATGCTCAACGGCAGCCGACAGAATTCCGCAGGCTACCGTGAATTTGTTCATCCCCTCAAGCGGCAAGCTCTCGGCCAACGCCGAGGCGGATGCGAGATCCTCGAGGGAGGGTCCCGATTGCCCGGCTTGACCGGCATCTTTTGCGACCAGCAGGCGCGCGGCTTCCACCCGCGAGCGCAGATAGTGGGCGGAACTGGCGGGAATGCGCTCGAGCGCGGCCACAGCCTGCCGGCGTTCGCTGGCCCTGGCGCGGACGCGGGCCAGCCCGAAGACCGCGGAGACGAAGCTGGGGTCGGTGCGGGAGACGAGCTCGTACATCTGCGCGGCGACGGCCAGGTTGGCAGGCCGGTCGCCGGACAACTCGGCGGACAACTCGGCGGCGAGGCCGAGGGCGAGTTTCGGCGCGATTTCGCCGGGCAGATCGAAGTACACCTGGTCGAAGAGCTTGCGCGCCGCCTCGGGATTGCCCTCCGCCAGCCGTAGCCGCGCCTCGAACCACAGCACACGCCAGTCCCAGGCGTCTTCTTCGCCGAGGGTCTTCAACAAATGGGCAGCCTCGACCAGGCAGCCCATCTCGCAGAGCGCAGCCGCTAGCCGCAGGCGCGCCTCGCGGGACTTGGGAAACTGCTGGGCGGCGAACCGCAGCGCGGCGACGCGACGGCTCGGCTCGGCCTGGGCCAGCGCGCCGGCGACCGGCTGCGTGCCCGGGTCTTCCATATCCAGGAGCGGAACGGGCAGATGGCGGAAGTCGGGCAGGTTCGGCTCCATCTCGCTGCCTGAGTCGAGGGCCATGATGTCCCCGCCGAAGTAGAGGCTCACGCCGGGGCGCGGGCTGCCGGATTCGACGGCGACCACCTCGCGCAGGACTCCGAGCAGTTGCTCGGCCATCTCTTCGGCGGACTCGAAGCGGTCGTCGGCGTTTTGCGCCGTGGCCTTCAGGAGAAACCGGTACAGCGACTCCTGCTCGGCAAAGCGCGGCTCCTCCTGCGGGGTGGGCAGCGAGTACCGGTGCTCCTTCGAGAAGCCGCGAATGTCGGTGAGCAGCACGGCCAGGGTGCGGCCGATGGTGTAGAGGTCGGAGGCGGCGGTCGGCCCCGCGCCGGCCTCGGGCGCGCTGTAGCCTTCGGTGCCGTAGATGTCGCCTTTGTCGTCGTCGATGCGCCGGACGCCGCCGAGGTCGATCAGCTTCATATCGTCCTTTTCGAGCATGGCGTTGTCCGGCTTGAAGTCGCAGTAGACCAGGCCCTGGCGATGGAGATAGCCGAACGCGGGCAAAATGCGGTGAATGTAGGCGATGGCCTCGGCGACGGGGAGCGGGCCGCGCTCCTGGCGGATCTGCTTGAGGGTCTTGCCGCCGACGTACTCCATGACGATGAAGCCTTCGCCGGCGACCTGGACGAAGTTGTAGATGCCGACGATGTTGGGGTGCTTGACGGCGGCGAGAAACTGGCGCTCGGCTACGGCGGCGGCGGCGGCCGAAGCGTCCTGCGTATTGAGCAGCCCCTTCATGACGACGTAACGCGAGAGGAGCGTGTCGAAGGCGAGGTAAATCCAGCCGAGGCCGCCAAAGGCGATAGGGCCGCGCACCGAGTATTGGCCGGCGACCAGATCGCCCGCCTTGAGGCTGGGCACGAAGCTGAACTTCAGCCCGCATTTGCCGCAGAAACCGGCTTCGCGCTTGAGCGGCGCGTCGCAGCGGGCGCAGAAACGCTTGCGCTCGGGCACTTTAGGGTCGAGCAGGATGGCCCGCTCCGGTTCGATCGAGGGCAGATCGGGGAGGGTAATCAGACCCGCGCCGAGTTGCTTGCGCGTGGAGCGAGAGCTGGCGTGGCTGGTGCGGCGCGAGCCGCCGGTCGAGCGCGTCAAGGGCGAAGAGCCGGTTCCGGTGGTGATCGCTGATGGAGCCGACAAGGCGCTTCGGCCGGAATCCCGGCCCGGATCGCCGGAGGATGCCGCGCCGCGCGTGGCGGCCGGGGATGGTTGGCGCGCGGACTCGGCCGAGGATGCGGCTGCGCTCTTGACCTGCGCATGGCCGCAGAGATTGCAGTAGCCGTCTTCGATTTTGCCCGCGCATCCGGAGCGTCGGCAGGGTTCTCCATTCATAGCGTTTTCACTCCGTTCCCCGGGCTAATTCGCGGCGCATTGAGGGTCTTGGCGTAGGCCGCGACGGCCGCCGCGGCGGCGTCGAGCCGGGTGGGCCGCTCGGCGATCGTCGCCTCAGCCTCGGCGGCCAAGTGGGCAAGCGCGCCGTCTTCGGCAACGCCCAGGGCGCGCGCCTTGGCCTTGAGCGCCTCGATGCGTCCGCGCAATTCGCGCCGGGCGCTCAATGCTCCGCGATGCGCGGCAATGGCGGCTCGATCGCGCGCCGAGCAATCGTCCGCCGTCGAGCGCCAATGGGTCAGTCCCGCGTGCAGGGTATCCAGCGCGCCCTCGGCGAGTCTTCGCTCCAGTTGATCGAGCCACGCGCGCAGGCGCTCCAACTGCTCGGAGGTGGCGGGCGAGGCGAGGGCTTTGCGATCCGCAATTTTGAACTCGGTCTCAGCCGCGGCCGCGAGCGCATCGCGATGGGTCTGCTCGACCTCCGCCAGCGCCGCCTCGGCGCGCCGCATTTCCTGGCGCGCCTGTTCGGCGGCCGCAACCAACCCAGCCGCCCGCGCCAGCAGCGGCCGCACGTTAGCCTTCAACTCCTCGAGCGCGCCAAACGGGTCGGGGCGGGCGCGTTCGCGCAGCCGCTGGAGCGCCTCCGAGGCGTGCCGCAGGGCCGTTGCGGGGCCAACGGCGCTGGCGGCCGGCGCCGGAAGCCGAGCCTCGAGCGCGAGCATCTCCGCCTCGATGGCGGCCATTGCCGCCCCCAGTTCCTCCCAGGCGCGCTCGACCGCCACCACCGCGTCGCGGGCCGTGGCGTAGGCGCTCACCATGGCGTTGAGCAGTTGTTCGGGAGTAACCCGCTGCGCGCTCGGGCCGCCGCTGAGCAGGCCGCGCTGCGCCGCGGGAAGATCGGCAACCGGTATCTCGATCGACTGGCCGAAGAGCAGACGGTCGATCTCGGCGAGCTTTTGCTCTGCTCCAAAAATCGCCGGGAGATTTTCGCGGCATTTGGCGGCGCGGTCGATGGTCGAGTGGAGCGAGTCGAACCGCTCGAAGATGGCGCGCATCGCGCCCAGGGCCGGTTGCACGCGCGCCGCCGTTGCGCCCTGGAGTTGCAAACGCGTCACGCCGCCCGAACCGGTCAGCATCTGGTAGGTGGACTGGGTTTGGAGCCACAGGAGATTGTCGGCAATCGCCGCAAGATGGCCGTTCCACGCGCTGAGGGCCGCATCGATTCGCTGCAACGTCATGCCTGTGCCCGTCCGCCCCTCGCGCCGAATGCGGCTGGACACACTCTATCACTCCGCCGCCGCATTCCAGTACGCGTTGCGTTTTGCGGAAGTTCCATCGCGCCACGGGCGCGACTCCGCCGGAGAACGGAGATTGCTCGCGGAAACGGGCACATGCGGACGATACGAATCTGAAGGCGAAAGGGGAGAGAAGGAGGAATCTGGAGCACCGGGCGGGAATTGAACCCGCGAATACTGATTTTGCAGACCAGCGCGTTAGCCACTTCGCCACCGGTGCTCTTGCTGCTCTGCGGGAAATTGTCGCGTTTGGCCGCGTCGACTTCCGGCAGTCCTAAATCAACTCGAAGACAAATGAAAAACCCACCTCGCTCGGTGCGGGTGGGTGGCTTGCGCTTCGATTTCGAGGAGTTTATCGAATTCGATCTCCGGCGCATCCGGCGCACACACTCGCCCCGCTCTGGCAACAGCGGCGACAGGAGTTGGCCGGGATGGAAAGATTCATGCGCATCGAATTCGAGTCGTCTCCGCCCTTGCGACGGGACTGAAAACCGCCGCAACGACTGAACGTAGACTAAAGACATCGCCGGGAGGTGTCAAGTGCCGCAGGACGAAATCGAATCGGCTGACGGTGCGCTCGCGTATTTCGTGCTGGATGTTTTCACCCGGACGCGGCTTGAGGGAAACCCGCTCGCCGTCTTCCTGAATCCGGGAACGCTGACGGCCGCAACCATGCAGGCGATCGCCCGCGAAACCAACCTCTCGGAGACGACCTTCATCGAGCGGCGGACGGCGGATATCGAGCGGCGCGAGGGGGTCAGAGTGCGCATTTTCACCACGCAGGAGGAGTTGCCCTTCGCCGGCCATCCCACGCTGGGCACCGCCAGCCTGCTGCGCGCCATCGCGCCCGAGTGCGTGGTCGAGAACGAGGTCCGGCTGGCGCTCCAGGTGGGAACGGTGCCGGTCCGGTTTGCGCCTGGGTCCGAATCCGGGGGCGGCGCGTGGCCGGCCACGGGAACGATGACCCAGCGCGATCCGGAGTTTGGCGAGACGCTGGACCCGAAAGCCGTCGCCCAAATGACCGGGCTGGAGGTGGACGATTTCGATCCGGCGCGGCCGATCCAGATCGTTTCGACCGGAACCGCCTTCGGGATCGTGCCGCTCAAATCGACCGGGGCGCTGAGCCGTCTGCAGGTGCGCCAGGAAGAGGCTTACGCCTTCCTGCGGGCGCGCGGAGCGCGCTGGTTCTATGTGCTGGGTCCGGCCACCAGGCCGGATGGCGCGGCCGCGGCCGGTTGGCGCGCGCGGATGCAGTTCAACGGCGGCGAGGACCCGGCCACCGGCTCGGCGGCCGGCTGCGCCATCGCCTATCTCGTGCGCCATGGGGCCGTGCCGTCGGGCGAGACGATCCATCTACGCCAGGGCGTCGAGATGGCGCGCCCCAGCGATCTTTTCCTAAGCGCGAGGCTCGCGCCGGCTTCCGAAAATTCGCCGGACGGCCGGTTGCGTATCGGAGTGACCGATGTGCGCGTGGGCGGAAGCACAATTCTCGTGGCAATGGGGCGGCTTTTCCTGCCGTGATGCACACGCTTTCAACAGGCATTCACAATGGCAAGATGCTGCGAACAGTAGACCTAGCGCGAAATTGCTCAAGACTGTGCCAATTTGGGTGCCGTCTTCGCCGGGTCTTCCCTATTGCACACATCCTCCGCTGCCCTTAGTCTCGGAAAGCGTTGCAGGAAACGAGCCAGTAGCTTGGCTGACCCTGCCAAAAAGTTTCGTCCACAATTGGAAGCCGATGTGGCGGCGCCAACGTCCTTTTTCCGGACGCGTTTTCGGCCCGATGCTCTGCTGGCGCGGCTTTTTCGCCGCCGAGAGAGTTTGTGTCCCAAAACGGCCGGAGGGCATTGTCCGCCTCCTCATCCCGCGGTCTAGTCCGGTTTTGCCTACCAGGCCCAGACATGGCGGCACTGCGCTCCGCGCGGACAGGATTTCCCTGTCCTGGCCAGCGTCTCTGTCATGCGCCATCTCTGGGGCGCAGGTTTCTGCGCGTCCGAGTCGGTCTTGGTGGCGTATTGTTCGCGTTCCGGCGCCGGCCTTGCCGCGTTCACCCGAATTTCCGCTGCCTCAGCGCGGCCGCCTCCGCAGGTCCGACCAACGACCTCTGGGGATAGGAGCCGGCAAGGCAAGTAACGATTTATTGCCCAAAGGAGCCATCCCCGCCCCCATGCGACCCAAAAAAAATATCCTATGCGTCGACCACAACGAACAAACCCTCTCCGTACGCAAGTTTCTGCTCGAAACGCGCGGTTACCGCGTACTGACCGCTACCAACGGCCGCGACGCGATCGCGATTTTCTCCTCCACCCAAGTCGATCTGGTGCTTACCGACCTCGGCTTGCCGCAGATGGATGGCAACGCGCTCATCGGCCACTTGAAGGAGATTTCGCCGGAGGTGCCGATGATCCTGACCAGCGAAATCGTCCGGCCCGGCGAGCGCGCCCATCGCGCCGACGCCTTTCTGGCCAAGGGCGCCTGCACGCCTACGGAGCTGATCGAGCGCATCCGCGTGATGAGCGCCCGCAAGCGCGGACCGCGCAAAGCGGCGGCTCCGGCAATGCCGGCCCTCGCGGCGCAAGCCTCATGATCCGCAGATCCTGCGCAGCTACGAATCGCAACATGCATCCGATTACGAGAGCCTCCCTATGGTCTTCAGCGTCATCTACGAACACGTCGTTCTGGTTCTACAGGCGTCCATCCTGGTGCTGGCGGCGCTGTTTCCCATCGTGAATCCGATCGGCAGCGCGGCCGTCTTCCTGGCCATGGTGGAGACGGTCAGCCCGGAACTCCAGCGCAAGCTCATCAACCGCATCGCCATGTACAGCTTTTTTTTGCTCTTCGGCTCGATGCTGCTGGGCGGCAAGATTCTCTCCTTTTTCGGCGTCTCGCTCTACGCGGTGCAGATTGGCGGCGGGGTGATCGTCGCCGTCACCGGCTGGCAACTGCTCGCCAAGGAGGCGCAAAAGGCATCCGCCACCGCGGCCAATCCGGAAGAGGTTCTGAATCAGGCCTTTTACCCCTACACGCTGCCCATCACCGTGGGTCCAGGGTCGATCTCCGTCGCGGTGGCGCTCGGCGCGCATTTGCCGACCCAGTTGAACGCCCGCTCGTTCGTTTCGCCGCAGATCCTCGCCGCCTCGATCGTCGGCACGCTCATTACCTGTTTGGTGGTGTACATCTGCTATCGGTGGGCGCGCTCGGCCGCCTCGCTGCTGGGCAAGTCGGGGACGACAGTGCTGATGAGACTCTCCTCTTTTATTCTCTTTTGCATTGGTGTGCAGATCCTCGCCAGCGGCATCCGGAGCTACCTTGAAGGGCTGAATCTACACTGAGCTTCCTGGGTTCGAAACCTTCGTCCCCCGACGCAAGACTCCCTGATAGCGATCAAGAATGGAATAGAGTGTAAATCGACTTGAAGATTGTTCAATTCGGTTCGAGTGTCCTTGCATGGCCGCAACCCTCGCCGAACCTCGACGTGTCTCTGGAGCGCCGGCGCATCCGCCTACGCTCATGCCAGAGGAAGACCTCGACTTTGTCCTGCAATTCGTTCTGGCCTCCGGCTCGCTTAAAGAAATGGCCCAGCTGCACCGGGTCAGCTATCCCACCATTCGCGCCACGCTCGATCGCGTTATCGCCAACCTTCGCCAAGCTGTCTCGGGCGCGCCGCCCGATCCCATGACCACGCTGCTTGCCGATCTGGTGGAGCGTGGCGAAATCAAAGTCGCGACCGCCAAGGCCGTACGAGCCACTCACCGCAAGATACTCGATCGATTCCTGGGCAGGGAGGACGAATGCTGAACCCATTTCTGACCGAATTGCTGCGCGCCGTCGGAGATTTCCGAATCTTCATCGCAATGGGCATCCCGCTGCTCGGCGGGGCCTTAGTCGTCGCATCCAGCTTGCTCATGCCGCGCGGCAAAGCCAAAGGCCTGCTCACTGGGGCTTACCTCTTCCTGGCCAGCCTGGGAGCCGCATTCCTGCTTCTGGCGTTGGCCGCAGCCATTGCGGGGCAGCCACGCGACGTGCTCGGCTCTCTGTGTGTGCCGGGGATCGTGCTCACCGCGATCATGGGGCTGTTTTCTCCCCAAGTGATCCGGTCTCCCCAAGTGATTCGGGAGTATCGGCAGTTCGAATTTCGCAAGCTGGCCGCGGAAATCTTTCGCCGGTCCTGACCTCGCCCCGCGCCGGAGTTATTTCCTCTCCTCACCGGCAGGCGGCTTCAGGTACGTCTCAAACTGCGCCAGAATCCGGTTGTAGAGATGCGGCCGCACCTCGGTTCCAGAGATCGAATGCGTCTTGCGCGGATAAATCTGCAAGTCGTACGGAAGGTTGTTCACAATCAACTGCTGCACAAACTGCACCGTGTTTTGGAGATGGACATTGTCGTCTCCTGTGCCCTGCACCAGCAGCAGGTGGCCATGCAGCTTTGCCGCCGAATTCACCACGGAAAAATCCTTGTAGCCCGTGGGAAAGTCGGCCGGCTCGCTCATGTAGCGCTCGGTATAAATCGAATCGTAGTTGTGCCAGTCGGTCACCGGAGCCACGGCCACGCCGGCGCGGAACCGGTCTGTGTGGGTAAGTGCATACAGGGTGAATGTCCCGCCCCAACTCCATCCCCACCATCCCTGGCGCTTCGGATCGAGCTGCGGGTACTTGGCCAGCGCGGCGTCGGCGACGGCGAGCTGATCCTCCAACTGGACCGGGCCGAAGTTGCGATACGCGGCTTGGGCAAACTCCCGGCCGCGCCCGCCCATGCCGCGATTGTCGGCGTGGAGCACGGCGAAGCCATGCTGCATCAGCAGCGTGTCGAAGAGGAATCCGTCGCCGCCCCACCGGTTCTCGACGGACTGCTCTCCCGGTCCGCCGTAGGGGTTCAGGATCAGCGGCACGCTGGCCGGCTTCGGCCCGGCCATGGGGCCGTCCGGCAGCAGAATCGTCGCATAGAGAGTCGTCCCGTCGCTGGCTTTCGCTTCCAGTGGTTTCGGCGCGCGCAGACGGTAGGCATCCATGGCGCGGGTGGACCAGAAGAGGTGGCACTCGCCATCGACGCGGCAAAGGCTCACCGTGGCCGGCGTCAGGCGGTCCGAAAAACGATCCACAAACGCGCCGCCGGCGGGCGCAAAGTCGCCCGCGTGAAAGCCGGGCTGGGTGGTAATCGGCTTGCGCGCGCCGTCGAAACCGACGCGCCAGAGCTGCCGCTCCGTCGGGTTGGTCTCATTCGAGGCGTAATACACCTCCTTCCGCGCAGGGTCGATGCCCAGCACTTCGGCAACGTCCCAGTCGCCCTGGGTCAACTGCTTTACCAGCTTGGCGCCGCTCGCCAGCGGGTTCGCGGTGTCGTAGTTGTACAGGTAGAGATGCGAATGGCCGTCCTGCCAACTGGTCCAGAGAATCTGGCCGCCGGCCACGGAAACGTCGTACCGCTCATCGAGGAACTTGTCGTCCCGCTGCTCGAGCACAAGTTTGGCGAGCCCAGTCGCAGGGTCGGCAAAATAAAGGCTCAGGCGCTTGTGGTCGCGCGCGAGCGTCTCCACCCACACCGTCTTGGAATCGACCCAGCCAAAGCGAGGAACGTAGTCCTCGCCGGACTTGAATGCGTCCGGCGGCAGTTTGATCCAGGCCGTTTTGCCGCCGTTGGCCCTCACCACGCCCACGCGGACGGCAGGGTTCGGGTCGCCCGGCTGCGGATAGCGCTGCTTGTCTACCGTCGGATGCACTGGAATCCAGTCCGTGATCGGATACTCCGGCACGCTGGTCTCATCCATTTGGAGATAAACCAGGCGCGTCGAATCGGGCGACCAGAAGTAGTTGCTGCGCACATCCAGCTCCTCCTCGTACACCCAGTCCACCTTGCCGTTCAGAATTGCGGCATTGTTGGTGGAGGCGACCCCGGTCACCGGCGTTCCCGCGTCGCGCAGGTGGATCACCGAGAGCCCATGTTCGTCGCCGTGCTCGTTGATGAAGGAAATCAGCTTGCCGTCCGGCGAGAACTTTGGGTCGTCGCCGGAGGCCGCGCCGCTGGCGCCGATATTGAGGCCTGTGCCGGACTTCAGATCGTAGAGCCAGAGGCTGCCGTTGGTGTCGAAGAGCAGATGCGCCGAGTCCGGCGCCCACAGATAGCTCGCCATGCCGTAGCGCGCGCGATGGTCGCGATCCTTCTCGTTGGCCGCCGTACCCGAAAGCGACGCCAGCTTGGTCCGGCTCACCAGCACATGCGGCTTGCCGGTGCCCGGGTCCAAATCGATCAGCTCCCCTCCGTCCAGATACGTCAGATGCGCCCCGTCCGGCGACCAGGTAAGGCCCTGCGGCGCGCCGCCGGCAAGCTGGCCGTGCGCGAAAATATCCTCGACTGTGAGCGTGCGCGGCGGCTGGGCATGAGCGGATGGCGCCATTGTCAGCGACGGCGCAAAGACAATGGCCAAAGAACGGACCAAAGAACGGAATAGTGCGGATCGAGAAAACGTCAAGGTGTACCCTCGGTTACAAAGGCGGAGGACGGCGGCGCCCAAGTCGTTACGACGCGAGATTGGCGGCACATTGTCTACGAGGGCAGTGTATCGCAGCCAACTTTGCCGGCTTGCGGGGTTTCCGGTTTGCCAGATGATCCCAGCCGGGTAACCAGGAAAGCGGCATTGGCGGTTTGCGGCGATTCCGTTCGGGTTGGCTGCAAACCAGGGATAATATATTAGCTATTTGTATAAGAATCGTGCCGTAAGGATGATATTTTAGTGCTTCTGACGAATCTGGACTCCATTCGCGGCGTCATTGCAACCCGCCGAAAGCAACTTGGGTTGCGTCAAAGCGATCTTGCCCGCATGGCGCAAATCAGCCTGCCCACCCTAAAAGTCTTCGAGCAGGGCAAGAGGCATGAGCTGGGATTCGCGAAGGTCGTTCGTATCCTGACCGCTCTGGGGCTGGAACTGCGGTTGCAAGAGGCGAATCGAGGGCGGCCAACACTGGATCAACTGCGCGAAGAGGTAGACGATGATTAAGCTCTGGACCGATGGCGAAGCGGCCGGTTTTCTTGATCGCAGCCAAGAAAGGGGCAGCGCGTTCGTCTACCGCCCTGGGGCTCCGCCGGAGCGGGCTGTCTCCGTCACCATGCCGGTGCGCCTGGAATCCTGGGATACATCGTTTGGCCTCGCGCCCATCTTTGAAATGAACCTGCCCGAAGGCGCGCTGCGCGAACGGTTGCGGTTGGTCTTTGCCAAAGCGACCGGCCGCTTCGACGATTTCTATCTGTTCTCCGTCGTGGGCCGCTCGCAGTTGGGGCGCATCCGGTGCACCGGGGCCGAAGACCGGCTCGACGAGCAAGTCCCGTTCCAGTCTGTGGACGAAATCCTGGCCAACCGGCGTGGCGGTACGCTTTACCCCCTATCTCATCGAAAAATTCGCTTCCGCCTCGGGCATCAGCGGCGTGCAACCCAAGGTGCTGGTGCGCGACAACGACGCCTTCGCGGTAGCCAACGCGGTGACCGGCCAAGTATCCAACTTGGGAGTCCGGCTCTCCGAGAGCTATCGCGGGGCAACGCACATCGTTAAGTTCTGGAACCCCGAGGAATTTCCGCAACTGGCCGCGAACGAATTCTTTTGCCTGGAAGCGGCCCGCCGCTGCGGCCTGGATATGCCTACTTACCGGCTCGCCGAAGACGGCCTTGCTCTGGTCCTCGACCGCTTCGACCTGCGCACCGATGGAATGCACCGGGGCTTTGAAGATTTCTGTGTGCTCAACGCGCGGCGGACGGATGAGAAATACCGTGGCAGCTACGAAACCGCGATCATGAAGCGGTTTCAGCAGTATGCGAACTCGCCCCACGTCTTCGAGGATCTCAAGAAGCTGTTCACCCTGATTGCGCTCAACTGCGCCCTGCGCAACGGCGACGCGCACCTGAAGAATTTTGCGATTCTCTACGACGATGTGCGGGGCGAGGCGCGTCTGGCTCCGGTCTACGATCTGACTACCACCACGGTTTATCTTCCCCAGGACGGCATGGCGCTCACGATGGATGGCAGTACGCTTTGGCCGAGCGCGAAGAAGTTGCGCGAGTTTGGCGTGGCCCGCACCTCGGCTTCGGCCAGCCAGGTTGGCCAGATCTTGGAGCGGATCGCGGACGCGATGACCCAGACTGCCCGCCAATTACGCGCCTACTCGGCCGATCATCCGCGGTTTGCGCCCATCGGCAAACGCATGATCGAGGAGTGGGAAGCCGGGGCCCGGCACTCTCTGCTTGGCTGAAGTGGCGGCGTCTAGTGTCCCCCGCCGCCGCCGCGCCCGCCCTTGACCTTGGTCATCAGGAAGACGATCGGCACCATGAGCGCCATGGCGATGGCGAAGCACTTGATCACATCCAGATAGGCGAGCATGGTCGAGTTGAGAATCAGCTTCTGCATCACCGACCCCTCAGCCATGGCGCGGCCCTGCATCAGCGAGTAGGCCATCCCGCCCTTGTCGTGCAGATAGCGCGACATGACGTCGGCCTGATTGAGCATGGACGGGCTGCTGGCGGTCAGGTGGTCCCCCAGCCGCGACTGATGGTACTGCGCGCGGCGCGCCAGCACCGTGACGAGAAACGCCGTTCCCACGCTGCCGCCGATGTTGCGCGCCAGGTTGGTCAAACCGCTGGCGTCGTTGTTCTTTCCCGGAGGCAGCCCGGCAAACGAAATCGTGCTGATCGGTACAAACAGGAAAGCCAGGCCGGAAGCCTGAAAGATGCGCAACCAGGCCACATAGCCGTAGCTCACATCCAGATTCAGATTGAGCATGGTGAACAGCGCCACGGAGCAGGACAAAAACCCGTACGCGACCAGAAAACGGGCGTCCACCTTGGCCACCAGGAAGCCCACCAGTGGCATGAGCAGAATGATGCCCAATCCGCCCGGGCTGATGACCAGTCCCGCCCGCTCCGCTGTGTAACCCAGCATCGACTGCACAAACTGCGGAATGAGCACGGTCGAGCCGAAGAGGCAGAAGCCGAGCACGAACATCAGCAAGAAGGAGATGGCGAAGTTGCGCCGCTTGAAGAGCGTCAGATCCAGAATCGGCTTGTGGCCGGTGCGAATCTGCCGCACCTCCCAGACAATCAGCATGGTGAGCGAGGCGATGCAGAGGACGACGAATGTCGTGATTAGGTGCGAGCCGAACCAGTCGTCCTCCTGGCCCTTGTCCAGCACAAATTCAAGCGACCCGAAGCCAATCGCCAGAAGAAAGAAGCCGGTGAAGTCGAGATTCAGCCCCTTCTTCTGCATCGCCTTTACTTCGTTCACGATGTGCGGCGGGTCTTCGACGATGCGATTGGTCAAAAACAGCGAGAAGATGGCTACCGGCACGTTGATGAAGAAGATCCAGCGCCAGTCGAAGTTGTCCGTGATCCAGCCGCCCAGCGTTGGTCCGATGGCCGGCGCGCAGACGACCGCGATTCCGTAGATGGCAAAGGCCTTGCCGCGATCCTTGGGCTCGAAGGTGTCGGCCAGAATCGCCTGCTCGCTGGGCGCGAGGCCGCCGCCGCCCGCGCCCTGCATGATCCGGAACAGAATCAGCAACGGCAGCGAAGGCGCCAGGCCGCAAAGCGCCGAACTGATGCCGAACAGCAGCACGCAGATCATGTAAAAGCGCTTCCGGCCCATGAACGTCGTCAAGTAGGCCGACATGGGCAGGATCACGGCGTTCGCCACCAGGTAGCTGGTCAGCACCCAGGTCGCTTCGTCGGAGCTGGCGCCGAGGCCGCCGGCAATGTGCGGCAGCGCCACGTTGGCGATCGAGGTGTCCAGCACCTCCATAAACGTGGCCAGCGTGACGGTGAGCGCGATCACCCAGCGATTGGCGCGCGGCTTCCACACCGTTGCCGGGGCGCGGTCCGGACTCCGGTCCGGAGCCTGGGCAGGACTCTGAAGTGTCAGGGGAGCTGTCTGGGTAGCGGCACTCATGGGATTCATCCTATAGAGGGCCGGACCGGCAGCAAAGATGCAGAATCTCGTGATTGGACAGGATCGAAATTGCGCCCATGCGGTTATTCCGGGATCGCAGTCAGATGCAGCAGCTTTTCCGCGTTGCGATGGGTGAGTTTGGCAAGCGCCTCTGCGTCCAGCGACTTCGCCAGTCCGTCTAGATGCTCCCGCCCGCGCGTATTCGGGCTGAACGGGTAATCGACCGAAAACATCAGCCGGTCGATGCCGATCACATCGAGCGCGCAGCGCAGCGGCGGCTCGGTGAAGTAACCGCTCGTCGTCACATGAATGTTCGACTGAAAATAGTCCGCGACTGGCTGGCGTAGATGCGCGACCCGCGATAAAGCCGCGCTCGACCGGGCCAGCGCGTACGGCAACCCTTCGCCCATGTGGCCGATGATAAGTTGCAGCCCAGGAAGCCGGTCGAAGAGTCCGCTCACAATCAGGCGCAGCGTGTGCAGACCGGTTTCGGCGTGCCATCCCCAGCCGGCCATCGAGAGCAGGAATCCCACCTCTGCCGGCAATCCGGAGAAATACGCCTCTTTCACCGGCTCCGGCGGCAGCGCAGGGTGCAGATAGACAGGCACTTGCAGCGCAACGGCCGCCTCGAAGACCGGCAGGAAGCGCGGATCGTCCAGAAACAGCCCGTCCGTCGTGCCATCGACCAGCGCGCCGTGGAATCCAAGCTGGGTCACGCAGCGCTCCAACTCCTTTGCCGCGCACGCCGGGTCTTTGAGCGCCAGCGTGGCAAACCCGCCCAGCCGCGTGGGATTTGCCCTGACCGCCGCGGCAAGTTCGTCGTTGACGTCGCGCACCACCGCCGTCGCCGTCGCGGCATCCAGCCCGTCCAGGCCCATCGCCGCCAGCGAGAGCACCTGGTAGTCGATGCCCGCCTCATCCATCGCGGCGATGCGCCCGGCGCCGAGGTCCAGCAGCTTGGGATGCATCGCCTGCATCGGCGCCGGCGCAGGTCTGCCGGGAACGCCGGTGGCCTTCAAAAAGTTTGCCGTGACAAAGTGTTCTTCGAGAGTGACGGTCCGCATGGCCCATTGGATGCGGCGCGAAGTCCGAACGATGAACGAACTTCTGCCCGTAGACTGAAAGGGCATGACCGCAGCGATCGAATTCCGCGACGTCAGCTTTGCCACCGCGCAGGGCAAGCCGCTGCTGGACCGGATTTCGCTGGCCGTCGAACCCGGCACCGTCACGGCCATCCTCGGCCGCAGCGGCTCCGGCAAGACCACGCTTCTGCGCACCGTCAACCGGATGGTCGAGCCGACGGGCGGGCAGGTCCTCGTCTCCGGAACACCCGTCCAGTCTGAAAATCTCATCCAACTTCGCCGCGGCATGGGATATGTCATCCAGGAAACCGGCCTTTTTCCGCATTTCACCATCGAGCGCAACGTGGCCCTGGTCCTCGAAGCCCAAAATCGCCCGCGCGAAGAGCGCGCCCGCCGCAGCCGCGAACTGCTCAGCGCCGTGGGACTCGACCCTGACAGCTTCGCGTCGCGTTCCCCGCACGAGCTTTCTGGAGGGCAGCGCCAGCGCGTCGGCTTGGCCCGCGCCCTGGCTGCCGACCCTCCCATCCTGCTCATGGACGAGCCCTTCGGCGCGCTCGACCCGCTCACCCGCGCCGAAATGCAGGACATGCTCCGCGCGCTCATGCAGAGCCTCAAAAAGACCGTCCTGCTGGTCACCCACGATCTCGACGAAGCGCTTTATCTCGCCGGCCAGATCGTCCTTCTGGAACAAGGCAAACTCATCGCCGCGCTGCCGCCGACCGAATTCCTGCGGTCCGGCCAGCCCGAAATCGTCTCCTACATCGCGGCCTTCCATCGCGGAGAAAGAGCCAAGGCCGAATGAGCGAATTTCTCTCCCAATACGGTTCGGAAATCGCCATGCTGACGCTTGAGCACCTGTGGCTCACCGGCGCGGCCATGCTGCTGGCGGCGGCCATTGCCATCCCCGCCGGCATTGCGCTCACGCGCGCGCCAAGATGGGCCAAGCCGGTCATCATGGTCGCCAATATCCTCCAGACCATCCCCTCGCTGGCCATGTTCGGATTCCTCCTGCCCATCCCTTGGCTCGGCGACCGGGCCGCGCGCATCGCCATCCTGGCGCTGACCGCCTACGCAATGCTGCCCATCCTGCGCAACACCTATGCCGGCATTCGGGGGATCGACCCCAGCATCACGGAAGTCGCCCGCGCCCTCGGCCTCACCGGCTGGCAGCTTCTCGTCAAAGTTCAGCTCCCGCTCGCCGCCAGCTTCATCCTCGCCGGGCTCCGGACCGCGACCGTCACCTGCGTCGGCATCGCCACCATAGCCGCGGCCGTCGGCGCGGGCGGGTTGGGCGAACTCATCTTCCGCGGCGTCGCCTCCGTCGACAACCGGCTCGTCCTCGCCGGAGCCATCCCCGCCGCGCTGCTGGCGCTCGCCGCCGACGCGGCTCTCGGCCTCCTCGAACGCCACTTCAAGGCGCCGGAAAAATGAGAAATCTACGAGGCAATCCCAGATTTGTCCTATTTCTTGCCGCCTCCGCGATGTTGTTCGCCTGCTCTCCGCCGCGCCCGGATCACCCAGTCATCGGAGCCAAGAACTTCACCGAGCAGGTCGTCCTCGGCGAGCTGCTCGCCCAGGAGATCGAAGCCAAATCGCATCTCAAAGTCGAGCGCCGCTTCTACCTTGCCGGCAGCTACATCTGCCAGCAGGCGCTGGTCTCCGGGCGCATCGACGCCTACGTCGAGTACACCGGCACCGCGCTCACCGCCGTGCTGAAACAACCTTTGGACCGCGATCCCGACCGCGTTCTCGCGACCATCCGCCAACTCTATGCCTCGCGCTACCAGATCGCCGTCGCCCAGCCGCTGGGTTTTGAAAACACCTTCGCCATGGTGATCCGAGGCGAAGACGCCCGCAACCTGCACCTGACCACGCTCAGCGAGGCCGCAAACTACACGCCGCGGTGGCGCCTCGGCGTCGGCTACGAGTTCGAGCAGCGCCCCGATGGCTTGGCCGGCCTCAGCGCCGCTTACGGACTCAAGTTCGCCGCCGCGCCCCGCACCATGGACCTGGGGCTGCTCTATCGCGCGCTCACGGCGCATCAGGTGGACATGATCGCCGCCAACTCGACCGACGGCCCCATCCAGGCCCTGGGCCTCACTGCGCTCGCCGACGACAAACACTACTTTCCGCCCTATCAGGCGGTGCCGCTGGTGCGCGAGGAGGCCCTCCGTCGCTGGCCGCAAATTCAACCCGCGCTCAACGCCCTCGCCGGAAAAATCACCGCCGGCGACATGCGTCAGATGAACGAGGCTGTCGACGGCCAACACCGCGACCCCACCGAAGTCGTCCGCGAATTCCGCCAAAACCACGCTCTATGAATCTAGCTGAGCCCAACCTCATGCGGACCGACGCCATAGGCATCGAGCACGTCGCGCAGAGTGACAATGCCCTCCAGCTTGTGCGCATCGGCGCGGCCCACGACCGGCAAAATCTCCAGTTGATTGCCTCCCATGCGCTCCAGCGCCAGGTCGAGGCTTTGATCGGCATGCACATGCGGAAAGTCGAGGGGGTTCATCAAATCGCCCAGCTTCCGCTCCGGATCCTGTTCCTTCTCGATCCACGCCCGATTGATCACGCCGACCACGCCGCGACAGTCGGCCACAATCCAGCTATGGTCTTCCGCCCAGGAAACACCGGAACGCAATTTCTCCGCGGCTTCTCGCACTGTAAGCTCCGCGGAAAGGGGCTCTGCCGCCGGTCGCATGACCTGAGCAATATGCCGCTGGTCCCGCTGACGCCGCGATGCCGACGTCGGCAGATGAATCCCATCCTGCACCGCCAGCGCCTCGTAAATCGGCTGCTTCTGCAATAGCGACGCCACAAACAGGCTGATCAGGTTGGCGATCATCAGCGGCACAATGATCGCGTAATCCTGCGTCATCTCGAAGATAATCAGCACCGAAGTCATCGGCGTGCGCACGATTCCGGCAAAGACCGCGCCCATGCCCACGAGAGCGTACGCTCCGGGCGTTGCCGTGTACGCCGGCCACACTTGATGCGCCACGGTCCCCACCGCGCCTCCCAGCATGGCGCCAATGAACAACGACGGCGCGAAGATGCCGCCCGCATTGCCGGAGGCGTAGCTCACCGTCACCGCCAGCAGCTTGAGGACCACGAGCACCAGCATCAGGTTGAGCGCCGTACGCCCATTCAGCACGTCGCCCACGTAGGTATAGCCCACGCCCATGACCTGGGGCACAAACCAGCCCATCATCCCCACCAGCAGGCCGCCCGCCACCGGCTGAAACCAGACCGTACTTCGCGGCAAGCGCAGGAATCGCTGGCGAATCCCCAGCAGCAGCCTGCTGAAGGCCGCCGCCACCACGCCGCCCAGCACGCCCAGGACGGCATAGATGAGAAACTCCGCGTTCTTGACCAATTGATACTGCGGCACTTTGAAGAGCGGCGTATTGCCCAGCAGCAGCCGCAGCACCATCCACGCCGTGGCGGAAGCAATGACGACCGCGCCAAGCACCGGCGCATTCATGTCGCCGACAATCTCTTCGAGCGAAAAGATGACCGCCGCCATCGGCGTGTTGAAGGCCGCCGCGATGGCCGCGGCCGCGCCTACCGGCAACAGCGCCTTCACCTTATCCTGGCTGAGCCCCAGCCGCCGGCCCAGAACGGAAGCAATCCCCGCGGCCACCTGCACGGACGGCCCCTCGCGACCCAGCGGAATGCCGCTGGCCAAGGTCGCAGAAGTGCAAAAGAACTTGCCCAGCACCGTCCGCAGCGTGATGCGCCCGCCACCGGCGTAAAGCGCCGCCTTGGTCTGCGGAACGCCGCTGCCGCGCGCGTTGGGAAAATAGCGGAAGAGCAGGTAGCCGATAATCAGCGAACCGGCCACGGGAAAAAGCAATCGCCGCCAGGGAGCGCCACCGGCCGGATAGAGCCGCATCCCGGCTCGCTCCGTCAGCAGGATGAAAGCAACCACCACCAGCCCGGTCAACGCGCCGATCACGAGGGCAAGCACCAGAAATACCTGGTCCTCGCGCCGCTGCATGCGGACCACGAGGTAGGCCAACGGGTTCCGGAACCAATCTCCGGGCCTGCCGCCGGGCTTGTCGGCAATGCCACCGCCAATCCCGCCGCCGCTTGTTGCCGGAACGCCGCTCATGCTTTGCCGCCCTGCTAAGCCTGTGCTGCACTGAGCATATCGCACTCGCGCCGGTTTCCGGCCTGCCAAAAACGAGCCGATCGCTCCCAGTTCCGACCCAATTCCCATTGGGGAAAACCTGCGGAATCGCGCCGCCGTGCGCAATGCGAACGCTTTTGTTACACTTTGGCTCACCGATGAATGCCTTGGCAGAAGAAACAACCCGATTCGTTCGCCTGCAAGCCGTGGAACTGGAGCGCAACCGGCTGACCGCGGCGCTCAAGGCCCTCCCGGGCGAACTTGCCGCCGCCGAGGGCCAGCTCAAAGCCGCCCAAAAGCGCGTCGCCGATGCCGACGTAGGCCTGAAGCGCGAAGAACTCGCGCGCGCCGGCCTGGAACTCGAAGTGGGCAGCCTCCGCGCCAAACTCGTCCGCTTCCGCGCCCAGCTCGACGCCGCCCAAAACAGCTCGCAGGCCCAGGCCCTCGAGCACCAAATCGCCTTCGCCAATACCGAAATCGCGCGACTGGAAGACAACGAACTGACCAGCATGGAAAATACGGAAGTGCTGGAGGCCGACGGGGCCAAGGCGCGGGAACTGGCCGCAAAACTCACCGAAACACTCGCCCTCATCCGCGCTCGGATTGGCGAGCAGGAAATCGAGTGGCGCGAGCAACTGGCCGCTCTCAAGATGGAACGCGAGGCTCTGCGCGCAGAGCTGATGCAACAGGCTCCCGAGCGTCTGGCCCACTTCGAGCGCATCGCCGGCATGCGCGGCACCGGCATCGCCCGCGCGGTAACGCAGCAATGCTCCGGCTGCCGCATGGGCATCCGCCCCCAGGTCTGGAATCAGCTGCGCGACGGCCTCGTCCTGAACTGCGAGTCGTGCAGCCGCATACTCTACTTCGACCCAACCATGGAGCCGGAGGTTCCATCGAAGACAGCCCAGAGTGTGAAAAACCCGTCGTCTTTGAGCGATCTCGGCAGCGTCAAGCGGAGGCAGGCGGGAATCTAATTGCTGAGGAGCTTAGCCGTGCTGCGAATCTGCGTCGACATGGACGAAGTGATGGCCGACACCCTCGGCGAACATCTGCGCCGCTACAACCAGGCCGCGCTCGAAGCGATAACCCTTGACGACTTGCGGGGGAAAGGCCTCTGGGACGTTGTCTCCAACGACCGGCAGGAACTGCTGCGCGATCTGCTCCACGCGGAAGATTTTTTCGAGGATTTAGCGGTCATGCCGGACGCGCCCGAAGTGCTGGCCGATCTGGCCAGCCGGTTCGAGGTATTCATCGCGACCCAAGCGATGAGTGTGCCAAACTCTTTCGGCCCCAAATACCGCTGGCTCCAGCGCCACTTCCCGTTTTTGCCGCCCACGCAATTTGTCTACTGCGGCGACAAGAGCATCCTGCGCGCCGACTACCTCATCGACGACCTGCCGCGCAATCTATTGCGCTTCACCGGCACCGGGCTGCTTTTCTCCGCGCCGCACAATCTGGGCGCCACCGGATTCACCCGCGTTACCGGCTGGCGCGAGGTAGCCCGGTACTTCGCCGAGATCTAGTGGGACGGAAAATGACAGTGCCGGATCGCGAAACCCGGCACCGCGCACGCGGGTCCCTACCGCGGACTGTTTCCGTTTGGCGCGGTCGCGGGCCGAATCGGCGCACCCGGAACGCCGCGCGTTCCCATCGTCGTCCCCATCGGGCGCAACTGCATCGTCGGCGCCGGCGCCGGCGCCTGATGCATGGTCACAATCAGCGCCACGGCCGGCGTTTTGCCGGCGCAGAGGTACGCGTGGGGCGTACTTGCGTCGAAGTACACCGCGTCGCCCATTTCCATCTGCGAAACGACGTCGCCATGACGAATTTCGAGCTCCCCTTGCAGCACGTACAGGAACTCGTACCCGGCATGCACATGCGGACGGATGTCCTGACCCTTTTTCAGCGGCACAAATTCGGCGAAATAGGGGTCCATGAGCCGGTCGGGCACCATGTAGCCCAGGCTTTCAAAAAAATAGGTCGGATCGTCTACGCCGGACTGAGGCAAACGCACCCGCTCCTTGCGCCGGTGAACCCGGAAAAGCGATTGCGGCTCGGGTTCGAAGAAATAGGAGAGATCTTTCGAGAAAACCATCGCCACGCGCGCCAGATTGCGCAACGTGGGTACGACGCGGCCCGTTTCCAACTGAGAAAGAAAGCTCGCGGACAGGCCGGTATGCCTGCCCAGTTCCACCAGGCCCATCGACTTCTTCAGGCGCAGACGTTTGATACGCTCGCCGATATGCTTCTCGGAAATGAACTGCTCTGCGGTTTCCGAATCGACCTGGGGGGGCATCGCGGTTTCAGTGCGGGATGCTGCGGTTTCACTCATGGCAATTGTCTCGTCTCCAATACCTAGATGCAGTCATACCTCATTTTGTTGCTAGAATCAAAACATTTTCTCATGCCACGCAACAAATCTTTATGCGCGGGGCATCTTACCATCCAAAGATCGAGGTAGACGCAGGTGTCCTTGGACCTTTCCAACCCGCCAAATCGAAAAGTGTTGCTCTCGGGCGCCTCCGGAATGCTGGGGTCATCGCTGGCCGAAGCGCTTGCGCAACGGGGCGCGCGCCTCCTGCGCCTGGTGCGGCGCTCGCCTGCCGCGCCCGGCGAGCTGCGCTGGGACCCGGCAACCGGCGAATTGCCCCAGCCGGAAGCGCTCGAAGGGCTTGACGCGGCCATTCATCTCTCCGGGGCCAACGTGGCCACACACCGCTGGACCCCGGCGTACAAGCGCGAAATGACCGAAAGCCGGGTGACCACCACCCTTGTGCTGTCGGAAGCGCTGGCTAAACTGAAAACTCCTCCGCCCGTGCTCATCGCCGCGTCGGCGACCGGATTTTACGGCGACCGCGGCAGCCAGATTCTGGACGAGGACGCCGCTATCGGAACCGGCTACTTTCCCGAGCTGTGCGCGGCATGGGAAGCAGCCACACGCCCCGCCGAACAGGCCCAAATCCGGGTGGTTCACCTGCGCACCGCCATGGTCCTCGGAAACGGCGGCGCGCTGGCCAAGCTCGCTCCCGTCTTTCGCCTTGGCCTGGGCGGTCCGCTGGGCAGCGGAACACAGTGGATGAGCTGGGTGAGCGAAGCGGACGCGATCTCCGCCGCGGTCTTCGCTCTCGAAAACCCGCGTATATCAGGTCCTATCAACATCGCCGCGCCCAATCCAGTCACCAATGCCGAATTCACCCGCGAGCTGGGCCGCGCCGTGCATCGCCCCGCGCTGATTCCCGCGCCGGCCTTCGCGCTGCGCCTCGCTTTCGGCGAAATGGCCGGCGAAGCGCTTCTCGCCAGCACCCGCGCCGTCCCCAAGCGGCTCCTCGACGCCGGCTTCCAGTTCGCCCATCCCACATTGGCACTGGCGCTGGCTCAGGCGCTGGCCGCCGCGCTCTGAGCTTCCCAGCCCGGCGTTCGCTCTTTCTTCCGGGTTCGCAGGTCGAATTCGATAGACTGAAACGGATGCGATTTGCCGAATACTCGCGCCGAACCCCGCCCGCTGCGATCGTCTCTCTCGCACTGATGGCACTGTCCGGCTGCGGCACACCTGGCGCGCCGCAGCCGCCCTCCCTCAGGCTGCCCGAGCCGGTCAACGACCTGACGGCCGCGCGCGCGGGCAACTCCGTGACCCTGACCTGGACCATGCCGAGGAAATCCACCGACCACCTGCCTCTCAAGGGCCAGATACCCGTCTCCATCTGCTGGCGCGATGCGCGGGAAGACAAAGGCGACTGCCAACCGTCCGGCCAGGCTTCGGAGGCCCCTGAAGCCAAGGTTGAGTTCAAGGCTCCGCTCCCAGGGGCGCTTTCGACTGGGAAACCAAGGCCAGTCTCCCTCTTCGTGGAGCTGAAAAGCCCCAAGGGACGCTCCGCAGGTCTTTCCAACCCCGCAGTCATTCTGGCCGGCACGGCTCCCGGACCGGTGGTTGGACTCACCGCGCAGGTCCGCGCCGACGGGGTCGCGCTGCACTGGACCGCCAGCGAATCCGGAACCCAAACCACACTCGTCCGCCTGCACCGCAAGCTGCTTACGCCTCCCGCTTCCGCCGCGAAACCCGCAAATGCCCCCGCCGAAGGGAAACCCGGCACCGTGAAGCCCGCCGCCGAGCCGGCACTGCGCGACCTGCTTGTCGATCCCCAAAGCGGCGGCCAAGGCTCGGGCGCAATCGACAAAACCGCCCGCTTCGGCCAGGTCTACGAGTACACCGCGCAGCGCCTGATCCGCGTTTCGCTCAGCGGAGCCGAGCGAAACGGAGACGAGATTGATCTGCCTGGCGAAATCTCCGCGCCCGTCCGCGTCGCCACCGTCGATACCTTCCCGCCCGCCGTTCCCCAGGGGCTCGTGGCCGTCTACGTGCCGGAAGAGAAGACCATCGACCTTTCCTGGGAGCCGAATACGGAGGAAGATCTGGCCGGGTACATCGTCTACCGCGCCGGCCCGGAATCCGGAGCCGGCTGGCAGCGAATTTCCGGACCTCAGCCGCTAACCGGCGCGGCCTACCGCGACGCATCCGCAGAGCCGGGCCGCAGTTACCGCTACGCCGTCAGCGCCATCGACCAGCTCGGCCATGAGAGCGATCGTTCCGCGAAGGCGGCGGAATCGGTTCCAAATCCATGACAATTCCGCATAAGAAAGGAGCAAAGCTTGCAATATTGCCGGTTTGAGACCGAATCGGGACCAAAGCTGGGACAAGTCGAGGAGCGCGACGGCGAGTTCTGGATCGTCGCCAATCTCTCCGCCATGCTGGAGCTTCCCGAGGACGCGATGGCTCCCATCTTCACGCCCGTTCTCATGCGCGAACTGAAGCTGCTGGCTCCGGTCACGCCCTCGAAGATCGTCTGCGTGGGACGCAACTATCGCGATCACGCCAAAGAGCTGGGCAACGAAGTTCCCGCCGAGCCGCTGCTGTTTTTCAAGCCGCCCTCGTCGCTGCTCGCTCCCGGCGAGGCGATCCTCCTGCCCAAAGCCTCCGAGCGCGTCGATTTCGAAGGCGAGCTGGCCGTGGTCATCGCCAAACGCGCCCGCAAGCTCAAGCGCGACGACGATCTGCGCCCCTACATCCACGGCTTCACCCTGGCCAACGACGTCACCGCGCGCGATTTGCAGAAAAAAGACGGCCAGTGGACCCGAGCCAAAGGGTTCGACACCTTCTGCCCGGTCGGCCCCATTCTCAACACCGACGCCGACCTGACCGCCCCGCTCACGATCGAAACCCACGTCAACGGCGAACTGCGCCAGCGCGGCTCGACCGCCGACTTCATCTTTCCGCTGCCGGTGCTCCTCGAATACATCACCGCCGTCATGACCCTCGAACCCGGCGACCTGCTGCTCACCGGCACCCCGGCGGGCGTGGGGCCGCTGGCCGCCGGAGACCGCGTCGAAGTCGGCATTCCCGGACTGGGAAAGCTTTCGAATCCCGTGCAGGCGGACGAGCCCTGAGCGCGACCGAAAAACGGCGTCCGCGCGAAGAAGTAACGCCCGGAAGCATCCGCGCGCATCCAAACAGCGGTACACTTTGAGGCGTAGACTTGCAGTGCAGGCTCAATTTCCCTTGGCCCGAAACCCGATCCAATCCCCTGGAGGAAACATCGATGGCGAACCTACTCGAACAATTGCGCGCAATGACCGTTGTCGTGGCCGACACCGGCGACATGGAGGCGATGGAGAAGTTTCGCCCCCAGGATGCCACCACCAACCCCTCGCTCATCACCGCCGCCTCGCAGATGCCGCAATACCAGTCGATCGTCGACGGCGTCCTGATCGACGCGCTCAAGGAACTCGGCGATAGCGCCGATCCAAAAGAAGTCGCCAACCTCGGCTTCAAGCGCCTCGCCGTCGCCTTCGGCAAAAAAATCCTGAAAATCGTTCCCGGCCGCGTCTCGACCGAAGTCGACGCGCGCCTCTCCTACGACACCGAGGCCACCATCGCCCAGGCCCGCGAGATCATCGACCAGTACGACCAGGCCGGCATCGGGCGCGACCGCGTCCTGATCAAGATCGCCTCCACCTGGGAGGGGATCAAAGCCGCCGAAGTGCTCGAAAAAGAGGGCATTCACTGCAATCTCACGCTGCTCTTCGGCCTGCACCAGGCCATCGCCTGCGCCGAAGCCGGCGTCACGCTGATTTCGCCCTTCGTCGGCCGCATCCTCGACTGGTACAAGAAGGACACCGGCAAGGACTACCAGGGCGCGGACGACCCCGGCGTCAAATCCGTCACCACCATATTCAACTACTACAAGAAATTCGGCTACAAGACGGTGGTGATGGGCGCCAGCTTCCGTAACATCGGCGAAATCAAGGAGCTGGCCGGCTCCGACCTGCTGACCATCTCGCCGCAGTTGCTCGGCGAACTGGCCGCGGCCGAAGGCGAACTGCCCCGCAAACTCGACCCCGAAGCCGCCAAAGCCATGGACATCGAGAAGATCGCCATCGACCACGACACCTTCGTCAAAATGCACACCGCCGACCGCATGGCCACCGACAAGCTCAAGGAAGGCATTGAAGGCTTTTCCGCCGCGCTCGAAAAGCTCGAAACTTTGCTGGCCAAGCGCATCACGGAACTCGAACCGGTCGCGGCCCAGTAACAGTTGCGCACCTGGGGAAACACCGAAGAATGAGGGTAGCCGGATTCCTTGGCTACCCTCGATTGTTCTCATGAAAGCAATTCCTGCTCCACAAAGACTGCATCTCGGGCGAAATCGCATGACAAACAGCTACGCAACTCTTCTCGAAGCACCGAACTACAGCGTCGTCGAGGCTGCGGTCTACCTGCATTTGAAGCCGGAGGAGATTCGGCGGTGGATTCACGGCGAAGTGATTCAGGCGTCGCCTCAAGGGCTGTCTTTTCAGAATATTTTGGAATTGCACATCCTGAAAGGGTTGCGCAAGCAGACACGGTTGCCGATGCAACGAATTCGCCGCGCGCTCCAGGTCTACGGCGAGACGGAAAAAACGGCGCACCCGTTGCTGGATCGCAGACTTGAAACCGACGGAGCGAGTCTTTTCCTTCACGACGGCAACGACTACTGGAACCTCAACCGCTCAGGCCAAATGGATTTTCCGCAAATTCTGGCCGCCTACCTGCAACGCATCCATCGTCTAGACGACGGGCAAATCGTGTATTTTCCCTTCATCGCCAGCGAAGACGCAAATGAGCCGAAGAGCATTCAAATGACGCCGGCAGTCGCGTTTGGCCGCCCCGTTCTGGCCAGGACTGGCGTCTCCGCGGACGTGATCGTGGGCAGGTTCCGAGCCAGAGAAACCATCACGGACCTCGCCGAAGAGTATGGCGTGCCGCCAGCCATGATCGAAGACTGTGTGCGCCTCGAATTGCCGCAAAAGCATGCCGCCTGATCCCTTCGTCGTTTTTCTCGAAGAGAACCACTGCAACAACAGAAAGCTCCTGGCTGTCTTGAGCGATGCCGCCGTCAGGGTGGAGCCCCATCTTGAACACTTCGCGGCGGGAAATCCCGATGAGACATGGTTGCCGTCGGTCGGCAAGAACGGCTGGGCGCTGCTGACGACCGATGCGAGAATCCGCTATCGCGCCAACGAAAAGCGGGCAGTGAAAGCACATCGCGTCCGCATGTTCTATTTCTCAACGAACCAACTGAGCGGCCAGCAAATGGCGGCGGCGATCGAAAAAGCCCTAACGGCAATGCGAAGAATGGTCGCGCGAGTGGAACCGCCGTTTTGCGCCGCGATCACTCGCTCCGGCGAAGTTTATCTGCGGGTAACATTCCCGGCGGAATCGCAACCCGGTCAGGCGTGACGGAATGCGAGCGGCCATAAGCAGGATCGCATTCCGCCCGGCCTGAGGCAACCCGGCTACGGCCCCGCGCAGACCTGGCAACCGCGGCTATCGGTGTACATGTGGCCGTTGTTCACCGTGCAGATGCGGTTCTGCTGCGCATTGTCGCAGTTGTTGCCCATCGTCTTGTTGCCGCCGCCCGGCGTCACATAGGGGTGCAGCGTGGGCATGGTCGGCGCCGCGCCGTTGCCCTGAGCCCTCGGCAGAGCCGGAAGCGTGACCTGCGCGGCAATCTGCGAGGTCAACTGCTGAGGAATCTGGGCCCGGTGCAAATTCGAACCCGTTCCCTGGCCGGTCGTCGACTGAATGTGAAAGCTGTTCGCATCCAGCATCTCGATCGTTTCGGTCGCCGTCTCGGGAACCGTGTTGGGGCTGCATCCTCCCCCCGGATTGCACAAGCTTTGCGGCGCCACGCCGTAGGCGTGCGACGCGACCAGGTAGCGATTTGGGCCGAGTTGCTTCGCCGTGTACCGGCCCCACACCTGCATGCGCATCCCGTTTAGCGTGCCGCCCTGGATGATGCTGGTCGAACGGAAATTGCCGTTGGCCCCATATTCGCCGAACGTCACGATCGTGCCATTGTTGTTCGGCCCAGGCTGGCGGCTCGTCCAGGTTCCCAGAAATGGAGCCTGAATCGGCGCCACGCCGGCTCGCGCTCCGTTGGGGCCATAGCTTTGGTAGCTGCCTTCCTGATGACCGGGCGAACCGGTTTGCGCGCAAGCCAACTGCGCCAATGGAGTCGTTGCGGCAACGAGCGCAAATGCGGCCATCGCAAGAAACGGGACAAAAGGTCGGGACATTCGGAATCTCCTTGGTACTTCGAGATACGGCGGGGAAAACGCGCGCGCGAGCCAGCCGCCGCCGACGCTATTGCACCGGTCTTCCGCGCGTGTCACCCAATACTGCGCCGAGCGCGGCGAAATACCCTCACCGATGACAGAATTGACCGCGCCGCAGGTCCGGAAGGGCGAAACGCGTTGGCGCCCTTGGCACTCCCCGCCGGCAAGCGCCAGGAAAAATCCCACGGTATCTTGATTTTTCGCGGAATGCCGATAATCTCTGTGTGAAAGCAAGGTAAATATACTGCAACGGCAACCCGGTTCGGGGGCCGTTGCCGTTCTCATTCCCGTTTTCACTGCGAAGTGAAGCTCGGGACAGTTCCGATCCGCCGCAAAACGGCGCGTAACGACAGGAGACCTGAATGCACACGGAGACGCACCCCCTCGAACCCTTCTTCCACCAGATCGTGCGCAACAGCTACGACGGCAAACTCGGCATTCACGACACCGCGATTACCCAGTACGTAGCTCGCCTGCTCTGCGAATTCTCCGAGGCCGAGAAACTCTACAAAGTCCGCGACGACGAGGGCCGGCCCATCCACGCCCTCGACCGGCTGGTCGAGGCCGCCGACCCCATCCACGGCACAGCGGCCTCTTTCGATGCCGAACGCGCGGTACGCAAGCATATCGGCGACTACGCGCTGTTCGTCTCCGGAATGTACCCGGAGTCCATGGACCCATTTCGCCGCCGCCACGGCCAGCAGAGCTTCGAGGAATTGGTCAAGGTCGGCAAGGAAAGCTATTACATCGTCAGCCAGTTCGATCTGGAGGAATACGCCGACGAAGCGCCCATGTTCCGCCGCCTTGCCGGCTGGTTCGACCGATGCATCTACGGCCTGCGACTGGTGCGCGAAGAGCTGAGCCACGGCAAGCCCGGCTGCCTGCCCGCCCGCGTCAATTAGCCCCTACACCGTCAAAAGAACGAGGATGCGGACGCCCCATCCTTTCGGCCGGGTTGCGGAAAGGATGGGAGAACCGTAATCGCCTCGTCACTAGCGCTCGCTCACTCAGACCACACCGCGAGCACATTCCCCGCGCCATCGTCGAAGTGGAATCTTCGGCCTCCGGGAAAGTCGAAGATGGGCACGGCGATCTTGCCGCCGTTATCGACGATTGCCTGTTCGGTCGCCTCCAGATCGGAAGAATAGAGCACCACCAGCGGCCCGCCAGGGCGCTCCTCTCCTTTCATAAATCCCCCGTCGATCCCCAGCCCGGCAAAGCTGATGTAGTCCGGACCCCAATCCTCGAAACTCCACCCAAATACCGTCGAATAGAACTCTTTGGCCTTGGGAATGTCCGTCGAAGTGAACTCGATGTAGTTGATCTTGTGGTGATTCTCCGGTTGCTCATGGT
>Ga0209208_10000297_pt1 | contig 60852 bp, 43 predicted proteins | sample S1TSphfallax_3_FD_187694 | JGI IMG/M metagenome (GOLD analysis project Ga0209208, IMG submission 187694) | Host-associated microbial communities from peat moss isolated from Minnesota, USA - S1T2_Fd - Sphagnum fallax MG (SPAdes) (version 2) | ecosystem: Host-associated > Plants > Peat moss >... | reverse complement strand
AAATGCATATAAATTTTACTTTGTTCTTATATCACAATTGAAATATGTAAGATATATATATATAATTGTTCATACAAGTCTTTCATTTCCTAAGGGTAAAAATGAAATGTGACACTTTGCTAACACATTTGAAAAAAATCATTAAGGGATGAAAATTAAATTAAAGTGAAGGAAACAAAAGTGATGACAAGAATACATCTTATACTTCAATGAAGTATATATTGCAAATGACCAAATGTATGGATCTAATTGCTCACACAAGTCTTCCAACATGATTTCAAAATAAAATTTGATATATTATTGGGACTAAATCAAAATGCAAGTGGAGTTTACCTCTTGAACTTTTCTTTGAAAATGTTGAGATATGTTAATAGAACACCCAATGCCTAGAAGGTTATTGTTCAATTTTGAAACACAATGCATGAACATTTAAACAAATTTAAAGTTATTTCATTACATCTATCCAATTGTTATGACAATTTCAAATATCAAAGTTTAGGTTTTAGAATCTGGGCAATACACATTAGGGCTACTCATCAATAGTTTAATAATCAATAATTTAACAAATATTACAAAATTTGATACATCATTTCAAATATAATTTGGAAAGTAACATCAATCACTTACAATATAAAAATGCAACTTGGAAAATGCATACAATTTTTTCTTTGTCATAATCTTAGAAATGAATATATAAGATGTACATGGATTTAATTTGTTGATAGAAGTCTTTTACTTCGTGCAATTAAAAATGAAACATGTTATTTTGCTAAAACATTTGAAAAGAATTATTAAGGAATGAACATTAATTAAAGTGAAGAAAATAAAATTGATGATACGAGTACATATGTGGTGATCACATGAATATGTGAAGTTGTTGGTTGGTAATTTTAAAATAGTTAGTATGCTTAAATTAGTAGAATGTGTTGTGTATTATGCTAACACTATTGTCCTTTTGCCTAAAAAGTTATGTATGTAATTCAAATGTTATTATTCAAAATAATTACTAAAACCTCATGGCCAAGTAAAAAGTTTTGGATTTGTGGAATCCACTTTAATAGTTGAATAAATCTGAATTTTAAAATTTTAACCTTCATTTTGAAAATGTGAAAAATGTAAAAATAATTGTAAAAGAGATTTAATAATATCCCCTCCCCGTTCCCCCTTTTTATTTCCCTCATATGTTCCCGTATGGTTTCCAATAGTTCATCATTATTTGTGTCATTATCTTGATTTTACTAAATAACATAGACATAAAAAGGCACATGTTGCACATTAACATGGAGAGAGAGATTGTGTGTGTTCCATAATCTTTTTGTAATATTTAATTTTTTTGTCTTCAAACAAAAAAAGTTGGGAGTTGAGTGAGGAGAGTTGCTTCAAGTCCTTGTCCTAGCTTATTCCATTTCTAGGTATCTTATGCTCTTTGCTTTCAAGTTTTAAAGTTTCAAGTAAAAGATGACAAGTACGAACAAATGGTTTGCAAGAAATGTGGACATGGTGACAATGAGCAAGAATGCTTCTATGTGATGGTTGTGACAAATTGTTCCACATGTTCTATCTTTGCCTTGTCCTTGTGACACAGTGGTGTTGTCCTATTTGTTTTCCCATTGCTCTTGTTTGTGGTATGTTGATTTGCCCTATCTTCAATTATTTGTTTTCTTTAGGAAAATTGAAGTTTGAAGTTTGTCCCCATGAATTTATTCAATAATATACACACAAATCCATGATCAAATAAACAAATTTGACTCTAGATTCTTAGATGAAATAATATTGCACAAATGAATTCAAGTTTTAGGGATTTTAATAGCCAACAATGCTCAGATTGGGTTAAAACATGTTTTTCAATAAGTGAGGTTAATTGAATCTTTATCTAAATTGATGTTTTCCAATTGGTATGAATCAACACATTCAATAACATATCATGTGATTTTCTTGACATCAAATTTAAAAATATTACTTAGATTTTTATGTGCAATGGGTAAATGTAATAGTATAATCCAAAATTAATCCAACTATTACTTTTTGTGATTTTAATAATGTTTATACCAAGTTGTTCATGTACATTGTTGATCTTTTACACAATTTCTCTTGAAATTTCAAAAGGTGTGGAAAAAATTGTTGATTTTTTTCTCATTCTATTTAACCATTTCAAACTTTTCCAAGTATCCAACATTTGGGTCACTCACAGTACTTTAAGCAAGGATTACAAGTGGGCCCTTTTGGGGTCCTTTTAACTTTTTCATAGAAGTGACTTTTTGAATTTTCTTTTGCAACTTGTTATTAAGTATGCCTTGAGTTGCATTAATAATTCAATTGTTGTGATTTAGTTATTTTTAATAAATAAAAACTTAAAGAAGTGTTCATATTTGCAACTTCATCTTGAAAAATTATCATAATTTGAATTCAAACCAAAATATGTTAATTATTTTAAGGTTTAGTTTTCTATATTTATAAAATAAATTTTTCTAATATCATTTACATTACACACCCATTTACATGTGGTCAAGGATTTTCGAAAATTTGAAATTCTAAAACATACTTTGAAATTTTAAAATTTTAAAATTCCACATCCTATGTACAATGTGAGTGTTTTTTTAATATTGTGTAGTGTTTCCTATCAAAATTTCTTTGTTAAGAGATTCTTTTGCATAGTCCTTGAAAAATTGCCCATATTTGATGGAGTTGTTCAAATTCAAAAGTCTTTTACTAAAACCAAAACCTTAAATTAATTTAAATGAATTTTAATTTTGAATTTGTCAACATTCATATTACTCATTTAACACAACTTCTCATGATTACCATGATTTTCACATGACAATGCATAAAAATATGTACAAAATTTGATATTTTTCATTGGGATTTAATAGGCTTTTTAGCTCTTTTGATTATGATTACACCCATTCACTCACACTTGGTGAAGTAGTGGCTCGAAAGACAATGCTACTTTTATACACAAGGAATTTGAATTGGGAGGTTTTAGCTTTGATAAACTTGCCCATGTGGATAGGTATCATGCCTTTTACAACAATGATTTGTCCATGAATCTTTTATGGTGTATCATCCTTGTAACATAATGTTTCATTAGGTACACACATAGTAGTATCTTTACTCCTCTTCTTTCCATTAATAAACCTTTACTAATCCATTGTTGGATGCGAAGGTGAATGATGGAACCTCAAAAAGGGGTACCTAGGCTTGTCGTTGAAGAAAGGAGATAGGAATAAAAAAGGGGAGAAAGCTTGAAAGGGTTGTTGTGGGACTTAGGAACGAAAGGTAATGGTATGCCTTGTTGTGGAGCAAGAGAAAGAAGAACTAAGGGATAGGATGTCCTATAGAGGTAGAACATGAAGGGTTTGTTTTGGGGTGTGGTAGAAAATTTTGGAGGTGTAGGTGGTTGGGAGATAGGATTGTAGTGGAAAGAAGGCAATATAAAGAATGTGTTAGGATTTCGTTAAAGGAGTGGGAGACCTAGGGTTGAAACAAAACTACATTATAACCTTTTCTTGGAGATGTGACATTTGTTTTGTGTGTAAAGATTAATTGAAATTATTATATGACGAAGCTTGCATGAATATGCTTTGGTTTAGGGTTGTAGTTGGTTAAGTGTAGAGTGAAAGGAGTGGTAGAGAAAGGTAGGATTGTTGTTTACAGTAGACAAGAGAAAAAGTATAAAAGAAAAGAAAAGAAAAAAGTTGTTAGGAGAGGAAGTTGCCTTTGACTACGTTTAGACCATTGCATTATAGAATGATTAGTTGGAAGGAAATGATTTGGGAGTAATTGAAACCTATTTAGGGTAGAAAACTAGGAGCAAGGGGGTGGATTAGGTAACAAACTGTGATGCCACCTTTTGAAGATCTTTAAGGAGGCAAGGGGGAGTGGCCCAAGTCAAGGTGTTAAGGATGTACTAAATTTGCATTTAATAGTGCATTTGGGGGTTAATGGACAATGGAAACCTTGTTGGTTTTTCATTCTTCATTTTGGATGATAGTTGCAACACCATGGAAGGTAGCCATAGTAGAGGGCAGCAACTACATTTGGTGAAGGTAGGTTAATCCTATTGGGATATATAATCTATGGTAAAAGGGGAAAATGGGCAAAAAGGTAACTGCTTTTTGCCACAACATTGAATCTTGGCATGCTATTACCCTTTTTAAGGTTCTTTCCTTTCTTTTCTAGAAGGTAGAATTGCAAAAAGGCATTCCCAAGTAATTTTTTTCTTACTTTTTCATTTAAAAAAAAACTTAATAGCCCTCTTTAACATGAATTTTGAGGACTCTCGAGTTCATGGATATACATGATTATGTATAAAAAGTACTTTGATTTGGAGCTTCTGCTTTTGTCACGTAATAGGTTTGTTTTCCTTAAGATGCCATAATAAATTTTTTGTGGGCATTTTGTAATTCCATTCATTGAACAATTTCAAATTTTGGAATGCGATTGTAAAGCTTATATAGGTGAAGGTGTCAAAGGTACACATTTTTCCAATTTGGCATAAAGTTTAATTTTTCGAAGTTTTTCCAAAACTAAATGTACATGGCGCTCATGGTCCTCCATGTTATTTAAGAAAAAAAAATTTCATTGATGTAATAAATCACAAAATCATCCAAATACTCATGAAAGACATCATTCATCATATGTTGGAAACCAACAAGCGCATTACTAATGCCAAATGGCATCACAACATATTCAAAATGGCCGTAAGAAGTTCTAAACACCATCTTCCATTCATTGCTTTCTCAAATGCACACCAAGTTGTATGCTTCACGTAATAAGCTAATCTAACAACCTTGAGATCGGGGGCAAAAGGTACCAATTCTTAATGGTGAATTGATTTAGTCCACAATAATTGACACACATTTGTAAAAAACCATATCTCTTTTTGACAAACAAGATCAGGGCACCACCTAAAAATTTGGAATGTCGAATGAATCCGTTCTCAAGGTTTTCATTAATGTACCCATAAAAAGTTGCAAGTTCATCTTGTGATAGGTAGTAGATCGATTTGGATGGAGGCTATGTTCCTTTTTCAAGATCAATAGTGTAATCATATGGAGAATGCTTTGATAAGGTGTCGATGTTCTTCTTTTCAAACATGTCCTTGAATTCTTATACTAGGAAGGAATGTCATGACAAAGCAATTTAGCCTTTGATATGGGGAGAGCATAGATCAAGAATCCATTACCTTTTTGGACAACTTGCATGAAAGTTCTTGCTCCAACGAACAAAGCTTTTGAGCTCTTGACATTTTGGGCACCCCCCAAATATTTGTTACCTTTAGAAAGTTTAATACATGACTCATCTAAGTGGTAGTCTTTGCCTTCACTGATGATGTTTTTGGATGTAATTTTCTCACATTTTGATACTACTTTATGAGGTACATGAAAATGAAATTTCTTTATACACCAATCCATTCAAGGGTTGTGCAAAATGAGCCATGATAATGCAACGACAATAACTATTTTTGGGGACGAAATGACATTAAAGGCCACCTTGTTTGTATGCATCTCGATAGTAATATCTAAAGCCTTGGTTTCATGCATCACATATCTTGAAGAAATACTTCAACCATCAATGACCTTCACTATTATTGGTGTGCTTTTCTTCACAAGAATCACCTTATATTGTCACACCAACTTTTTGTCGATGAAGCACATAAATGCACCATAATCAAGTAATCTTTAGTTTCCATCGTCATGGATTTGCTATATTTGATCATGATTCACAATAAGAAACAAGGTGTTGGGTTTAAAGGTAAATTGGGACCACCTTTTAAAACTATAATGAATCAATAAAAATGGTATAAATGTTGTATTTATTACCATGTATTGTATTTATTTGTATTTATTAAAATATATAAAAATAAAAATATATTATCTCTAAAACATATGATATCATTTTAAACTTTTGTAAATTTTATACAAAGTATTAAAATTATTAAAATGTGATAATTATTAATTTATACACATATTTTTTTAATTTCATAAATTTTCATCAGATTTTATTGTGAGTACTAAATTTTAATCTTTTAAAAAAAAATTAATTCATTAAATGTGATTCAATATATATAAAATAGTAAAAAATTCAAGTTGTATGACCAAATATTTTGATAAATTACTAATTTAGATCAAATTTTATATTCTTTGCTACCCATTACATGGAAACATGAAAAAAATGCCATTTTGGGGCATGTGGATTTCTTTTGAAATTCATTGGATATCACTAATAAGAATATATGTCATTATTTAGTTTCAAAAAATTCAAAAAAAAAAAATCATTTAAATAAACCTTTGAGCAAAAGTTTCAATTATATTCTAAGTGTCAGTGTTTTATCTATTTTTTTGTTTCATGAACTTTGGCAAAAAAAATTTCATGTTTTTGCAATTTTTTTTTAAATGAAAAAAATATTCCCCAAATATTTTTTTAACCACAATCCAAAAATTCACATTAAATGATTAATGACTCTAAAGCAAAAATTTTAAAAATTATAAGGTATTAGTTATTTACTTGTGCAATATTTATGTGTTTGATCATCTATAAGCTTATAATATGCTTATTAAGTACATATGTTTACATTCTATTTTTTTTCCCCTTTTACTTAATTTTAATGTTTGAAATTGTATATTATTAAATAATTTTATGGTGTTCATGAAAAAGATCCATCCATGAAGACTTGTGTGTGTGTGTGTTCCTTGTGGATATAATGAGGTAATATGGATCATATTTGACATGGATTTCAAGCCCATCCTTGTTTTCATTCTTGCCCTTTTCAGTGGTTTAAACACAATAGGCCGTCTACCACATAAAACAAAAATAGTTCTTGCATGGGTGTCGAGAAGTCTTGCATGCGTGCTGGTGATTATAAATGTGTTCGTATGGTTGTTTGGATCAAGACCAGAGTGGGAGCCAATTAAGATTGGAAACCTAGAAATCATCTTCTACAACTTTTCTAACCAAGTTTTATCTTGGTTAGCAATTAAGGAACGAGGCGTGTATTTTGACATCTCTAAGCTGAAGGAACCCACAACAATAGAAGATTTCATATATGTTTTGATGCCACATCCCCATTGTTTGATTCAGCCTTTTGTAGGTTATAGGGGGTCTTAGCTTATAGAATTTGATGTAATGATAAATTGAAATTAGGTAGGTCCGAAGAAACTTGGGAAAACACAATTCAATCTTCATTAAATAAATTGATTGTAGTTGGGAGTTGCAACTATAAGATCAATGATTTGAGGATTAGTGTGACATATTTGAAATCAACTCACCACCAATACACATGTGTGATTCTTTGTTCTCATGTTGGCTACAAGTACCAAAAACGTTTTCATGTGTTTTTTCGAACTGTCCATGGATGGGTGGTCTTCAATTACCTTTCGTGCATGTGGGTAGAAAAAAAAATGCATACTTGATCTAGATCTTTGTCATCCTTGCTTCATCAAGGGAGATAGAATCTCCATTTGTAAGGGTATGAGTGTGATGAAATTCATTCAGAGACTGAAATAAATTGATGTGTTCATACGTCGCTCTTGCATAAAAAAACATGTATCTTTCATTGAGGTCATGGCATTATTAAACAGTACGTACCACGTGTATAAAGTTGGATTTGACACTAGAAGAACCTATTCAACTACCTGATAGCTACAAGGTGAAAAAAATGATTGAACACTGTCCAAATTTGCTCTCGTCTCTAGAGGGCTTTTAATTCATAGATCAATTTGGGTGGCGATCAATCTCCATGCCCATTGTGATTTTTATCGTTAAGGTCTAGATTAGAGTCCAAAACTAGTTGAATGCCAATACATGATTACATAGTAGCTTAATGAAATTGGTATGTCATATAACCTTATATCACCCTTTCTTTTTCCTTGGCAACCTTCACCTTTGCCACCTTTTCCATGGATAAAATTGATCAATTGAAGAAGTCATCATATCTATATGTTACAACTTATAAGGTCACATAAATTGTACCATTGGGCCAAGCTAACCCAATTTTGACTAGGAAATATAGGGCGTCTATAGAAGTTTTGGGTTAATTAAAAGTCTAAGGGTTAGTTTAGTATCTTGACCTTATCCTTGCTAGACTAGATGGGTGGGTGGCTTGGTTAAGTTAAGGAAGGGGGTAGGTGGGTTGGATTAAGATAAGAGTGGATGTTTTATCCTAGTTCGATTGGGGTAGACCCGCTGGATAAGGTGGTCCGAATAAGGGGGTGTTTCTTAAAAACTTCCAGTAATTAGGGTTAGGTCAGGGAGTAAGGATGGCGCCTTTATGGGGCTAAGAGTTGTTGTTGAACCTTTTTTTTTCCCTAAGTGTGTGGAACACAAAGGAGGGTGGGAGTGAAGGAATGATGATGATGTGGTAATGTTGAGTTTGGTGTTGTGGATATCATGAGGGGTTGAAAAAGGTGGGGAAGAAGGGAGGCTAGGTTATCATGAAGAAACAAATTCTTCAAGATGTAGTCCAATAAAGACATGCCCTGGGAGGTGGAGGCAAGATTCTTAAGTGGTGGGGCAGTGGTTGCTCAAGAGGAGGAATTCATTATGTATGATGATTGGAGGTGAATGGGAAAGGGAGAAAAAGAGGTACTTGAACTAGTTGCTAGAGTAAGAATATAGGAGTAGAAAAGGAGGACATAGGATGAATGTTTGGGTGTGTAATTGTTGTAGGAACAAAAATAGAGAGTGGCTAGGGAGGAAGAAAGGGAGGAGAAGAAAAGATGGTGCCTGTGTGATGTAGGATGTTGGAGGAGGTGTTGATAGTTGTAAAGTTAGGAAGGCTAGTTAGAGAGGGACCAAGGAGATGTTAGAATTATGAATTAATTAGGAACCGGACTTGTGAGTGCTAAACTCTAAAATAATATATTATTCATTGTTCTTGAATATGTGATGATTGTGGGTGCAAGTAATTGCTAGAATGTATGAACTTTGATGTAGAAGAAAAAATGTGCATTAGGGTTGTAGCTAGTTAATGAATTAAGAAAGTAATGGTAGAAGAAAAAAAGGTTTTTGTCCACATTAGCCAAGAGAAGGGGGACTAAAGTCAAAAAACTTAAAAAACAAAATAATTAGGAGAATAAGTAGGGTTGTGAATTATACCAAATTGGTGAAGGACTCTCATTTAGAGAAAAAAATTGTTTTGGGAATAACGAGACTTTATTAGGGCAAAATTTAGGGTTAAAGGGAGTAGAGGTTGAGTGACAATCGATGACTCTCCCTTTGACCATATCCAAGGGGTGAAGGGGAAAGGACCCAATAAAAGGTATTAATGGCGTGTTAAGTTTGCGTTTAACATGTACTACTTTTTCTTTTTCTTATCTAGCCTTAATATTTGCCATGTACAGATGAATAAAAACACTTATTTACCAAATAATTTGTGGTTCCAGAAGTGAATTCATGTTGAGTGACACATTCTCCACAACTTGTACTATTTTGTTTTTTTTCTTATATAACCTTAATATTTTCCATGGATAAATGAATTACCAAATAATTAGTGGGTTTGGAAGTGGTTGTGGAACACACTTCCCTTTTCTCTAGTACTTTGGAAAATGTCATATATCCTATAGGTAGTAGTTGTTTAGAAATCCATTGCCCCAAAGTGCCCCAATCTACCTACCAATTGCTTTTATTTTGTTGATACCTAGTTTAGAGTTGGGCCAAGTAAGGGGAACATTGCCCAAAAAATTGTAAGGGCAATTGCACTACCCCCTTGGACAAATATCTGCTGGTTTGGCACATAATCCTCAACTCTAAATGTCCTAACCATATGTAAACACCTTTTCTAGGATGTCATGTCTATTGGAAGGCCTCCATTCCCCATATCCCCCTCTAATGTGAAGGTGATACTCCTGGGGATGTAGGTTAGAAAATTGGGGGAGGCTTGTGGGAACATGTTTTCCCCGGTGTAAAACACCAAAGGTTTTTTATTCAAATGGTGGAAGGTGATCAACATATAGGTCCTTCCATTAAAAAAATTTCCATTCAAAATGTATTTTCAAATACAAAGAAAGAAACCTTGGACTGGTTTACAACTTACCTTAAGGTGTGTGGGTACATGAACTTTTTAAAGTTACCTTTCTTGGCATATTCTATGAAAAGTATTGTGCAATGGACAGAAGATGAAGATGTGGGTAGGCAAAAAGAATTCCAAATCAAAGAAAACAAGACAAACATGGATTCTACCACATACAACCAAGCCCTTGCCTCAACCCTTAAATTTCATCCCCCAAGTTCTACACCCTACAGGCCAATTAGGTAGTTTTGAGGCCATCCAGTTGGATGAACTTCAATTTTAAAACCACCACACACTTTTACAACCTTCAACTATGAGGAGGTTAAGTATCGGAGAAGGGTCTATTTTTCGAGCCTTCCATGTGTAAAGAAAGGGGATTTGTATGTAAGAACTCCAAATTCTATGTGTAAAAAGAACATGCGTACTCACACAAAACTCAATTAAATATTTTATTCCTCTCTTTGCATTGGCAATGACCAACAAGAACCTTCTTTACCATATTATGGGTATGGCCCATCCATCTATGAGCCTAGTAGAGTGAGATGTTTTTCCATCATGTGGCAAGGGTTCTATCAGGGCCTATTCCAAAGTGTTCCCCATCGTATTGGTCTGTATTATAAGTGAATGTGATAGAACTACTTGTCCCATGTATAGGCAACCTAAATTATTATCTAAATAACATACCAAAATAAGTTCCACATAATTAGTGTATAGTTTTATGGCCTAACCTTCCACATGACCAAAAGGTGACTACCAAAGTACTAATGTTGGACTAGTATATAGGTTGTACTTGGATACCAACCCAAGTATCAATATGAGTATGAAAATACCCTACTAGTCGAGTATGGTTTGAATCTAGGGCCATTTGGAAGTTTAAAAATTTTGGTTGAAAATTCATTAAAAAATATGTTTTTTTCATTTTTTTAACAATAAAGACAAACTATTTTATGTTTTTAAACAAAAAAACCAATGCCAAATGAAAGAGAAAGGGATTTTATAGTTGGGCATTGCAATATTTTTTCAGATTTCTTTTGTTTAATAATGTCTTATGAGCCACAAACATGAGGGCCTATGGTCGACAAAAGACTACACATTATATATGTTGTGTACATTGATTTTTTTCAATTCTCTTCATCTAATTGTTGGATCAAGATTAATTTTGATTTAAAGTGAAATCTGAGTTTCAAAATGTTGTTGTGCACATTTTAAGGTTTTTTGCTTATGTATAAGGATGACATAACCCTTCTTTGTCAAATTTGTGAAAATTTGAAAAAGGACCTTCTTGCTATTAGCATCCAAGGCCAATAAATGAATCATCATCAAATCCATGATTTTTCCAATGATCATGCTAAGTTTGAGTTTCAAGATGGTTAATTTTATCATGATGATCTTTTGTATGTTCCTAATGGCCTTGCATGACCTCAAGTGGGTAAATGCATACTATGGTGTCCTTTTTTTGTGTCATAGTGTAAAAATTCCTAACCTTCCAGTTACATGATGTTTCTTAAATTAGAATCTTTAATTTGTTTTTGAAAAAAAGGAATCACATATTATTTATATTATCATAAAATAGCATATTAAAAAAAGAAAAACCATATGTTCATTTTTTGGTTTAAGGGGGATTTAAAAACTTGTGTCTTAAATTTAGTCACAATCCTTACTTAGTCCTTAAATAATCATAAATGAACTCATAGATCTTGGGTTGTTAAATTATTTGTTTGATAGTACTTTGCCACAAGTTGTATGATCAAAATGGAAACTAAAATTCTTATTAAAGATGTCATTATTAATGAAAGTGGCCATTTGAATACTTTTTTGGAAGGTTAGAATTCATAAGTACTTTTCAATATGTATTTTTTGAGTTTGATTCAAGTGTTTTCATTGAATGTGTTTTATAATTTATTTTTAAAAATGTACAACACATAGTTCTTGTAAAAACTTAATTTGTAATCAGAAAATTCATTTTAAAGGTGATGACAACACCAAAAACAATGTAGAAATGGACTTTTTCAATGCATTTTTTGGTTCACCATAGTATGCATTTACCCCAGTTTTCCAAGTTAGTCATGATGTTTTAGTTGCATGCCATTTTGGATTGAACAAAACCATGAAGTTAATGTCTCGAGATTATTGGTGGTCACAATTTTGGAAGTATGTGAAGGAGTTTGTAAAATCTTCTAATGTTTTTGCTTGCACAAAGAATCCTCGTCATTGCCATCATGGTCTCCTTCAACAATTCTTGATCCCTGCATCCCCATGGTTTTCAATTTCCATGGACTCATTATAAACCTTCCACCTTTTAATTCTTATGACTTCATATTGGTGGTGGTGGACCATTTGATGAAGATGGCTCATTTCATTCTATGTACTAAAAAAATAACTAGCAAAGGAACAACTAAGTTATTCTTTGATCATGTTTTTTGGTATCATGGTCTTCCTAAAAATTTCATTTTTGATTGTGAGTGTTAATTTACATCCAAATTTTGGAATCAACTCTTTGAGCTTTTAGGTGTGAAGGTGAAGTTGTCATCAACTTTCCACCCCTAAACGGATGGGCAAACAAAATGGGTCAATCAAGTCTTGGAACAACATTTATGGTGGATAACCAATTATCATCAAGATAATTGGTTAGAACTTTTGGCCATGGAATAATTTGTTTACAACAACATATTGCATTCATCAACGCAATAAACGCCTTTATTTTCCAATCATGATTTACACCTTAAGTTTAACATTCAAGGTGTGCACAAAGTCATGAATCTAACAGTTGAGGATTGAGCCATGTGGTTAGTAGATGTTCGAGTTGAACTTGTATTTAATCTTGAAGAAATGCAAAGGCGATACAAGGAGAATGTTGATGAACATCGGAAGGTACAACCCAACTTTAAGGTCAAGGACCAAGTTTGGCTTTGATGATAACATATCAAAACAACAATGCCATTAGAAAAGTTGGATCATTAGAGATTATGTCCATTTCTCAATGTGAAACAAATCAATGCCATGGTTTTCCAACTCAAGCTTCCGAGTTCTATGAGAATCCATCATGTGTTTCATGTTTCTTATTGTAATCTTACCACACATTCACCATTTAAAGAAGAATCCATGATCCCCCTTCACCTTTTAAAATTGATGGTGAACAAGCATATGAAATGGAAAACATTTTTAATTCAAGAATTTCTAATTGTCAACTCTAATATCTTGGCATTAGTATGATGTGAATGAGCACACTTGGGAACCAATCAAGAACTTATCAAATGTTATGGAGAAGGTGCATAAGTTTCATCAACGATATCCAAACAAGCCCAAGTACGTTCCTCGTGGAACTCCTTGTTAACACTTGTTAACAAGTGAAGTGATGTCATGAATGTTAATGCCATGGAGTTCATTCATTTGAATGTTCATCTAGGATTTGTAATAAACTTACACCTAATTTTTAGTTTAGTTTCACTTCACTTTTAGTTAAGTTCCAATCAAATTTTAATTCATTTTGATTTGACTCATAGTTCACTATTTGTTAAGTTTTAATTCACTTTTAATTAACTTGTAATTAAGTTTTAGTTGAATGCAAGTTAACTCCCATTCAATTTCAAGTTAATTCCTAGTTAACTCCCAGTTAAATCCTAGTTAATTTTTAGTTAAATCGTAATTAAGTCCAGTTAACTTTTAGTTGACTTCTAGTTGAGTTCAAATTAACTTTTAGTTAAGTTTCAGTTAACTCATAGTTGATTTTCAGTTAAGAAGGTTCTCAAGAAACATTTTTACTTGATGCACACATATAAGCCTTCTTAGAAATTTATTTGTGTTGGGTCCCTAGAAGGCTATAAATCATAGTTATGACATTCTTGGTGCGAGAATGTTATGGAAGCCCAAAGAAGCAAGAATTTTAAAGAATTTTATAGATCAACCAGTGTAATTTGGTAAACATTCGTGGGTAAAGAATGTTATGACAAGGTGCTAAATGAAGAATTTTAAAGAATTTTAATGTGCAAAATGAAGAATGTCATCACTAGGTCTCAAACAAATGGGATTGTTGGATTTAGTGATCTGAATTTTTTTTCTAATGTATTTAAAATGAAGCACCACTTCAATGTAATAGTTATTTACAAATAAGGTTTTCACACATTATAGTTTGTGCATTTTAATTTTTTGCTAATTTTGTGTTATACCAAAATAGAACAACCTAGGTTGGAATAACCTAAAATAAACAAAAATATCCTAAGGTGGAATAGTGTAAAATAGACTAAGGTGGATTAACTTAGAATACTTTAAAATAACCTAGGTTGAAGAACATAAAATAATTTTAAATAGCTTAAGGTGGAATAACTTAGAATATTATAAGGTGGATTAAGGTAAAATAATTGATAATATCCTAAGGTAGTATAGCTTGAAATAGCCTACGGTGGAAAAGCTGGAAATAGCCTAAGGTGGAATAGTTTAAAATAGCCAAGAATACCTCAAAATAGCTTAAGGTGGAATAATTTAGAATAGTTTAAAGTAAAACAACCTTAAATAACCTAAGGTTGAATAGCTTACATTAATTGAAAATATATTAGGATAAAATATTTTATAACTTACTTTAAGGTGGAATATCTTAAAGTAACTAAGAATGATATAGGGTGGAGGGCAACCAAAACAATTTCAATCACCATAGTTTGTTGGCAACCAAACCTACTATGATCATCAACAATTTTGGTCATTGCACAATAATCAACAAATCAAACTATGGTGACAAAAAATAAACTAACATAAATTTTTGGGTGAAATTTCATTTTCTATACCAAAATTTTGAGAAAGTTAAAGAAAATTTCAAGTGTAAATTCAACTAGATTTCCCATATTTATGTTACATTTTTCCAAATTTTCAACACCAAAAAATTGAAAAAAAAAATGAATAGGTTCCATTTATGTAGCAAAAAAATATTATTTCAAATAAAATATTATTGATTTTATTCCATTATTTGATGTTCATGACCTTTTATCATAGCATTTTGTATCGACATGGACACATGGATCTTCCAACATGTCAAAATATCAACAAGGAAATAGTTTGGGGACATGAAATGATGGGATGTATGCTACTTATGCCCTTAACATAATAGCATGTGCACAAGGAAAATCATAATATCAATGCAAGTAAACAAAAACTTGTGAAATTTTTATTGCATTCAATGAAAAGCCTAGTACTATTCAAATTTCAAGGATAATTACACATAACATCACAAATTGATTCTTTAACAAAACTTGACATTGTAAATTCAACAAGTTGAAGACATGTCAATTCCAACAAATCATACAAACTACACCAAATTTCATAAGCACAAATTACAAACAATTTATGGATACCTTTGGTAACATCCTTCAAATGGAATCCACTTGTATGGAGGCCCCATCAATGTGCACATGACATGTTGAATGGGTCCTCATGTCTCTAAATTCACCTTGTACATATCATGAATCACCTTACCAAATGACATCTTGGTTGAATTGTCCAAACATTATTTTGCATCCCAATCATTATGAGAAATTGTGTTCACTGAAACCACATTACCTTGCAATCAAAACTCAAAAAAAAAATTATATACAATTGTTATGCAATTATCCCTTTAAAAATATGGTGTATTAATAAATAAATTTTCATATTAGAAAATTATAGTTGCAAGTGAGTTGAAAATGGGTCTTCTATATGGTAATTTATACACATACGTAATCAACCATGTTTGATTTTTTCAATAGTTGCATTGTAATTGCATGTGGCAATTATTTTAGAACTATTATAAATGTGTCATTAAAGCAACAACTATGTTGCAATTAATATACAATGTACATACATGTAATCATACCATGTGTCCACATTTCCACCACTAATTATGGGAAACATTTGTAATTAGTTTTTTATTATGATTCCCATTGATACAATTAATATGGCAACTAGTGTGCCACTACTAAAGTACTATTGTTCAACTATGTTATGACTATAATACAACTATTTATAACTTAATAAGGATACATATTCATCAGTTATTTATATTTTCATTATATGTGTTTCATTTTGAGTGATTTAAAATGTTATGGGATTGTTACCTCAAGTTCTAAAAATCACTTTTGAAGTGCAAAGGAAAATGAGTGATGAAAAAATAACAAGAAAATAAATAAGTTTTCCAAGTTACAAAACTTTTTTTTTCCTTTTTTTTTCTCTTTGGACCCCTCCTACTTTTAAACCTCATAATTTTTTTATTTCTTATTCATTTAAAATGATTTAAAGTGTTATAGGGATGCCACCTGAAGTTTTACAAATCATCTTTGAACTTTAATAACAATATAACAACATACAAGGAATTTTTTTGGTCTTTGGAAACCGGTCTTTGTAGCATTTGGTGTTTTTTTTTAAAAAAATTTGACCTCCTTTTCTTTGACGGGCTATAATTTTTTCAATTCTATTATGTTTTTTATGAGTTTTACTGCAATAGTTATGCTAGTAAAAGGGGTTCAAGTTTTGTTTAAACACAAAAAACAATGGAGCCCTCCCCTTGGATCTGGCCTACTTTGAATGCTTAAATGTTATAGTTGCAATTCAATTTGCAACTAATGAATAATTAAAGATTTAGCCCATCTGTTTTGTCTTCAAATATCATGTTACAAATTATAAAAAGAAAATTTATTCTTTTGTGTTTGCACATCAAAATACATGTGCCATTTTGGGATGAGCTTAAAAAAACTTAACCAAAAGGTAAAAAATAAAATAAAAAATGAAATTTCATGGCTATTATTTAGTGCACTTAATATTGTGCTTTCTTACCTACTTACCTACCTAGGTAAGTAAGTAGGTAGGTCCTAAGGTAGATGTAAGTTAAAGTAGTTCAAAAGTGACACACCATGGGGGGGGCATTTTGGGCACTTTCACGACATGTATAATATAAAGTATAATTTTGCAAAACATGTTGCATTTAATTTTGGGTTTGACTTTTGGTGTTTGGGCTTGATATTTTGATTTTCACAAAGTTAATGAGATTTAATATTATTTGAAAAAAAAATTAATCTAAAATTCAAGGAATAATGAGTATATTTATGGTATATATATTATAATAAAACATGTTTTTTTAAAAAACTACATTAGGTTTGGGTTTGAATTAGTCAACCAAAAAATGTTTGAAATGAAAATTTTAAAAATGACCCACTTCACATATCTTGTCATCTTTCACTTCAAAGTGATAGTTTGTCAAAATGTCAATTTATCACATACTTATGGTCATTGCCCCCAAAAACACCCATTCATGATATGATAATTACCAAACTTTTCACATGGCTCACAAAATTATTCCAATCATATCAAATCACAATGTTTAATAGATATTACAAATTTCATAAAGACTAAAAATTATTTCAATCATTTTTTGAGTATATTTGCATTTTTTAATACATTATGATGTACATTGTTTTTGCCACAAATATACTTTGGAATTGCACGATGTAAGTTGGAAAAATAATTTTCTTTGTGATTGAATTCTTTGTGTTATAATCTACCATATTATGCAAAAAATTGTGAAAAATATGCTCAAGTATTACCATGGTTAAAATTCAAACATGGACACCCTTGAAAAATGATACAATTTGATAACATTTTTGGCCCCCCTATAGTGTGTTTTCACCCTACTTATTTAGGTCATATGTTTGATTATTTACAAAAGCAAAGTTGAAAAAAACCATCACATGCTCTTTGAAAATTTCCAAAACAAATTCCTAAAATCATTGTGTGACAATCCATTTAAGGTCATCTATTGCTTTAGAAAATGGGTCAATGAAATGCTCTCACCCTTGGATATTTGTAATGCCTTTTGATTTCTACATGGTTTGTGATGGCACATTAAAAGGCTTTCCATGCAAATCACACAATGTCTAAAATAAAAAATTTAGGGATTTAAGGTCAAATTGTCCCCCTAAAGGTTGGTTTGACAACATCATTTTAATCTCAAATGCCCAAAAACTTTTAAACCTTCCAAGCACTAATTACAATTTAAGTCTCAAAAGGTCAAGGTTTAAGGTTTTCCAATTTTTTTGCAAAAAAACCAACAAAACCCCCCACGTATCCAAGGTTTTAGCTTGTTGAGGTCATTTGAAATTCTACACAATGATTGTAAATGTACAACCAAAGACACAAAATCCAAAGGGGAAAGGAGGTAGCATAAAAATGAAACAATATTTTTTAACCTCATATAATTTCAAGGAGATAGTCTTGATTCGATCACCAATAGACAATCATGACAATTTTTGGTTACCATCGAACAATCACATGCACATTCGACAATTGCCACATCGAGACAATTGGTGACCAAAAATTGTCAAGGGCATCTATTGGCAACCAAAACTATCATAGCCATTTGATGGTGACTTAACAATGGAAAGGCATGAGGATTGAAATGACACTATAGCCATCCAATGGTGACCAAATGTCACCATGTCATCCGATGGCAACTAAATTGAAATATTTAGTTTTGATTGCCATGTAGTCCTTTTTTTTCCCTTTTTCTTCCCTCTTTTTGAGAGGGAATGGCGAGAGGGTGGGAATTCATTTCTCAAAATCTAGAAAGTGGCTAAATATGTGAAAATCACCCACAATAATCTCCAAATGTTCAAACAAGAAACATTTGAAAAAAAATTCATATATAAGGTGTACAACTTTTTATATCAACTTGTGGGTGAACACCAATGTTCTTTATTTTTTAAATTATGCACTTCTATTATGGACATTTTTCATATTTATGTGTCATAAACATGAAGTTCCCTAGAGATGTCCTTGTATAAATAATTTTCCAACATATTGACAACATCCAAACCTATCCTCCAAATGCACATGGTAGATAATATGACATTTGCACCCTTATAATCCCAAACTACAAACATTTGCTCCCTCTCCACAACTTGTTCGTTACTTACATACAAGGTCAATGGGATTTCCTTGTAGAACAAGTCCTTTAATAATTAAATGATATCCACATGATACTCTCCTTCCATCCATGCTAGCATGGGAAACACCTAACATTTGTTCCCTTGTAATCCCATGCAATGATGGTGTTGTCATCTTAATTATGATCCTCATCAAGTAGAATGTTTAGTTTGGTTTGGTCTCCTTTCATGCTTTCATTTTTATTACTTGACATGGTTGACTATGCCTAAAACACTAGGATAGCCCAAATTGTTACAAAGAATGAACACTTTCTTCCAAATGTAAATCACCAATTATTAAAAGACAATCCAAGCCATATGTCAAAGAAGAAAGTTTTCAAATTTTATTCTAAAACTCATTATATACAAAAAATGGCGACCAAAACAATTTCAATCACCATTGAACAACCTAAATGTTCAATAAATCAAGGAGAATTTGGTTGCCCAATTGCAATGCAAATTGATTTGAGCCGCTTAATGCCAACCAAACTTAGTTTTTAATCACCTTGGAATGGGTTTAAGGTTTAAGATGGTAACCAAAATAGGTTTGGTTGCCATTGCGTTTGGTTGAATCAATAAAAAACAATTAATTTTATTTCGATCATCGTTGGATAGCTTGGTGTGCCTTTGATGTTTTGACCATCAAATGGTGATTGAATCATTTTGGTCACCATGAAATCTGAATGATCATCCATGGTTGAGGCCAAAATTCACCCATTTTGGGCAATTAATGGCAATTGAAACTAGTTTGGGCCCACACTTGTGTCATTTCAAGTAGGTGGGTCCATTATAAGTCCACAATTGGTTTATTGTCAGTATTTTCTTGTCCAAAGTGTGAAGATTATCTTTGTTTATGACAATTGGTCGCGAGGGGGACACTTAATGCAAAGTTTGGGATCTATGTGCATCAAACAACCATTAAATATAAAGGGCTATTAAATAATTTTCCAACTTATTTTTTTATCATTTTTTTATTATTTAATTTTTAAATATATACATATTAAAATCACCTTATATTAATTATAATACATTATTTGGATTATTACATACCCTATATTATAATTAAATTAATTATTTGAATAAAATGTACCCTATTTTTTAGCTAATTAATTTATAATTTTTACCTAACAACCAATATATTGCACACTATATTTTTACTCACGTATTTTTTACTTTTTTTTACTAGTGTCTCCCTCGGGCAATCAATGCCACACATTTAAAAGATTTTGGGACCTTTTTGGAAGGTGATGAAATTCACAATGCCATTTGTGAAAACAATTGTGTGTATGGACTTCATTATTGAACCTTTAGAGAACCCCAACCCTTATTGCATTATTATTCAACCTTAATAACCCTAGGTGGACTTGCAAGATTTAAATCGCATTAAATTTCGCACATATCTAGAGGATCCCAACACCTATTAAATTAACATAGGTGGATTATTAACAAGGTAACATGACAAACAATGGGGACTGATGTAAAACTTTCAATTGTGTTAACAAATGATGGATGGCAAAACATAGCCATGGACATACACATTATGTTCCAACTATGTGTAGTGATGCCACATCGACCAAAAAATGGCTAATGGCACAACATGAAACCCATCACAAAAATAACATCACCCAATTTACAAATTACCAACATGAACAAATGAAAGCATGCATGTTAGAAGTGCACATGGCAATTACATGGAAACCAATATTTGCAAAAAAAAAAGGCTTTGACTATGGCACAAATGGTGTATGTAGAGGTGGCACTTATAGTTCAAGTTGATTGGAGGACCATTCCATGTGGTCAAAGGACCACTCCATGCAATCAAAGGACCATTATGCTTCCATAATGAACACATGGTCATCGACTGAATTATTGAACACCCATGGGAGCATAGTCCCATGTGTTCACGTGGGCCAACATTTTTATTAAGCTAAAATGTAGATGAGGTCATGGATGGAAACCTAAGGGCCCAAGAACAAATGGAGGCAAACTTGGAAGCTATAGTTGAAATCAAATAATATGATCTATTTGATGTGAAAGTGCACCAAACATGGCACATAAAGGGGACAAACACATTGAGGCCACATTTATATTTTGGGGAGGTGAATTTAAAATGCTAAGATTGCAAAACATGCCCTTGAAGCATTGCAAGGGGAATTGGGGATAATGCAAGCCACATTACATGAGGTGGAGTTGGAGTGTATTAAGCACAATGCAAAAAAAGGATTGAGGTTTTAGAATGTGAGGCTACTTAGAAACAATGAACATTATTGGAAGCAAAAACAAGGACAACTGAAGTGGAAAAAAAATGCTTAAATTTCATGAAGTACATTGAACACTACCATCAAACTTTGACTAACATTAAGGAGTGGTATTGAAAAGATGTTGAAGCATTTGCTAAGGCCCCCCAACTAGACTTAATTAACATGCAACTAACATGCATTTTGGGTTCATTTTGGGCTACACAATTGGAGGTAGAGTTAGTGTGCGTTTAAATAAAATATTGTGAGAACTAAAAAATTTGATCACACAATTTAACATCATGGTCAAAGATATTGAAAATGTTTCTAAATAACTCATTGAAAATGCAAGATACTAAAAGCATAGATTGGCTCACACACCATGATTACCTAACATGAAATGCAAAACCATCAAATGAATTACAATGCAAAATGGACCTTATACTTGCCTCACCATACCAACTCCAATTTTCATTGTCATTAGAAAGTATGTCTAAATCTATTTTGGTTTGAATTCCAATGTTCGTTGCTACTTTCTACTACCTATGCATGATATATCATCGTTCATATACTGATTTTGTGAATAATCTAGAATTCTACAAATTTCTTCTATTTTGCTTTGAATTCCAATGTTGGGTGTTAATGCCATTATATATTTGAAACAAAATTTAACAAGCAAAACTTAAAACATGCCAAGACAATGTGCTTGCAAACTCCATGTTTGCCAATCATGTGCAAATTTTTGTGACTACTAACTATTTGAAAGAGGTGGGCATCATGGGTCATAATCTAAAGTTTTATACAAGCAACCAAAATTTGGTTTGCTTCTAGTCACAAACTTATTGCCAACTTATTGTTATTTTTGGTAACTAGGGACCTCTTGCTGGTTACCTTTGTCAAAAGAGTGAAAGACAAACAAAATTAACAATCAAAAGAGCAACAAGAGATGAGCTGTGTCACTTGAAAAGCGTGTTGAGCGCCAAGTCCTGAAGCTAAGCAAATGAATCCATGTGCAAATAGAACAACTTGACATGAGGCCATAAAGAGGATTTTAACTCAATTGGGTCACCATGCTTAAAATTGAGCCCCATGTCACTATTTGATACATATAGATAGTAAAACATATAAGAGGACAGATTAGCTGATATGCTAATCTCCACAAATCTCTTAGTTAAACTTGGAAGAAGATTTATAAGCAATCTCACAAGCTGCTGTAGACAAGCTGCTCATCATGTTATGGCTCTGTTCCTTATGGCAAGTTCAAACCAGCAACAGTTAAAATAGGGAATGTTCTACAAAAGTTCCCAAAGAGACTGAACTCTCAGTTTAGAGTAACACTTAGTGAACCTTTCTCAAAATATGGGACCAAATGAAGACTACACCATATTCTCAGACCATTGCCTTCTTCGTGAAGAGCAGTGTCATCAGCTCCTTATGGGTGGGTGTAGATAAGTATATATTAATCTGCCCAAAACTTTGGACACCCTGTTAATATATGAAAAACCTGCATCCTGAGTTTCAGTTGCATTTGTGACATTTTGGAAGCAATGGGAACTACACAGTAGATACTAATGTTGGATGGTTCTCTCTTTTTCAAAGAAAGAACTTGCTAGTAAGGGTCAGGTATATGGAACCCTGACCAATGGTTCTAAAACAAATCAAGGAACTGACTTTGACCTGAAACCATGGGTCTAAAGACAATCAAAGAACCTAAGCTAAACCACCAGTTCTTCGAGAAAACCCATCATTTCTTTGAAAATTTTAAAAACCTGGAACTAGCAGTTATATTATTCTGAATTTCTAAAAGAAAAAGCAAGAACCAGAAACTGAAGGTTATAACAAAATTAAATAACTGCCCAACACTGGGTAGATACTAGTATAACTTGAATGAGAAGAGGGAATCTGAAAATCAAAGGTTACATTTATTGCTTCATGTTACAATGTCATGAAATTCAAAACATGTGCTCAGAAAGCAACGGATCATCAAGCTCGGTGATTATCACAATGAAAAGCAATGTGTACATCAACTTTTGCACCAAATGATGATAAAAAAATTTGAGCCATCATGTGTTAGCAACTTCTTTGAAACTCTCTGGATTTTTGTCACTCTTTATTGTTGAACCTCACATAAAACCTTCACAACTGTTTTCTAAGTTAAAAATCAGAAAGGCGCTAGACCTCGATAAGCAGGAGCAGACATGATTGACAGGATATCAGTGACCGAGGCCATGGAAATAAGAGCAGCATTGAGTACTTCTCGTGAACAGCCAGGCTTCACAATCTGCTTCACCTGCACCAGGCATCCACCAGGTCAAAATCATTCATTCAGTTGTGGTCACCACATTTGCCAGTTTGTTCCACCACCAGATGCTACCAGTGTAATAAAAAACAAGCAAAGAATACACCAATTTACCTTCTCCAGATATGCACACAATGCCTGAATCTTGCCAATGTAATCGTTTTCTTCTGCTGATAAAGTCAATGTGATCAAATTGGAGCCAGGACCTTCAAACTGAATTGGACCTGGGTTTCTGTATAAATCCTCCATCAGCCAGGTGCTTGCATTCTGAGTTAACAATCTGTTATCACAGACAAAGCACATGGATTGGAGAGCATATTCTGACCCATGACGAGATATAGGATGCTCTATTAAGTACATGATAGCTTTGAATAGACAGAAATATCGCACAATAACTTCCCAAAGTACACTATGGCTCCATACTTATGATAGCTCATGTATTGGTTGTTAACTGATAGAGATTTCAAAAAAGAGACCAAACATGTCTGAAATGGGTTATAGAATACATACTCATAAGGCTTGCCCTTAAGGTCTACTTTAGCACAGTGCACGGCAGGCTTGCCAATTTGAGACACACCTGGGCCTCGTAGCCACCTCTTTACTGTCATCATTGCCTGAAACCAACCGAGCAGTGTTAGGACTCTCTGGGCGATGATATACATAAACATCTGTGTTTGGTATGACGGGAACAAATTACTGCAGAGTGGAAGAGAACAGATTTCTCACAAGTTCTAAATACAGCAAAATTATGCCAAGGATTGATAGCTGAAGACAAGTGAGACATACAGTGATTGGAGCTCCTCCACAATGCCACTTATGAACAGGATGCTTCAAATTGGACACAGTAGCCAAGTACCCATTCATGCCTACTTGTGCCAAGTAGTATGCAGTTTGACCCAGAACCTGATTTCACAAAAACAATTCCATCAGTTTAAAAGCTGTTAAATGGTCATGAAGTTGAGAGGCAAGTGATGATGGAACTTGTGAATTGAACATAAGTGCAAAGAGTCTGCTGCAAAACAATAATGCATGCACTTACATAAGCATAGTTGCAGTCAAAATTGGAAGGGAGGGATCCTCGGGCTTGATAACCAAAGAAGTGGCAGATGGCATTGAACTTCTTCCCAGTGTAGATACCCGCTTTCTGCAAGCCATTTATTAAGCATAAGCATCCTGTTTTTGGTCCACTGTCTCAAAACAAATCGCAAATAGCAAATCATAGCATATCTAAACTGCCTGGAAGGCAGAAACACTGGGTCCAATTCCATCTACACAAGAGTTGCAATTGTCATTAAAACCCATAATTGAAGTAACCAGAAAAATCATGCCAGTAAGAGCAACACCAGCAGTGCACTGTACAGCAAATTTTGAATGAAGAAATGTCAAAGCATGCCAGTTTGGCTCAGCAAAATAGTTTCAGCACAGCATTTTTGCACAGTATGCTGAAGCCAGCAGAAGGCACAGCAAAGACTAACACCTGCTGTTTATTGGCTAGATGGTTCAATTGGTCCAGGTGAGTTGCTATTAGTAGTCTTGCACCTCTTGCAGTCCCAGTTTCAGTTTTATGAGGTTGAGAAAAAGTAAATAACTAATCTTGAATGTTATGCATACTGAGCAGTGGTGGAGCTGCTCTAGTACATATGCAGGATTTCAGTTTGCTCCTGACTGCACTGGTCTTGAGGTAGCCCAGCCTATGTACTCAACACTAGGATCAAGGCACTTGCCTCATGTATATGTCAAAATGACCAATCCTCAAGGGTACTTAACAGCAGACCTAGCAAGCCAAGCAAGGGAACAAGATAAGGAAAGAAGCATACTGATCGTCTCGTCATTTCTGTCTCAACCAGCTGCGCCAGTAGCTTTTCTGTCTCAATCTGCCACATTCCACCACCATTTGCTCCTCAGATTCCTGCAGTTTAATGCCTGAGGTGATGCTTACATGAAGACCTTTCTCTCTACCTTGCCTTTTTTGCATAACCTGAATCAACTTCCTCACTTCTACCGAATTCAACAACACTGTTCCTAATATACTTAGTTATGACCCAAATCCCAACAGAATTGTTTACCTGGGACAATTGTACAGAGCCATCTGATTCACGATCCAACAGCAGCTGCACCACCATCCAATAGATTAGTCACAGGTGCAGTCTTCTGACAAACACTCATCATAGATGGTGCGCATGATAATGATGCCCTTCCCCATGCTACAAGATTTTTCAGAATTATTAGCAAAAAAGTAGAACCTTTTGGCTACCTGCTTCTTGATGAAGATTGGAAGAAAGTCATACAGTGCAGCTGCCCAGGGTGAAAGACGTGATGAGATGTGTTCGATGCTCACATCTTGTTTCAGAAGACTGTTGATTTCCTGATTGAAACAAGCATGACATCTATACTCTTCAGTCCAAAACTGGTGCACACCCAAATGGAGCTGAAGACTATCAAGTATTTCATTGACTGTTTCTTAATACTAGTTCCCAAAGTTGTATCTTCTATCAGATACAGACACAAGCCTTGCCTTGATGGAGAATTGTTCAAGGATATATCACATCTTTAACTTGTTAAGAAAACAATCTACTTTGTAGCAGAAACCAGAGGGTTTACCTGGAGCAGTGCATAGAATTCAGGAATGTTCTCAATGAGACCCTCTGGCAGAAGGATCACACCATGATATTTGCCTGCATTTGTACTGTCCCATGTTCAGTACCACAGAATTGATGTCTGAATTATGACTCAAGATGCACTCAAACACTATCAGAGGAGGGTTTAGGGTTTAGGGTTCAGGCATCCCAGAAGACTCCCTGATTTCCAAGGATTCTGGGTGCCCATTGTTCAGCAGCATGTCATATAGAAGTCGGGATAGTGAATGGAAACTTAACACATGGCAACTTGGGTGTTTGAAATACCAGGACACTACACAGTCTACAATATCCTGGGATCAGCATGTTTAGAAAAGCAGGAGGCAGTCATACCTTGCTCTCCTCGGGCTTGAATAGCATCACAAATCTGCTTTGTTACATCAAACAATGTCATCTTTGATGTTGCAACTTCCTCGCCAAGTATGACCTGCACCAAATACAATGTCCAGAGTCAGAATCAACAGATCAAGGGATGTAAATACATGAATTTCCTGTAAGCATATCTACAGTCAAAATGCAGCTTGCAAATGTATGGGGTATAGTTACCATATTAGGGTGTGACTGGAGAGCACATTCTAGTGAAACATGAGATGCCTGTCTTCCCATAAGCCTGATGAAGTAGTAATACTGCACCCATCCCACATGCAATAACCATGTGTAAATGATTACTGATATAGCAAAACTCGGGCTTCAGAAAATCAGATCAAATGGATTTCACAGGGGGCAAAGCATCTGAGAAGAGGGGCAGCCATGGCAGATTCATTCTATTTAAAAGAATGAGCCGGAACAGAGAATAATAATCAATGACTGAGTTTTTCCATGTCTATACTATGTTTGGATTCATCACACAAAACAATTGCTTTTGTAGGTGGGTGGCTGCCTCTTGACATTACCTTTTCTGCAGAGAGAGCATCTGTGCAGATATTGCTAATCAGCTGTGAGTACACCTGGGGAATAGCCAAATTATGTGAGAAGCCAAAAAGAAACAGCCCCCTAACTATTAGTGTGGAAAGTCAAGAGTTTAGAGGCAAATAAAACGATTTCCAGAAGCAACAAGAAAACTGAGTCATGATGTTGGCTAGCACCCAAAGAGGCATATTAGGTTGTAAATCAAAGAGATGAATCATCAGCAGATGCCGTGCATTACTGGGCATTTGCATACAACAGGAATCCTTCTTGAGAAAAGAAAGTAGTTTCCATTTTCTTTTGTCATGATGATCACAAGACAAAGCTCTGAGTATATACCTTGCAGGTGCTGTCAAAACCCACATCGGTCTCAACAAACTGATTCTTCAGATCTCCATCAATTGCCACTGGTACACCAATCACCTGCAAGTGTAAAATTGTTAAACTTCAGCCACTTGGGTCATGCCTAAAATCAGGTATAATGACATTCATGAAGAATGTTTGGTTTTACCCCAGTTTCACTTACTTGAGCCCAGCATAAGGCCATGCATATAGAATGCAAAGAAGAATCAAAGAGAAACAGCAGCATCAAAGTTCGAGCAAGGTGGATGCTGCACCTTAGTTGCACATCCAGATGCGACAAAGGTTTCTGCCAACTGTGCAGCATCTGTGTTTGTGCTGCAGCCTGTCCAGCACTCAGATGCAGTGTCAGTCTTCTACCAAATATAGGACAAAACTGCTTCCACATCCCCTTTCTTTGCAACACAGGTTATCCCATAATGATATCCAGAATACAAACAAAGCTGGATTTTATGACCTGCCTTAGTGTATGTTAGAAGACAGATGTGGACAACTGAATGAATAATGTATGCTCAGTCTCTTCTTCACTAGACAGAGATGGAGTATAGCACCACAATGGAGAACTTTTTTGAGTGTTAACCAGAATTTTTCATAAACATTCAAATGTGAACACATTGAGATCCCACTTTCTGGCTTGAGAAAACAACTGAAACTCAGAAAGGGGTTGTCATGACTTGCCTCCGACAAGAACAAGCCCATCTAGCTTTAGTGTTTGACAGGCTATCTTAGCATCATTGACTTGCTGAAGAGACCTAATCTGGTCCTTTGTCCGGCCCAACAAATCAAACCCGCCTGTAAAAAGACACAAAATTTTCACCCCACTTCAGATTTCTCTCCTCAAAATTAGTAGACCGTTTACCTGTAGGGAGGGATTCTGTGGGAAGTATATTATTACATGATTCAGCATCTCTGATGTCCAAAAGCACATGTTACTAATCATGTCTAGCTACTTACATGAAGCTTTCTTCCACAAAAAAATGAACTTATTTCTTTACATCATAAGACACAGTTGCAGGGTTGTTTGTGCTCATTGGCAATGATGCTCTGTTAAGACAGAGAGCAGAAGGAAGGACTGATTGCTGAAGCCAAGCAAGCAGGCAAAGAAGCAACACCAGATGAAGCACCTTACCCTGGTTACGATAGTTGATGAGAATCTCACTGGTTATCTCCACAAATGTCTGAGCAAATAATCCTTCGGATCCACCTGTTTAGTTTCAACATGCCAGCACATGTTCACCACATCAGTTTATGCGTTGGATGATGATTCACCAGTGATCAGTTTGAACCCAATTGTACTGTGTGATTTCTTGGTGAATTTCTGTAAGCACAGCAAGTGTGTGTTTGGTCAAGCATACAACAAGTGAAAGGATCTGAACAAAAGACAAAAGTCCTCATGCATCTGCGCAATGAAGCTTGACAGTTCTTGCAGACTGATTCACATCCAGCATCAACAATATCATAGAGCAGCAGCAATGCTTGAAACACTCACTAACCAGTAAATCCAATCAGAGTACTCTCACTGTTGTGCTTCTTCAGTGCATCAAACAGACCCGTGATGATATTATGACCTCCAGGTGATTGCCGGCCACAAAATACCACACCCAGCCTGCACTCAAATATGAGGACATTAGTAAGACCAGGGGAGGGGGAAGATAAACTAATTAATTAATTAAATCATTGCTCCAAAAGACCCTCCTCCATTATTCACATTATCAAGAACCACCAATAAACCTCATCCCACCATCTCCAAGTGCCCTCTACTTGAGAATGGCGCCTATAAAATGCCACATAAGAACACTCTTGAGAACTTCCTGATCAGCAGCCCCTTCCCACATAGAAAACCTTTACAACAAAAGGGGTTCTATGTGGTAAGGACATGTTGATGTCAAGAGAGATGGAAAAAAAATCTCCATGTCATCGAATTGCTTCTTGATATCGCTCTGGAATTCTCTCCACAGAATTGAAAAGAAAAAGGCAGTGACATGAAAAACAATATTGCACTGCTGGACAGAAACTTTTGACAAAAAGCACCCTGTCAGGAAAGAAACCTGATTGATGGGTGCTTTGCGGGTCCACCATCAGCAGCCTCCAAATGCACCAGAGGCTGAGCATAGGTGTGAGGATAAGCTCGGCTTATGGCAAGTGCATCAGATGGGTCTGATGCAGTGGTGCCATCCCCCTTCACCACTTTGACATTGCTTCCCTGTTGTCATCATCATCACCACCACCATCATAGGGAGTCAGGACCCATCAAGTGTCCATTTCCAAATCTCCACAATGTCCTACCCATCAAGTGAATTTTTTTTTCTGTTTTGGGATCTTTGATGCATACACACACACACAATCTCTTGCAAAGAAACTGTAACAGAAAAACCCACAACCTCTTGACCCTAATCCACACATTTCGATACCCAGAAAAGAGCACATTCTTATGAGTTGGCCACTGATTTTGCAATGCCAGCAAAATCACACCAACCCAATTCAATGAAGCTGTCTGAGAAGGGCACTAAATTTTCTACATCAAGAGTGTGGGGTATTGGAAAAAACGCCAGATCCCAAAATGGGTTGCTATGATTTTCAAAGAATGGGATGCAGCCAGCAAGAGACAAAGCTATGAATACTATTGCTACTACTTCTGAGGTATCATTGGCAAAGAGAATAGTAACAAGAGGCCCCAAGACAAAGGAAAAAGATCCACTGTGACTGTGAAGATGGGGTGTTTGATCATGCAAGAGGAAAGGAAAGAAATTCTTTCTTTCTTACCTTGAGGAAAGGAGGAATCTCAGGCTCATACTTGCTCCTGATTAGAGGCAGCCCTTGCAACCCAGATTGCTTTGCTTCCAATCCCATCTCCAGATAATCAAGCTCCTCTCTCTCTGTCTCTCTCTGTGTCTGTTTTTCTCTCTGTATCTCTGTTTCTGTCTCTGTTTCTGTGTCTTTCAAGTTTGTTGAAATCTGTGAGTTCCTTCTCCTGTCAGGATCCTACTCTTCTTTCAACAATGAAAAGGGAAGCTCCTCACGCACAAATACAAGGAGAGAGGGTCTTGAAAGGTGTATGCAGTGGAAAAGAGAAAGAATGCATGACCCCTTTGGGAACAGATAATGAAACTATTGGGGAACTGATTGAGAACACGTTGTAATTGGGAACGGAATGGGAACTGAAAGGGGATGCTTAGGGAAAGCATTGGAGACTTTTTGAGAACGTATTTGTAGCTGTAACCGGAACTATGTTGGACAACAGTTTTTTAATCTCTTTGGGCACACTCTGAGAATAGATAGCCATCAGTTTTGGGAATGGGCTTTCTTTTAATTTATTGATTACCCCAACACTATGGGAACATTGGAAGAGTTTGGAAGATTTGTTTTTGGTAGTCATTTGTTTTTTTCTATTTTATGTTATGTGACGATATTCCTCACTATTGTTTTAAGAGTTCCTTGAAATAATAGGGCCAGTTAAATCCAAATCTGCCTAGGAGGAAGCAATAAGTCCAGTGCCCAGGCCCACATTTTGGGCGTGTCCCCACTGTGGGTTTTATCCGTCACATAGCGTCAGGCAAAATTATCCTGAACCTAAACATAGGTGCATGACGTGTAGGAGGGGAGGGTTCTTATTGGTACCACTCTTAAGGAGTAGGCATAATAATAATATCCCTCCTCTTTTCTAAGAGGGATATTCCTGAAAATAAGATACCCTCTGCATGCATGGATTTTCTCTAAGTGCTTTATGTGGAGGGTAATTCCCACAGTCGAGGGTGATTATTCTGGGAACTCCTCACTCCAAGGGAGTTACTTGATCTAAAGCACACTCAACAACTGACAACTCCTGAAATGATTGAAAATTTTGTGATATGCCCCACAATTTATCAAAATTCTCTCTTTTGTGGCCCACTCATCATAGTGTAAAAAAATCAGGCTAGTGCTTTCCTTACGGTCTGTTTTATATGTTGAGTGTGTGTGTCTGCATGCATGTTTTTTTTTGTTCACTCTAATTGAAGTGAATATGGTTGTCTAAATGTCGATCTTGTTGTGAAACCATGATTCACATTCTTTAAGGATAGCTGGGGTAGTGGCTATTGATATGATGGATTAGGTGAGTTGGGTATGTTGGGCAAGTAGCTTCCCATTAGGAAATGAGTTGTGGGTATGATCAGGGTCAATGTCAGGGTAGTTTTCAACCCATGATCATGAAATGAGTTGGTTGTGATCAGGATTGATGTCAAAGTAGCTTCCAATCATATTATGAGATGAGTTGATTACAGTTGTTAGAATTCACAAGCTATCTGAAAATTGCTTGCACACTATACTTTGGATGAAGTATAGCCTTAAAGTAGTGTAAATTGGGTTTGGACCAGTGTCATGCATGTAAGTGTCAATAGTCATATGTATATATGGTATGTAAATCTGGTGTAAGTATAAATCATAAAAATTTACACTTACGTGTCCTATAGAGGCCCAAAAGGGCGGTGTGGGTTAAGATGCTTTTCATCATAATATATATTTTATTTTATCTTAAAGTGGATTTTCTATATACCATACTACAAGGGCAGCTTTGACACATGTTTGTTGAATAATTAATCAATTTTGGTTGAAAATTTAAAAATTCAGACTATTTTCAAACATTCTTTAATTTTGATTTTTGAACAAAAAAAATCTTTGAAATTTCAACATTTCTGAATATAATATAATAAGTCTTGAAGTTGAAAAAGTACTACAGTATTTACACAAATTTACAAGAACTAACTCAAAACTATTTTTTAAGGGAGACAAGAAGAGTACATTCGGCTGAGAAGTTGTACTTCCAAATTTGAACAAAAGAGGCTCACATTGTCCCATCAAACTTCTGGAAGCCAAATGGCTGATTCAACTCAGGCCAAAAGGTTGCAAGTCTAATGTTGTCAACACAAGTGCACGGTGTGCTGATGTTGTGCTGTGTGTGTGGGAGAGAGAGAGAGAGAGCGAGTTTTTATCAATGTGTCATTGGAAGTATCACTTTGACATGCCCGTATCAACCTTGGAGATATCAACTATCAACCTAGATAATATGGAGTAGTGCTTACCTATGGGAAATGGATGAAAGTAGATTGGATTGAAGACTCTCTCAAACTCCCTCTCCAGTAGTGTTTTTCATTTTTTTAAATTAGGTTGTAGCTGGCACAGACATCATCCATATGAAGATTTATTCAAATTTGGATATAAATGACATATGGGGGGCAAAAAAAGTAAGTGTCCTTGGATGTTTCACCCTACCTGCCCAAACCTAATGTAGAAATCTGGGGAGGGCACAACCTCAAAAATATTTTCAAGCTCGGGTGTTTAATTTCATAGTTTAACTGAGGTCCAATGGACCATCGTCCACTGTGTCATTAAATGATAAACACGTAACATAAAAAAGGTTGAATGAAATCAAGACAGGGTTCAATGAAATAAAAATATGCCTAATGGAACAAGGAGCCAAAGCCTAAAGCCAATATTAAAGGAGTTGCAGGTATATTTGGGAGGCGACACGTGGGCAGCATTTATTATGACTAACTCACTTTGCAATTGGTTGATTATCTTGTCTCATGTTTCAGTGAGCACACTCTTTTAATTTTCATAATCTGACCAATTGTACTGTAAGCTGACCTCCAAATGGTGCCATGCATTTAGAGGTTAAGCATTGAGCAACATTGGTTGACCTCCACAAGGTACCACCCTTTTAAGATTTAATCAACTACCAATTGGGGCAAGCAATGAATAGTGAGATTAAGAGGAGGGTCACAAAGGGTGGAAGTTAAGAGGTGGCCAACCTGATAGATGCTCAAGTTCTCTCAGTTTGATATTTTATGCTGCAATTTCTCTCTTCTAGTAGATAGTACCGTGTGTCTTATGTAAAATGGACTGGTCTGAAAACAAAAATGGAATTCTACACCTCAGACTCAGTCGTCAACGATCTAGAAACCAACTAGTTTGGCTGTCAACCTTGGAATCAGTTGAAGCCACAACTCAATTTCTGCTTGAGAGTCTGTGAAGGATTGCTGCAGTATGGTCGTACAATCACTGATCTTTGACTTGCTTCAGGGCATTCATAGAACATTCCAAATTATTCTACACAAAGAAAAACATACTTACATTAACTTAACATTTTTCCACTTCTGTGACAAGAAGCATCATGGAATGTCCTCCTTTTGTTTCAGATGCTCTTTGCAGTCTCCAGAATACCGTACATAGTATCTCGGAAGTTGGCAGCTTCCACACAAATTGTATTATTTGTAAAAACGTTGAAATTTTCAAAAAAAACCACATTTGGTGAAGGCAAGTCGAGAATCTTTGGGAATATTTTTATTTTTCAACACAAAACCTTCAATATTAATTAAATTATTGGACAGACATGTGTTCATGCAGGCCAGGAGCTGGTGCATCTCAAAGTCTTGTGTTCTAGATGTTCTTTCATGCTGGACAATCATTTCCTCTGAGGCTGCATTAGGTCTTATGCACAATTTTAAATTTGTTTTTGAAAAGTACCTGCTCAGTGTTTAGTACACAGCTTGAGCCTTGTAGTCCTCTTGCTTGCTGGGCAATTGAGGGGGAAGAGGGAGATCATATGCTGATTGAGCATAGTTTGTAGTTACTATTTCTCATCTCTTTGTGATCTAAGCAAATTACATATTGAAGTCAAACTCACATGAGTTAGAATACTGGTGTTGTTCTGGTATTGTAGTTTAGTCGCACCAAAGTGAGGTATTAGTGTTGCAATTAAGGTATCATGTGACACATGCAGATTTCTAGTAAATAAAAATCTTTGACCTTTTGCTCATTGGTATGGTCTAAACCAGTGTTGTCTGGTTCTCTGTTTTTAAAAAAACCTCCGGTCCAGGGGTATATTTTTTAAACAATTTCTAGAACCTTCAAATAAAGTTCTCTTCAGATCTTGGAAAATGGAAAAACCTCCGGGTAAGGTTGATGTTGCCTTCCAAAAGCAGTCAGGTTCTTGAGTAGGGTAACTATGCCTATTACTAAACACTTAGTGGCTCTGAAGAGGTCAAATCCCCACACATTGGGAATTTGATTTTTGGGTTCAAAGAACAATTGTAGCCCTTCACCTAGCACTTCCAATGACAAAAAAATTGCATAATTCGAAAATATGCCTTATCAAAGTGAGGGGGGTCAATGTTTTGAAAAAAATATGCCCTTACATTGTGTGATCTTTGACTCAACAATCTACATCCTAAAAGGAAACAATTTTCCTCCTATAAAGAAATTGTTCCCAACTCTTTAGTGCACAACACTTGCTTTGTCACCAAACATTTTCAACTACAAAATCCTCTAGTTTTCTTAACATTACTCTTCACCAACAAATCTATGGCCTTGATTTTAGTAAGAAATGGGGTTTTAAATCTACAATAATGGGTGTGTAGTAGTTTGAAATCCTTTAAAATTTTGGACAGACCTAAAGGAGGGGAGGCATTGCCATCTCTTTCATAATGGTGCATGGTCATCACCCCTCTTGTTTGTGTTGTTGAACTTCAACAACTACTATTGATTGTGCAAATAGTTGGTTGGAACCATCCTCATTGGGCTTCAACACCCATCCTCACCAAGCTTTAGCAACATTTCCAAGTAGGGGTTCAATGCTAGTCATCAATGTGTTCTTTTGTTCCTAGTTCAAACTTGTTGAATAGCTCTTGCCCCCTGATCCTCCTCCTACTCATGTTGCAGGTGTTGGTGCTCTTACACACAAGCTCAAGCTAGGAGTTTGCAAGCTTACTTGCATTGTTCATAATGGGTTTCTTCTAGGGTTTGAAGATGGTCATCATCATCAAGCTAGCCTTCTTCCTACTCACCACATTTTTCTTTTCTTCCTAGTTGGAAGTTGTTGCACACCATGTACTTCTTTTCTTGGTTGGAAGTTACTACACATCGTGTTCTCCTCTTCTTGGTTTGACCACATTCTTCTTCTCTTCCTAGTTGGAAGCTATTACACACTTCATACTTCTTTTCCTAGTTGGAAGTTGTTGCACACTATGTTCTTTTCTTAGTTTGACCACATTATTCTTCTCTTGCTAGTTGGAAACTACTACACACCATGTACTTCTTTCTTGGTTGGAAGTTGCTACACACCATGGTTTCCTTTTCTTGGTTTGACCACATTTTTCTACTCTTCCTAGATTGAAGATGTTGCACACCACATACTTCTTTTCCTAGTTGGAAGTTGTTGTCCACCACTTCCTAGTTTCAACCTGATGAGCACTCATTATGTTTTTCTTTCTTCCCAATTTTTTTGTTGCAACCATCATGTTCTTTTCTTCCTAATTCCAAGTTGTTACTTACTATGTTTTTCTTTTCTTAGTTTGAAAAATTTATTCATCAAGTTGTTCTCTTCCTCTTCTCTTTTCCTCGTCCTTTGTTGTTATTCACCATATTCTTCTCTTTCTTTTCTATTTTTCTAGTCTTTATTTGCTATTTTCCATGTTCCTTTCTTCTTGGTTTAGAGCTATTACTCACTGTACGTTTTTCTTTTCTTGGTTTGAAGTTGTTATTCATTATATTCTTATATTCCTCTTTATTTTTAGTCCTTTACTTTGCTCACCATGTCTTTCTACTCCTTTTCTCTCTTCATGGTCCTTTGATGTTACTCACCATGTTTTTCTTTTCTAATTGTTTGAACTTGAGATTCATCATGTTTTCTCCTTGTGAGGTTCTTTGAGGTTGAACCTTAAGTCTTGATGCCAAAAAAAATTACAACATAATGATTCCCCCCTTTCCTTGCCACTTAGCAATTTTAGGTTAGCTGATGCAACCTAGCAAGCACATGCCCTATTGTTATCATTATTGTTCTTGCTCTTTATTTAACCATTTTTTGACAGGTTGACAATACGCCCCAATTAGTAATATAAATTTTTTTTGGTTGGGGTTCAACATGCAATCTTGTTTTAATGTTTCTAACAATTTTTCCCCATATTTTTTCATTACATTGCAAAAGACCATGCTACTACAAATTCTAATCTTGCTTGCTTCTTAGCTTGCTTATCAATGTTTCTTTGGGCTACACACCCAACCAGCACTTGGAATCTACCACCTTTTGAACCCATTTTTCTTCCCTCTCCTTTTTTTTACTTTACCTAATTTCTTTTACCACTTCCTTTTCCATTACCTTTTGTCTCATGATTTGTAAATACTCATCAGAAGTCACCACATGAAATTGTGAATAGTGCATTAATGGTTCCCTACCTTTTGTTTTTCTTGCAAGCAAATGTGGAAGTGACAACAAGTTGGAGAATACCAAATCTTGGGTAAGGTTTGCTATGTTTTCACTTTCTAAAGGTGCATGTTCAATTTCATGGTCCAAATTTACCACTAGCTCTTGGGTTTCTTGGTCACTTTCTTTTGAAATAACTAGACTATTTGGCATCTCTCCACATAATACCTTTGTTGCAGGGACATAAGGTGGTCGAGATCTTCTTGAGCTAATGCAACACTTGTTCCTACAATTATCATGAAAGATAGGGTAGTAGATCCTTCTACCCACCTAGGACTATCCTTAGCATCAAACCTCTAATCTTCATCTTCATTTTCATCTTTTGAATTGTTGTTGGCTATTGTTTATATTTCACTAATCAATATCTTGTCCACCATTGCCCTGGGGTTTATAGGCCATATTCCTATAACTTTGAAGCCATATTTGATATTTTGTTTGGACAATCCCAAGTCCAATGTTTTTTCTACCCACCCAACTAACACAATCTTATTTGGTTCCTTACAAATGTTCTTGGACATTGCACTATCTTTCTCCTTTCTAAATGTTGTTTTGAAAATTTTGAATCATGACATATCTAAAGGTTGTAATGCACGTGATGTATGGCTAAGAAGTGTAACCATATATAATCTAAATTGATGTGCTTGTTCTATTGCCTCTAAAGAAACATGTGATCCATGCCCATCAAGGATTAAAAGATGTTGGTTTGTTTGAGAAATCCCACCTAGTATAGATTTCTTGAAGAAACTAAAGAACTCTTTGAATAGGAATGTTGTCATCCACATTTTTTTCTACATTGCCATGCATGATCTTGCCTTGCATAGTTTAATGTAATCATCCTAATTGGAATCTTTCACCCCTGAAAATGTAAAATCCTAGTAGAGATCCATCGTTGCATTGATTGCACATTTCATAATCACCCATTCCCTAGATCTAGGAATGGTACTATACATTTGGTGTGAATTGCATTTAACTAGAACATGTGCCCTTAATTGTCTACGTACTTGAATCCTACTTTCATTTGAATTCCAGATGTGGTTTGGGCTATAGTTGTTCTAATTATAAAGTGATTACAAGTTTTCAATGTTCATAAAATGAATTACAAGATTGACTTGTTAGACCTTGCATGCTCTATAGATCTCCAAGCCCTTTGCAAGAAAAATGGTCAACTTTGGATGTCTTTTTTAAAACCAATGCCACCAAGAATTTCCAAGTACACCATTTGGGTGTAGGACAAGTTTGAATAAGCTTTACCACCTTTAATTTTAGCTGGAACAATGTTATGGATAGTCCACAACTTTGCATACCTAGAACCTAGACTATTATAGCTACATCCTCTTCTTCTATTAGGATCCCTATTGTTCCCACTTTCTTTTTCCTAATCTTCCCATTTAAATGGTGTGAAAGTGATAATAAGGGAATGTTCCAATGCTTACTAGCTTTCTTCATGGATGTTAACCCTCCTTCCATAACATCCATGGCCTCTTCCAATTGTTGATGTGTCCATTTGCCTCTTAGATATGCATCAAGTCCCCTCCTCATTCTTGTTGGTTTTTGTATTGTGCTTGCAATTGCAATTTGAGGTGGGATATTTTCTTTGTCCAATGTTGGTTGTTGCAACACATTACTCCTTCTTTTGTAAGGCAAGTTGAACATCATGTTGGTTTTTCTTTTCTTGTCCCTAGCCTCCAAGGTGTGGGGGGTGTGCTTTCAAGTCCCACCAAAGGTATGCTTCTATGGTTTTTGAATTCAACCCATGAATACAAGAAATGAGTTAGGTCTAGAAATGTGTGAATTGCATGCCATTTTGTGTGTCCATTGTTAGAAATCAGTTCAAAGAAATTCCAAAGTCTACCCAATTTAAACTTTCATCTATTATTTCTCTACAAATTATAGGTCTGAATCTCAAAGTATGATGCACTAAAGCTTGCTGAAACCTATGATAACCCATTTGCTTTGTAATATTTCCTACTAAGGATAATAGATTTAGCTACCCATTGACAGTTCAAGAACTTGCTAAACTTCTCCTTATAAACTTTATCTATGTGTGAGATTTTTGCAAGTTAGGGCTTAAGACAACCATGATAAATGTGATCAAATTGTGTTCAAAGTTGCAAATTATTGATCCATATGTTTGTGTGTTTTTATGTGCAAAATTTCATTGAAAATTTATAGTTAAATGAAATATATCCTAGTCCTTATGTTTAAATAATTATCTTGCGACAAACAACTATATGTTACAAATTTACTCCAAAGGATTCAATAATCATTTTTATTTCCACTAATTTCATAACAAAATCATATATTACAATGTGATCACCTTAAATTCCACAATTTGGCCATTAAACCTTTACCGAATATGTTTCCAAAATGTTCAAATTTTACTTGTAATGAAAATGGCAACATGATGACAACTTTTTGGGTCCATTATACCATGTGAGCACCTTATTATAAAGTGAAATAACTAGGATTAAAAGCATTTCTAACACCAATTTTGGTGGAAAATTAATTTATTCCCAATTATTTTATTGTGTGGAAAAGCTTAGTGCACATGTGTGAAAGGGTCCATGCTCACACCAAACTATAAAGAAAAACATGTCAAGTGTGAGAAGGTGTTAAAGCAATGATTTTTTTGTGTGTGAAAGCATTAGAAAGCACAAAAAATCAAATGAGGTTTTAAAATGGTAGGTAGGAATCAAAAAGTAACAACAATATGTCAATGTAAAGCTATGGTAAATGTTTATAGGTTGTAATAACAATTCTTAGGGCATGTTGTCGCAGGGTTTGGAACCCCTTTCCTAAGATTGTAAGACTTAGATCCTTCCACCATGCTCTTACAAGAATGACATTTGAACTTGTGGCGTAGAAGTTCTTGAATATTGAATGATTTCTTCATTAAAAATTAAATTAAATCATAGGTGAAATTTTGGAAGAATTGGAACTTTCCTTTGGTGTTGTTGGAAAGATCTTGATGGGCGAGATTTAATGGAATTTATTTGGTAAAATTTGGATTCAAAATGTGGGAAACGTTAAATTTTAAGTGATTTTTGTTGTTGAAAATTCAAATAAATTCTAAAAAACTAGGTTTTGTAAGGAAAAATCAATTGAGGACGTGGTAACACTTGGGCCAATGGCACAAGCAACACTAATCAAATTGTTGTTGTTTTACTTCTAATTATTTTACTTTTGGATGCTCCTATTGAACTTCTAATTATTCTACTTTTATTTTTTCTTTCTTTACTTCTACTAGTTGATCTTGTTCTACTTCTAGTTGCTCTTGTTCCATTTTCAGCTATTCTATTGTTGGTTGCTCTTACTTTATTTCCAATTATATCTCTATTTCTAATCTTAGCAATGCTTCCTAAATCAGTAATAGAATCTTTATAATCTTTTGGAGCTTAGCTTTTGCATTTGCTTGTAAACTAGACATATTTCTTCCTTCGAGTGAGAGTTCTAAATGACTTCCTATAAAAATGTGTTAATCCATTCTAAATTTGAGATTAAGATGTTGAAGTTTTGGCAAGATTTGGAGGAAGTCTAGTTACCTCCTTGTTCATCTTTAGGGTTTAACACATATTTAATTACTTTCTAAATTTGAAAAAGTTCGAAAATAAAAGCAATGAATTTTGAGAATTTAAAGATAAATAAAATAATATCTTCAACGTGGTGGGCACCAAACAAAATGTTGAAATGACAAATTTGCATAAGAAATTTATTTCACCATGAGAACAATTAACATTCATGACAATAAATAAACCTAGTGGCCACTAGAATTTAAGAACTAAAAGACCATAAAAAGAGGCCTATGTAGAACTAAAACATTACATGACATCATCAAGTAAACAATTCAATGGCAAAATCAAAAAACATAATTTGAAATATCTACTAAATTTTATGTCATTGAATTTTGCAAACTATCAACAAAAGAATTTACAATACTTAAAGTTATTATATCTCATAAACTACTAGTAGACCATTGAATAGAAAAGCTTGTAGGGCACTAAGCAATTGAAAAGAGTTATTTATTAGAAAATAAAATCATTTGGTGGCCACCAATGGGTATAATAGCCCTAACTAGAAACATATTAAGACATATACATTCAACGTGTAACCTTGATTAAGAAGAATTTGCTTGTCATGAAATATGAAATATGAATCCCACCCATAGGAGCTAACAACCAAAATAAACCTCAAATGCATGAAAAGAAATGATTATCAATTTATTGATTTCATAAAAATACATTGAATATCAAAAACTATTTTGCCATCCATATAAGAATTCGGAATATGAGTTATTGAAACTAGCATTCCACTCTACAAGCAACCAAATTGAAGAATCGCCTAACCTTATAGACCAAGAGTCAAATATGTAACTAAATCCTTCGCCTTTCTAAAAAAAGAAAACCCGATCAACAACATGATTTTCTACCAATTAAAACTACAAATCCCTTTGCAGAGTTTGTAAACAAAGACCTGAATCCATTGCAAACAAAAATGAATAATTGAAATTCCCCAAATTTACAAACATCATAAAAAATATAAAATAAAACAAACATGAAATGAAAGACATGGAAAACATAATTGAAACAAGGACGGGTTTATGGTTTACTTAGGATGTCACCTAAAGGAAGTTGTGATATCACCAAATCCCCATTCGAATTTCTTTCAAATTGTTTAAACCAAAATATATATATATATATATATCAAAAATTCAACAGCAACCTCAAGAACTGCATAATGATTACAAAATGGGTATAAATTGTCTTTGCAAAGGGCAAACCCTTCAACATTGGCCACAACCAAAATGCAAGGTCTAGCCATATATTTGTACCTTATTTTTGGATAACTCATATCCTTTGAAAGGCTCAAGGAAAAGTCCGCTCCATTTTGGATTTCAAAAGGCCTTGCTAAACTCATCATCAATGAGCAATGTTTCATCCATGTCCCCATAAGGTGGACTTATGCAAGCAAGGTGAACTTGATCCAAGTCCTTCAAATAGTAATAAACTTAGCATGTGAGTTGACCCATTGTTCCAGTGCACTGTTCACATCCCCAAATAAACACAAATTGATCGATGAAAATTTTGGGCATCAATGAAGGTAGAATTTCAAGGACATCTTCTAACAACATACATAACTAAATAGCAATGTAAAAATGTTCAAATGCTTGAGAAAGGAAATTGTGTACTCTAACACGAATTTCTAACTTGCATACATTTAAGTTTTTCCCAATCTATCACTAATCCCCTTGAAGAAGGGCACACTTTGGAAAGTAACAAAAGACACCATTAACATTGAGAATGAGGAGTTTTTTTGGTTTTGCTAGATCGAGGTTGAAAGTCTGAATCTACGTCTGTGATGTAGAAAAACAAACATCATGCACCTACCAAAAAGATGAAATGTTAGAGTAAAAAGAAATTCAAGAATGAGTAGAAGCCTCCATCCTTGTCGTAGGAGATGTTAGTCCAACACAAAATATACAAGAAATCAATTGATATCCAAAACATGGAAGGATCATTTTCATCAAGAATATGGTAAGAACATGGACTAAAACACACATATCATGACCTAGCAACCACTAGGTAGATGAGGGAGAACACATGGCGGCCACCAAGTTGATAAGAACATCTCACGGCCACTAGGTAGATGTTGGAGAACACTTTACAACCACTAGATGGTCAAGGAGTGTGAAATTCAACCCAAGGCCCACCAAGCCAAAACCAATTGCATTAAAGACAAAAAAAATACAAGCAATACAATTAAATATTTAAAAGAAATTTTATCAAAAGGAAAGTTTTTGAAATATTAAAATTTAAAAAAATTAAGGATGAATAAATAATAAGGTTCAATTTTAATTTCAATAGTGCAAAATTGAAATTGAACAATTAATAAATTTTGTTTCAATTTCAATTTCGCACTATTACAAAAAAATGGGTTGGCAGGTCCAACTACATTTCACAAATAACATTTTAAAAAGTCCTAGATTATCTTGATTAATACATCTAATCCTACCAAATGGATTGTGTTCAACAAAGGTGGGAACACCATATCTGGATGAATGAAAATTTTCCAAGTATGGGAAAACAAATCATAACAAATATTAATCCTCCCCATGATGGTCGTGAAACAACTCCAAAAAAATGGGATTATATGGGACATTGAACATGCTTTTGTATGGCATATCATCTACGAGCAACGTGTTGCCAAGGTGAGTATAAGGATAAGTAGAAAAAAAAATGTCAAGGTTCTTGTGGAAAATTGACTTGTTACGTTTCTCTAGCAAGAAATGGGGATTTCACATGCAAAACTCCTTATCAAGCATTTTGGAAGCATGTATAGAAAAAATAAAATGTGCCAAATTTGATCTAAATAATTATAAGTATTGTGACATTGGGCTGCAAACCAAATATACACTTGGAATTGCGCAAGACATTTTTCTAGGAATTCATTCAATTCGGTACAAAGAATGACAATGTGAAAACCCTTATTGAAGTGTGTGGTGATCAAAACTTGGTTCAAATAAAAAATCACATGAAATGGACTCATGTCCGTTCTAGGTGAATAAGGCACTAAGGAGTTGAAGTTGAAGGAATCTCATCCAAGCCGACTACAACAACCATGCGTGAATTTGGTGACTCCACATTTTCCACTTGAGGCATTTGGGGAGTTGAAACCCAAAGTTGGTGGAATTTCATCCAAACCAGCTTCATCATTCCATAATTCATTTAGGAAATCCCTGATTTCAAATCTTGGGTCAATGGATATTTGAATGATGGCTCAGATGTCCTTATCAGTCATATGGAAATGCATTTGTTTTACTTTTTTGTGGACAAGGTAGGGTGGCCAATGATGCAATACAAATAAACTTTTACTAACGTTTTGTGGAGCCCTAAAGATGGTCCGGCCATATGATTGTGGAAGGAGGATGGCATTGGAGAACCAAAACTATTGATAGGGGTTCCGAATCCTATTCCATTTTGTTCAGTATGGGGAAATGATGAATTGAGGGCAAGTGAAAAGGAAAGGTTCATTAGTAGCAAAATTTTGAAGTATATCGAATTATGGAAGATTGGGTTGTCGAAAGACAATTCATATTCTAAAGTTATGGGTTCATAAATGTGAAATACCAAGAGAGCATTTTGGAGATGTTATCAAGACCTATCCCACCATAGAGTTTTGTTTCGTTGGAAGGTTTTTGGCCTTCTAAAAATTTGATAACTAATTATGAACACGCATCCATTCTTAACGTTGTCGATGTTGACCCTAAAGATCCTATCATCCCTCCATATTGTGGCCCGAAAAGCATGCGTCCTTCTTTGAGTATTGTTGCATATAGGCCTTTTCATGACTTGTTTACTAGTAATTTTGTTCTTTTGTGGCCTTTAAACCTTACAATCTATTTTGTGTGGATGGGAAAGGCTAAAAGTGATGTTGTAAGAGATCAAAAGAATGAGAATTGTAGGAAGGTCTATGTTCAATGGTGGGTTCTTATGAGAAAACGGAGCCAAGAATGATGATGAATTGTATCATAATTGTTGGTTAAACAAGTGGAAGTGTAATCATGAAGACCCAAAATAATGGGTTGGAATTTCTTTTATCGTGTTTTCTTTCTTGGCTAGAAGCGATACAACATTTAATTTTATGATAAGTATTAATGTGACCCATGCATCTAAAGCAAAATTATTCTTGATGTAGCTGACAAAAAATCAAATTCCCCTTCCAACCACCCTTTTTACCAAAACACTTGTAAGCTCCACCAAACATTTATGTCAAATATTGAGCCCACAAATTTGGAACACCCCTCCCCCTCAAACCACCCCTTTTCCTAAACACTTGTAAGCCTATTTTAAATAGTTTTTTGTGAATCTATGTGCACTTATGTGCATAGTATGTGACAGCTCCCACCTTATCAATGATGCTAATGGGTGAATAGGCGAACATGAGCAAGTGAGCTTGCTTGGGTGAGCAAGAAAGGAATCTTAAAGCATATTCCATGCCACATCATGGAATATTATTCTTATATTCTTTTGCCACATTGATATTATTCAATGATGTGGGAAAAACATTTATGACAAGCCCTAGAATATTTTTCCATGTCACATCCATGGTTTGTTTTGAGATGAACAATGGCTTATTGATTCTAAACATGGGTTTAGCTAAGAAAACTATCAACATCAACATCATGTGAACATTTGAAAACATTCTTGTTAATTTAACTTGATGCATTTTATCATCCCTCATGCAAAGAATGCTCCAAATCTCTAATGTTCTTCGACAAATAATTAGAATATTTTTCAAAATGTTGAAATGGGTGGGAATTGCATACTTGAGAAATATTTGATAAAAATTAACTTCTCAAAATATATTAAATATTTGACAAACATGTGTTGAAATGGCCGAAGTATTATACATAAATAAACATCATTCTACAATGATTCAAAAGCTACAAAGTGGAGAACATAATGAATGGGCCAAAACTAGTATCTAAATTTCCTAGATAATCTAATCAACTACAAAGAGGTTTATGAATGAGATTTTGATGTACTATCACAAGAGTTCAAAAACTTTAGAGCACTTCAACAAACATTGAACTTCATCCCAACTCCACGTGCAGTGATCAATGAACTTTTCCTTGAGCCCACAAAACATGATTGTTTGCAAGACCCTAAACCCTAAACCCTTTACCCTAAACCCTTTGAATGTACAAATGTCGAAAGAGGAAGACAAAACAATAAAACCCATTCCTTAGAGATGCAAATGCAATTTTTTATGTGGATAGGATTGAAGCAACGTAAAAGAAGGAAAAAAATGGCAAGAACTAGGAAGAGGGACCTTAATCTCCCCCATTAGGAAGAAATAAATGAACATGTAAGTTCAATTCTTACATCCTTGAAGTTTTCTCCAAAACATTGAAGCTTCTAAGGCATTGTTTTAGGGAAAAATTACAAGAAGGGAGATTTGTCCATTTGTAAGACAAGGTTTCTCCATCATCAACAACCACAAGCCAAGAGGTAAAACACTTTCCTATACTTATTTTCAATTTCTATTTTGAGTTAAGGTTTTGAGCATAAAGTTTTTTGAAATCTGGAAAACTCCACTTTAAATTTTTTTTCTTTTACGGGTTTTTTGTTCTTTTCGCAACACAGCCGCATGAGAAGGTCTAACATGAGGTCATGTGCAATCAAACTTTTTTTTGTTTTCCTTTATGTATTTATAGGTTCTTCAAACCCGTAATTGCTGGAATTCTGCAGCAAACGATGTTACATGTCAAGTGCTCTTGTGAGCACTCGAGAGCTCAAGACTACTTGAAATAGGTATAGCTTTTCTACAAAACCTCTATCTCCCATCGTGGCATCTTGAGTAGGTTTAGAATATAACTTTTTTTTGTTTTCTCAGTTGTTCTCATGGAGTGCAAGCTTGGAGCAAGTCTGTAGCAAAAAAGATGGCACATTGAATGCCCTAAACCCTAAACCCTAAGCACCCAAGAACATTATTGAACTCGTCAGTGTTCATAGCGCATTCTTGAATAAGGGTTTCATCTTTCTTTAGTTTCTTGATTGTTTATTCACACCCGGAGTTTTGGGGAGGTATGCAGAATGCTTCTACACTTGTTGAGAGTTATTGAAGGCACTTGAGATATCAACAGACCTCATAGTAGAAAGATTATTCTTGGAACAATTTTAGCTCCAAAAGCGGCACCTAGAGAAGGTCTGCAGAAACTCAATGGAAGTTTGACTATTCCATTGAGCACAACAAAGCTTTGGGGAGGTATACAACAAGCTCTGACACTCGTCGAAAGGTTTTGAGAACATTCGAAAACTCATATCTAAAATAACATATTAGATGATTTTTCAACATCTTATCCTAGAATGCCACTTGCAGCAACTTTGCAGCATGATTGATGGCACATCAATTGCTCTCCTGAGTACACAAGAGGATTTTTGAGCTCGAGGGTGCTCAAGAAGGCATTATTGAATGACGGTTTTTCCTTTATTTAATTTCATGATAGTTTATTCACCCCTTGGACTTTTAGGGAGGTATGCAAGAAGTTTGTTCATTGGTCAAAAGCTATTAAGGGCCTTGGAGAGATCAATAGAACTGGAAGTAGAAATAACTTTCTTTGAACGGTTATAGCTCCAACCTCAATGCCTTAAAAAGGTCTATAGAAAGCTTAATGGAACTTTGAATGTTCCATTGAACACTACAAAGCTTGGGGGAGGTATACATCAAGCTCTAACACTCTAAGAATTCTCTTGAGAGCATTTGAAAGCTCAAGATATCTTGAGAGCATTTGAGAGCCCAAGATTGATGGTACATTGAATAATCTTGTAAGCACTTGAAAACATTCATGAGCTCGAGGGTGCTCAAGAGAGCATTATTCAGTAAAGGTTTCATTTTTCTTATGTTTTTGATATGTTCTTCACACCTAGAGGTTATTGGAGGTCTGCAAATATATTATGAACTTGTCAAATGCTCTCTAGGGTGTTTGAGAACTACACTGACCTAAATAGGGTAGGTATGCAAAATGCTTATTCATTCATCAAGTGCTCTTGAGAGTAATGGAGAGCTGAAGAGAGCTTGACATGACTATAGTATAATTTGAAATTTTTTTTGAATGTCTTCTCATAAAGTGCCATTTAGAGGAGATTGGCAACCAAAATTGAAACCCATTAAATGTTCTCCTAAGCACACGAAAGCATTCTTGGGTTGGTCGATGCTTAAAAAACATTCTTTAGGAAGGGTTATGCCTTTCTTATGTTTCCTTATAGGTTTTCCACCTAGAATTTGGGGGAGGTATGCAAAATGGTTATTCACTCGTCGAGCGCTCTCAAGAGCAATTGATAGCTAGAGAACACCATTAAATGAAACCTATAGCAAGAATGATGACATATCAAATGCCCTACTGGGCACCATAAAGCATTCTTGAGCTCGAGGGTGCTCAAGAGAACAATCTTCAATATGGGATTCATCTTTTTAATGTTTTGTGATAGGTTCTTTGCATTAGGAGATTCGCGAAGGTTTGTAGATTAATCAATGGAATGTTGATTATTCCCTTGAGCACTAACCAACTTGGGAGAGGAATATAGAAATCTTAAATATTCATCAAGTGGTTTTGAAAACATTCAAACACTAACTTGAGGTTGACATATCCAGAATAATAGAAGCTTTTTTGACGTCTTTCACAAAAGTGCCCTTTTTGGTAGTTTTGCAGTAAGATTGATGGCACATTAATTATTCTCATGATCACCTAAAAGCATTCTTGAGCTCATGGTTGTTCAAGAAAGGATTCTTCAATTAGGGTTTGTCTTTCTTATGTTTTTTGATAATTTCCTCAAACTTGGTGTTTTATGGAAAACTACAGAAGGCTTGTTCATTCGAGGAGTGTTCTAGATATGAATTGATAGTCTTGTGCTCTCTACACCTCTTGAGAGTATTTTTGAACTTGCTAGTGCTCCAAAGGGCTCCCATCAATTACTTTGATGTTGTATGACATATCTCATCTTGTTTTTGTTATGTAGGGTGTGGAGGCCATTGCAAAAAATAGCTTCCAAAGAAAGGTCAAATTCAATATTGTTGTTTTGCATAAGCTTCAAAAGGCTTCATTGTTTTCTACATATTATTGATAATAAAAAAATTCATTATTAGTTGATGGAACAAAGTAAGCTAGCTAGAAAAATGGTTTTGGATTGAGAATATTTTTTTTGTGAATCCTATTTAATTTAGATATTGTGGAAAGGAATTGTTCTCACAAATAGGTCGCTATAGCAGGGACCCTGAACTGGGTTACAATTCCATTCAAGTGCAAAATGAGGTATGTATCATGAATTTTTTCTTTTGAACTTTAAATATGTAACTTTAAGTCTAAAATAAATGAGAGGTGGGATTTATATTTTCCAAGAATTTCTTAGAGGAGAAGATTTTGATTCCATTACAAGGGTCATGTGATTTCAATACATAAGTTTCTATCATTAAGTAACTTATCTTTCGATTGGTAATATTGAATTCCATGTATATAAAATATCTTACATTACATGGTTAGGTTGATTAGTAATTAGATTTCCAAATGGACCTAAGCTAGGTTTTAGGAGGAATATTTTTAACAGCTCAGTTATAGGTAGCCTTTTTAAAACATTTTAGTGAATCCCATTATCTACACACAAAAGGGGAAATTTTCAGTTTTTCTTTCAACCTCAAATGTGTGTATGCTAATATTACTTTTTGGTCCCTCTAGATTAATGGATAGATATAAAATGTATTCCATCCTTGGCCTTTGTTTGATATATCATTTTTGTTGATTTACATTTTACAACATTTTCAAGTTGATCTACCTCAAGTTTCACAAATGGAGCCATATTCAAATTCAAAAGGGTTGTCTTCAGCAAACCATAGATAGGTAAGTATTCCCCTATGAATGCCCATTGTGACCAATAGTTAACATCGACTACAACGTCAAATTGATAAATATAGTTAGCCCATTTGGATTTAAGGTTAAGTTCTTTAGGTTAAGGCATTAATGTTCATGGTTTAATAGATTCCAAACCAAGCCCAAACCCATACCACATTCATTGATCTATTTTTGTTTAGACATTCTAGTACCATTGCCTTCTGGCCCTTGTCAATCATAAGGCTCTACCTAACAATACTTGAATATATTTTAAAGGATTATATAAATCCTACAACGCCCAAAAGTCATTTTGTGGTTATCCAATTGACCATTAACACAAATAGTTGACACCGAAAACATGGCTAGCTATGAATGATGATGAATGCATTTATGAATTCTAGAGCTTGCCCAGGATTTCACAATGCGCTTATGGTTGGTATCGACTATAAGAGCCATTGAGCTCGATTGAAGTTTTTTGAAAATTTGGAAATGGCATTAAATTAATTTTTTTGAACCAATAGAGGATACATAGAATATTGTATTATTTTATATTACTCATTGTTGTAAATCTTAGAGTCATTAGGACTGTTCACACCCTATGGTTAGCATCAATTATAGGGAATATGTTTTGCATTAATGGATGTGGAAGGATATTTATAAGCCATTGTGTTTTATATGTAGGGCAATTTTTGTTCCATGGCCCTTAAATAACTTTGACCCTTACGGTCAGTGATGACTATAAAGACTAGTTGGTTCCATATTGAAATATCAAAATATTATATATTTGTAATTCAAAGCCCTTAATTAACAATTTCTTACACTCTAGCACATTTCAAGCCTTATGGTTAGTGACGACTACATGGAATAAATTTAAACATATGGAATAAATCTTTTCCAATTTTGGTTTTTTTTTGGTCCAAGTTGGAGTCCATAACGACTATAAAAACTAATGCATTATATATTGAATTATATATTTGCAATTCATGTTTATCTATGGGCTTAATTTGGATTTCCTTGAAGTCAAGAATATTTTAGGCCCTATGGTTTACACCAACTATAAAACATGATATATCTTCAAATATTGAATATTGGAATTTCTATTTTCTCATCCTTGTACATCTTTGAAGAAAAATGTAGTTCATCGGCTTATAAATCACTTTAACACCTATGGTTGGTGATGACTATAGACAATAATTAACACACCCCCAAACTCTTTGAAAGATTTAAGTGCGAATTCGAAGGTGAAAACAATGGAAGGAGTTGGGGTATGCTACCTAGTTTGTAGCACTTTGGGGGCAAGAAGAACATGCTGGAGCTCCAGGATGGAGATTAGGACAAGTGATAAGCGGGTCAACTATTCACACAGACTTGCACACACACAACAACAAGTTGGTTAATGAGTAGTTGGAGCACTTTTGGTGCATGAATTGTCACAACCCTAGCCTTGGGCTCGCGACCAAGGCAAGGGCTTGCAAGGTTGCGAGCCAAGAGGGAAGCCAAGGAGTCACACCGCATGCTCCCGGGAGTGTAAGAGAATGTGAGGGAATGAACCCTCACACTCCCAAGGGAGTTTCCACTTTAGGAGTTGGAGTCCCGGTGGACTCCCGAATCTTCAGAGGGCAATTACAGGGGTCAAGACTTAATGGATTAAGGAGTTTCTTATATCAATGAAAAACTATTAAAACTTAGATGTCTAAAATGGGCTCGCATGACCCATTTGGACATCTAGAACATAAGTTATGGCCAAAAGAAAGGTCGGGAATCAAATTGGTAATTTGATTATTGACCATTAAAAGTCGGGAATCGACCCAATTTCCTTGCGTGCCGGTGACGTGCGATATATTGTTGGAAAGCTCTCGATGAGGGCTACAATTTTACTTTAGACTTCATTTCAATCGGAGGTCTGCACACAAAGTTACGGGGCCCCAAAGTTGCGAGAATCCTAACTTTGGGAATTTTGGGACTCCCATTTGGGAGTCCTGGGACAAAATGTCAATGTGAGCCTCATGGAGAGGCACAAAGTATACTATAAGGGGGAAGGTGGTGGCTCCCCCAAGTCCGGGCCATGGTGAGTCTTATGAGTTTGAGTTTGCTTGTGGTTCGTCTTAACACCAAAAGTGTTCCAACTATGCACTAACCAACTTATTGTTTGGTTTTATGCATGTTCATGTAAGTGATTGAGTGTTTGTTAATTTTCCTAGTTCCATCCCGGAGCTCCAACACGCCCCTCTACCCCTAAAGTGTTGTGAGCCAAGGAATTTGTCCCCAACTCCTTGCTCTTTCGTTGTTTTCACTTCAAACTCATATTTGAATCTATCAAGGAGCTTGGGAACGTGTCATGAACAAATTACGTGCATACACCGACTCACAAGACTCACCACATGCTGGACTTGGGGGAAGCCACTACCTTCCCTCTTATAGTATTCTCTATGATTAGCGATGGGGGTTGCACCTTAATGTCATTTTGTTCGAAAACTCCCAACTTGGGAGTCCCGAAATTCTCAAAATTGAGACTTCCAACATTTTAGAAGTCTTTAACTTCTTGTATATACCTTTGATTAAGGTGAGGTCTAAAGTAAAATTGTAGCCTTTGTCAAAAGCTTTCCAATGATATGTGAGAAGCCACATGCACACACATAATTCAAGGTGATTCATGACTTTTAATGGTCGGGAGTCAAATTGGCACTTTGACTCCCAGCCTTTCTTTCATCCATAACTTGTATTATAAATACTCAAATGAGTCATGCGAACTCATTTTAGACATTCAAATCTCAAGAGCTTTCCAATGGTATAAGGAATTTTTCAATTCAATGAATTTTGACCTCTAAAATTACTCTTTGAAAATTTGGGATTTTGTCGTGATGTGTCGTGTCATGACGTTTGGTGTCGTAAGGGTGTAATCCATAGTAAATTTTATTGAACAAAAAGACTAAACCAGACCTGAACTGGGAAAAACATGGCATGGTCTGAATAGAAATCAAGGTGCTGCAAGAGAACATGATGAATAGTACCAAATGCCAATGAGAACTTGAGTGAGTTATGGCTTGAAGCAAAATAGATGGTATCCACCATTATAATTATCGCAAAGCAGCATTTGATCAGCATCATTTGTCCTCTGACATACCTGACATGGATAGTCAAGTGGAGGAATCCAAATCGACGTGATGATGATAGGATCCAAGTTTGGCAAGTGGTAGGTCACACGACTTTTGGAGTGATCCCAAATTGTGCTTTTGTCAACTCCTTGTAACTCCAACACACCTAAAGGCTTGATCGCTTTAATCCTCAAGATAGTGCGACCAGAAGAAATGTCTAAAATAACATTAGGTTGCCACTAGAAATACACAAAGTCACCAACATCAAATTGTGTCACCTTAGGTTTGTAATTACCACCACGTGTGTATGCATACCATAAGGTGTTTCGATGTTGTGCAATGTACAAGTTTTCCATGGCCATGGTCATAACCCTCCTGAATAGAACAGCCCTCTTTGCAATGCCCCTAGCCCAAGTGGCTGGGGAGTCCAAGTCCACAACTTGGTCCATTTGCGCAACAATGGAAGAAAGTGGAATGGGATGTCTACCAAAAAGTATAAAGTAAAGAGCGAAATGAGACAAAGAGGCGTGTTTGGACATCTTGTACCCATGGTGATGTAAAGTAGGGCCAGGTCCCAATCCTCTTTGATCCCAATGAGGCAAAACTTTCGAAGTCCCTTCTTGCAGGTCTAAACCATCCTTTCTACAAGGCCATCAGCTTGGGGATGATTGCCAATGAACATTGGTGATCGTCAATGAAAGCATGATTAAATAGGTCTTTATTAGTATAACACTTAGCACAAGCCCAAACCTACTTAAGACTTGTTGTAAGAAAACCTGGCTAGTGTTGTGTGATGATTTGTCCAGCAACGCAACAAGCTCGACCCACTTTGAAAAATGTTCAATCATACTCATGATGTAGAAATTTCCCTTGGAGGTTTGTGGTAATTTTCCAGCTAAATCACATGACCAGCAATAAAACATGCCTTGAATAGGGAGTGGAAAAAGCTTGAGCTATTGAGAGGAGACAGAAGTTCTGAGTCTATCACATTGTTCACACCTAGTAATGACATCTTAGATTTGAGCATACATACCTCTCCAATGGTAATGAGGAGCGAGAAGGCTATAAATATGCTTAATTCCAAAGTGTCCAAGCTTCGAGTGTACCTTTTGAATAAGACTAGGTCGTTCATGTGGTGGAGGAACCATTATGTTGCCTTGTGGTAACCATTGGACGAGGTGATTGACCCGCCATGAGTAACATTTGGTTCACTGCCATATGCGATCTAGTTGACTTGATGTAACTTAGGGAGGGTATTCCCCATGTTGAAGAAACCTTAGAATGTCTAAGTCCTCCCATATATCCACAATGGGATGCTCAACCAAGTTACATTACATATTGCAAGATAATTAGATGCATAAAATACATGTATTGTTAGAATTTGGTCGAAGTCTTGCTTGGCTTCTAAGAAATCTTTAGGGGTAGTGAAGGGTTTCCACGACATGGTATCCGCATTTTGATGTGTAATACCAAGTCGATGGATAACCTTAAACTCATACTCTTAAAGTATAAGTGCCCAACGAGCTAACTTATAAATAAGCCTGTCATTGGTCATCAACCACTTGATAGGATGGTGGTCGATACACAAAGTGAACTTAGTGCCATAAAGATAGGGCCTAAAATGTATGATGACCCATACAACAACAAGACACTCCCCTTTGTATGAAAAGTAGTTGCTTTGGGATGCATAGGTGTCATAACCCTAGCTTTGGGTTCGCGACCAAAGCAAAGGGGTTGCAAGGGTGTGGGCCAAGAGAAAGCCCAGGAGTCACATCACATACTCCTGAGAGTGTAAGAAAGTGTGAGGGAGTGAACCCTCACACTCCCAAGGCAACTCTCACTTTGGGAGATGGAGACCCGGTGGACTCTCCAAATTTCAAAGAGCAATTTCAGGGGTCAAAACTCAATGGATTGTGATGTTCTTTATATCATTAGAAATCTCTTAGAACCTAGATGTTTAAAATGAAATATTATTGCTCATTTGAACATCTGAAACATAAGTTATGGCCAAAAGAAGGGCCAGGAGTCAAACTGTCAGTTTGACTCCCGACCAGAAAAAATCAAGAATCGACCCGATTTACTTGTTTGCAAAGGGCGTGTGACATACCATTGGAAATCTCTCGACAATGGCTATAACTTTGCTTTAGATTGCATTTCGATTCGAGGTCTGCTTGCAAAGTTATGGGGCTCCAAAGTTGCAGGAGTCCCAACTTGAATGATTTCAGGACTCCCATTTGGGAGTCCCAGGACAAAAAGCCATTTGGATGTGGGCCCCATGGAGAGGTGCAGAGTATACTATAAGGGGGAAGGTGATGGCTTCCCCCAAGTCTGGGCCATGGTGAGTATTGTGTGTTTGTGTTGTCTGTGGCTCGTCCTAGCACCAAAAGTGCTCCAATTACGCATTAACCACCTTGTGTGGGTTTTGTGCAAGCATGTTTGAATGAGTGAAGCTTGTCAACTCTTCCTAATCCCATCCCAAAGCTCCAGCATGCCGCTCTACCCCTCAACGTGCTGTGAGTTAGGGAGCATGCCTCGACTCCTCCTTCTTTCGCTGTTTTCTACTTGGACTCACATTTGAGTCTTTCAAGGAGTTGGGAGTGCGTCAACAGGCGATAACATTCCTTGCCTTTTTCATCAAACTGGCCAAGAATAGCACTAATACCAAGAGCACTCTAATCAGTGTATAGAATGAAGACCTTGCTGAAATCAGGTCTCCTCAAAATGGGGAATTCTAAAAGCTTTTCCTTGAGTGTGTTGAAAGCTTCTTAAGCCTCTTCACTCCATGTCCAAGCAACATCCTTCTTTAACAATGCATAGAGAGGATGAGTAATTGATGCATTCCCAAGCTCCTTGATAGACTCAAATGTGAATCTGAAATGAAAACAACGGAAAAGTAAGGAGTTGGGGCACACTCCCTAGCTCGCAACACTTTGGGGGTAGAGGGGTGTGCTCGAGCTTCGGGATGGGATTGAGAAGAATGACAAGTAATCACTCACTCACACGAACCTACACAAAACCAAATAACAAGTTGGTTAGTGCATAGTTGGAACACTTTTGGTGTTGGGACGAGCCATGGGCAAGCTCAAACTCACAAAACTCACCATGGCCCAAACTTGGGGGAAGCCACCACCTTCTAGTATACTCTGTGCCTAGCCATGCAACCAACACCCAAATGTCATTTTGTCTCGGGACTCTTAAGTGGGAGTCTTGAAATTCCCACAACTGGGACTTTCACAACTTTGGGGGTCCATAACTTTACGTGCGGACCTCCAATTGAGATGAAGTCTAAAGCCAAGTTGTAGGCCTTGTTGAAAGTTTTTCAATGGTATGTTGCAAGCCACCTGCACACAAGGAAATAGGGGGCGATTGTTGACTTTGAATAGCCGGGAGTCAAATTGCCAATTTGACTCTTGGCCCTTCTTTTGGCCATGACTTATGTTTGAATTGTCCAATGGGTCACATGAATCCATTTTAAACATCTATGTTCCAAGAACTTTTCAATGATATAAGGAACTCCTCAATCCATTGAGTTTTAACCCTTGCAATTGCTTTTTGAAAACTCTGAGACTCCAACTCCCAAAGTGGAAGCTCCTTTGGGAGTGTGAAGGTTCATTCCCTCACATTTTCCTACACTCCTAGGAGCATGAGGTGTGACTCTCGGCTTCCTTCTTGGCCCACAACCTTGTAAACCTTTGCCTTGGTCGTGAGCCCAAGGCTAGGGTTACGATAATAATAGTACTGAAGTCTTGGACATAAATCTTGTATTAATCACATAGTCCGATGAAACTCCTCAAAGTGTGAACATTAGTAGGATTGGGCATCTCCAAAATGGTTACTACTTTGGCCCAATGAGCCATAATACCATTTGGCAAAATTTTGTGTCCAAAGTAGATTACTAAGGTGACAACAAACTCAATTTTTTTAGAATGGATCTTCAAATTGACTTTGTGGAGCCTCTTGAATAATTCTTCAAGATGAGCCAAGTGCTGTAGGAGTCCCTTGCTATGCACTAGGATGTCATCTATGTAGCACTTTAGGAAATCTACCCCTTCGAGAACCTTGTCCATGATTTACTAAAAAAAACATGTGCATTTTTCAATCCAAAAGGCATCACAAGCCATTCCCACAATTTGTTACTTCCATGGAATGTCGTTTTCTTGTGATCCTTTGTAGTGAACACAATCTAGTTGAAGCCTTGCCTCATATCCATAATTGTGAAGATGTTTCGGGTTTCCAATGCTATTAAACAATTCTTTAGGGATGGGCATGGGGTACTTATCTTTAAGGTGTAACCAAGTTCAAAGGCCTATAATCCTCACACATCCTTTTCTCAGTCCATAATCCGGCTGAATCCTTCTTTGTTGGCATTACTCTAGTAGTTGTGAAATCAGAGCTTAATGGTTAAATGAGACTAGCTTCATGGAGCTCTTTGCATTTTTCATCTACTAGTTCCCACTCATGCTTGCTCAACCTATGCCTCCTCCGATAGATGGGTGTCTTATCTATAAGGTCTATAGAAAACTGCATGGTCTTCCACCTACCTAAGTCTTCATTGAGAATGCGAACACGTTCTCATACTTAATTAACAAGTGTGTGACTTGGTCTCTCTCCTTCTTGGTGAGCCGGTTCCCTATAACAAAAGGGTAGTTTGAAACACATGGAATAGAATTAGAAAGTGTGTTTGAAGAACCTGGTGTATTGGGTTCTCCACCATCCAACTATGCAGATTCATAGAAGGTTGTAATTGTTTCTCTAGAAGCTTATGTACCTCCAGGTGTATCAGAAACAACTTGAGTCAAATTACATGTTACTTCCTCCCCCCCCAACACTAAGAGTGAAGTGTAGAGTGTTAAAGACATGCAAGTGTATTTGGTCGAGGTACCACATCACCAGAACTAGAAGCTAATTGAATTAGTGTGGTGTTGTGTACATTTGAAAGAATACATAGGTTACCAACAACCATGTAAGGGAGTTTAGGTCCATGCCTTTCCCTAATAAAGCGTTATGCTCCAATCTAGTCACCTTGATGTGACTAGTATTGCTAGTTTGGAACCCCATAGCCCTTTCTCTTTCTTTCGGGCTTGGTTCATCCCAAGTGGCTGAAGCATGACAATACATTAGGCTTGGTCCATCTCCTTAAAAGGTGTGTTCATGGGAAGGAAACAAAGGTGGGCCAAGCACCTCTTTTCTTATTGTGTTCGCAAGAAACCAAGGAGATTTCTTTTGCCTTGTAATTGGTTGGTAGAAACTTTCATCATCCAATATGTGAAAAACTTGCAAGTTGGGGTCTTTGATGGTGTATCTCAAAGCCAATTACAGAACTAAGAGTGGTGCAAGGTTGGTCCACCAGTTGCATAACCGGTGTGCATAGGAACTGCATTGTGCCACATTTAGTAGGAGTGGCTTTCCAAGGTAATGCTTGACCAACATGTAGTGCTCTTGGACTTTTTCCTTCTGGTCAAGTTGAGAAGGGGTGTTCTCAATTACATAACCAAGCATAGGAGAAATGGATTGAGCCCAGGTGATCAATCGTACCATGTCCATGAAGAGACCGGATCTTGTGTCATTCAACCCTTCTCCAAATCTAGCCATTGAAAATCCTTGACACTCCTAACCTAAAATGATGAAGTCCACAAGGCCAAGTAATTCCATATGCTTCTTCTGAATTATGTTAGAGGGCAAGAAAGTGAAATTGGCCTTCTATGCGGTGGTTATAAACAGTTGTGGAAATCTGGTCATGAACTCCATCATTTTTTATGTCGCCACTTGCTTTGCAATAAGATCAATGTCTATGTAGAAATACCTTTGAACCACCATCCCTTACTATAGTAGGGTTTTGAAACCTATACCAATACCACCAAAGAGCTTTAATAATGCAATCCCCTGTTGTAACCCTAGCCTTGGGCTTGTGACCAAAGTAAAAGTTTGCAAGGGTGCAGGCCAAGAAGGAAGTTTAGGAGTCACATTTCATGTTCCCAGGAGTGTAGAAAAATGTGAGGGAATGAACCTTCACCCTCCCAAGTGAGCTCCCATTTTGGGAGTTGGAGTTTTAATGGATTCCTGAATTTTCAAAAAGCAATTATAGGAGTCGAAAGAAGGGTCGAGAATCAAATTGGCAATTTGACTCCTGACCACTAAAAGTTAGGAATTTTCCAAATTTCCTTGCATTCAGGTGGCGTGTGACATATCGTTGGAAAGCTCTCAACGAGGGCTACAACTTTGTTTTAGACCTCATTTCAATTGGAGGTCTACACACAAAGTTATAGGTCCCCAAAGTCGTGGGAGTTTCAGAACAAAATGACATTTGGGTGTTAGTCCTGTGGCCAGGCACACAGTATATTATAAGGGGGAAGGTGGTGGCTTCCCCCAAGTCCGAGCTGTGGTGAGTCTTGTGAGTCTGTGTTTGCCCGTGGCTCGTCTATGCACCAAAGTGTTCCAATTACACATTAACCAACTTGTTGTTTGGTTTGTGCAAGTCCATGTGTGTGATTGAATTACTTATCAATATTCCTAGTCCCATCTTGGAGCTCTAGCACACCCCTTTACCCCCAAAATGCTACAAGCCAGGGAGCGCGCCCCAACTCTTTCTCCTTCCGTTGTTCACCTTTGGACTTGTAGTTGAATCCATCAAGGAGCTTGGGGGTGCATCATCCCCTCTTTAGGCGGTGTCCATGTGATTAACTAATGAAGTACTAGCTTAATCGGTTTGCCTTGGCTCTCCATGTTCTTAAAACTAGATAGAGAGCTTTGACTAAGATGGTCCGTGTTGAATGTCAGTAAGAATCACCTTCAAATTTTCAGTAGCTTGGGCATAAGCTATCTCCTTTTCATCTCCCTCTATCCATTCGTGGCTAACTTGTTGTATGTAAGAAATAGTGTGTGCTTCCTTGAGCATACAATGGTGAACCATAGGACTATGGTTCCCATGTAAATCAAAGGGTATGTATCCCAAGTGGTGGCCATCAGTCTCCCAATCCACTCAATAATACGCATGCTTGAACCAATTGTCAATTGTAAAACTTAGTGGAAACATGGCCTTTTGCCCAATGATCACATCGTAATTAGTGGCATTGGTGATTAAACATCTTACATGTAGGCAAAGCTCCTAATTTGTACCTTCATTAAAATTAAGTGCAATCAAATCCGAGCTCTCCCCAAATACCTCCTCTACACTTCCACTAGTGGTGCAAATTTGCCACATAGATGTCCATAGTTTGGAGTCAAGCATGCCCATCTTCTTGGCAAATTGAACTCCAAGAATCATTGGTTGGGCACATGTATCAAGAAGTACCACTCTGGGTGTATGTTCTCCAACTTGGATTGTTAATTTAGTATTGGCAACAATGGCAACTTTGGTGATAATGGAAGTTCTTTCACTAGGCACCACCTTTGGAAATGACTAAGAGACTTTGTGGAGAAAATGGTTATCCACAACGCCTTTGCTAGGTAACAAATCCATAAGTGAGGTGTTCCTAGCTCCATTCTTATATGTGAATGTAGAATTAGAGGTAGGAAAGCCCACTAGTTTAACCATGCTACAACTAGTGACCAAATTACGAACGCCATTTACGTGAGCCAATCGAATGTTTCTCCAAGGTGTTGGATGGGACCCTTGTAGCATGTGGATCAAGGATTGGTAGAGGACCTGATGTAGTGTTCAAGGTATCCTTTGATACTGCAATTATGTCCCTGGTGTTTAACTTCAAATGTTGAAAACAAAACAATAGTGTACTCGTAAGCTTTTGCGCCACTTCACGCATTTGAAGTTGGCACTCCATAAGCTGATCAGTGAAATATAGTTACCCTATAATGGTATTTGATTTTTAAAGAAAATGTGGTTGTAGTTCTGGTTTGGGTTTAGGGTTTTGATTAAATGAAATTTCATTATTATTATTATGCTTGGAAATATGATGTATATACATATTCTCTTGGTACATTGTTTTATGGGTTGATCCATAACACACATCATCCCATAATGTCAACATAACACAATTATGTGCTTAACAAAATTGTATGCCTGCAAAATTGGATCAATTACAAAAATCATGATGACTAACAAATTCATAGCCATGAAACAATGCACAAATTGCACACATAGTAAAATTTTTAATGAAAATGTCATTATAATGATTCCTTGTAGTGTGTTTTTTTGGGAGAAATTTGATGAATTTTTTCCTTAAAAATAAAATTTTGACCTATACAAAGGATTTTTAATGAAAAAAATGGCCCAAATTTGCCAGATGTTGAAGTAAAAAAAAGTCCAAATTGCCAAATTTTAGTGATGAGTTTTAGTAACTAGCCAAAAATATAGATGGATTTTTCTTCCATATTTAATATGAAACCAAATCTAGCTAAAGCCTTTTATGGGTGATCATCACTTTAGCTACATCACATAACTGAAAAATAAACCCCTAATTCTTAAAGATTTGCCATGCAACAACAAATGCCATCAACACCCCAAACTTGATGTCGAAGGGAAAATAGTCCAAATTATTAAATTTTAATGATCCAAATTCTACTAAGTAGCGAAAAATATAGATGGATTTTGGGTTTTTTTTTTCATATTTAATATGAAACCAAATTTAACTAAAGCCTCTTATGGGTGATCGCCACTTCAATTTCAGAACGTATTGAAGATTTCTTATGACCCCTTGGATAAGCAACATCAAAACATGTTTTTGGATATTGCTTGTTTCTTGGGTGGTTTGAAACTAAGTACAATTTGTCGAATGTGGAATAGAGATGAACACCCAT
>Ga0209208_10000296_pt1 | contig 60892 bp, 46 predicted proteins | sample S1TSphfallax_3_FD_187694 | JGI IMG/M metagenome (GOLD analysis project Ga0209208, IMG submission 187694) | Host-associated microbial communities from peat moss isolated from Minnesota, USA - S1T2_Fd - Sphagnum fallax MG (SPAdes) (version 2) | ecosystem: Host-associated > Plants > Peat moss >... | reverse complement strand
GGGGGGGGGGTCAAAGGTCAACAAACAAAAAAAATTGACTGTGGTATAATGTTAGTTAACGCAGGGTCAGGAACCAAATGACGAAATGCAGCCCGTCCTATGGACAAAAGAGCCAACTGGTGCACTGGTGGGTGCTGGTTCACTCTGGCCTCAATTTGTAGGTCAAAATGTTGTGGTTGGTGGGTTGGTGTTAGTGGAGGGGACCATGGGTGTAGGGTAGACAAGATAAGTTGACACATCTCTTGGGGGTGAAACCCTTGGAGTTAAAATTGAGTTGCCAAGTGTCAAATGTTGGTCTTCAAACCCTAGCCTCAACATGAGAAGAAACTAAAATGTGTTGAATTGAATATTAATGATTGCCACTGGTAGTGTGAAGCATCGACCTGCCCAAGTTGGTGAATACAATGAGTGCTGGGGGTATATAGAACCCTTTCAAAGTTCTCTGTAAAGTCACCCACTCTTGCACCCCCTATTCTCTTTGCTTTCACCCCTTATCCCCACTTTGACTGGTATCCGCAAAGTAAGGAAATTTTATTATATCTCAGTATGAAATGCTGAAACCGAGCATTTAATGCAAAAGGTTCCAGATTAATTGTACTAGTCCTACAAGTAGGAGCAGTGAAAATATATGTAGCAGCATTGAAGGCGCTAAGGGAAAGGAAAGAGGGGATGTAGCTCAGTTTACCACCAAAATTGGTGGAAAAACTAGTTTGAGTCCCAGCTACTTTGTTTTGTAAAATTTCATTCCCAGTTAAGCATTTGATGCCCTATTATGCCAAAACTAGCCGTTCTCGGCCCCCTAATCGCCTGACTTTACAGATAACTTTATTGTATTACTGTCTACCCTAAATTAAGAAGTGAGGGACTCGGCATCAGCTTGGTCTTTCCCTACCCTAAATTAAGAAGTGAGAGACACAGCTTCAGCTTGGTATTCCCTGTGTAGGTTCTACTGCTCCTATTCATGTCATCTCATTGAAACCACCTCAGCATCATGTGCCGTGCCAAGGCAGTAGGGAAGACAAATGTGTTAGCTGATACATAATCTCATTTTTCATATTATACTTGTGAAGCCTAAAAGATCAAGAATGACTGGGAACAATAAGAGACATGTGCAGATTGCTAATTAGTATGACCACTTCTCCCTCAACCATGTGGGGGCTATTGGGTGATGTTACTGTGAAAGCATTATGTTCAACAAAGGCCTTCCAGGTGTGCCTCCCTTGCAACTGTCAAATTATATCCTGAAATGCATGTCCACACATTTGTTACATGCCTGCACATGATACAAGTATAGTGGCTGCACAGAGCCGTGATCTTTCATTTCACTTGGTACCTAGAATGAAATGTGGGTCTGAAAAAAATCTAAACTGCTGGTCCTGACATTGCAGACATTTGTACTCATTGTGAAAACCTATGACTTATTTGCTTACATTAGTAACCATGAATTGTAGCGAACACAATGGTGGATAAAGGCAGACCAAACAGACTGCATGAGAGCCTAGATATGGCCTGTTGCTGTATGGTGATCCCAAAAGAAAGCCATGAATGATGGCAATCTCTTTTAGAAAAATCGATTTAGAGCCTCCACAACCTTCTCAGGCCTGCAAAACCAAAGAAGTGTGTAAGGTATGGGGGAACTGTTGCTTTAAGGAAGACCATATGGAAAGGGGTCAATGCTTGGATTAGAGCTTACCAGTCTTCTTGAGGCAAATGACCAGCCCCAGCAAGCATAACTGATTTGATGATGTCTGGATTAGTCTTCACAAAGTTCTCAGCTTCTGACTTTGGCAAATGTTTGTCACTTTCCCCCCATGCGACCATGGTTGGTACCTTCCAACTGCACAACATTGACACATGTGTTCCTTCAGATATCACCCAGTCTTTGACATTCTGGAAGAGTAGAGGCACCTCATGCTCTGTTTAGCATGAAGATGCAGCAAAGCAAAAACAAAACCTGAAATAGGCCACACAAAGTGAGAGCATACTTGGTTGATGAGAACCCTTGTGCAATTTGTGTCATCATATCCTTCAGTGCTGCTTTTCTTGTTGCTGCCAATAGTGCTGCAATCCATGTCACCATCAGAGAACAATTAAAGCCTTGATCATTGCATGAATCATTTGTTCAAACAACAAGGTTGTTGAAGAGGATAGCATATTTTTAATCAAGCAAGAGTCACAGGGCAAAAATAAGGGAAGAGATAGGTTAACCTACAAAAACCAGGATCACTGCTATCTAAATATGGGAGCCGGTAGACATCAGCATCATCAATCTCCAACACATACCTGCACACCACACCCATGATTATTTATATGATACTGTAATTGTGAAAGGTTGTTGGTCATAACATCAGTGCTATCTGTCAGCTCTCCAATATGTGTTCATTGGTCATCTCTCTGTTAAGGTAACCAAAAACATATATCAGATTTCAAGGATGTGCACATATAGATTCAAAAATAATTAATAACAGTAGACTCTTTGTTCAATGCCTCTTTTCCTTTGCTGAGAAAGTCCCAGGCTCTGGATCCAAGTATCATTCTGAGTCAGAGCTGAAGAGCAAGAATGATAAGTTTGTAATTTGTGCACGGATGATAAACTTACGGGCTGCCGGCTTCCACAAATCGTTCAGGAAGAATGGCATTTTGGCATGTGAATTCCCCAACAAGTGGAAACCTGCATTTCCCAGAGGTAGTGCCACTGAGTGGACTTGTGCTACAGCTGGTAGACTAAGAATGAGATAGCATGGAAGAAGACACGGACCCCTGATTCTATTACTGTGTAACCAGGAAATAAAACTAACCGTAGTTGTTGGAAGATGCCAGGAAGAGGGGTGGAGGTAGTAAGGGGTGTGTTCAAGGCAACCAGCTTGGAAACCCTGCTTGGGTTCTTCAAAGCCCAAGTTAGGCCATAGGATCCCACCACAAAGCCCTGGACAGAAAATCCAGCCATTGTAAAAAAAATGTGCTAGAGCTCATGCTACACAGTGAAATAACCACATGTCGTCCAGCCACTCCCTTTGTGCACCTACATCTCTTAATGTCAGCATGCATCAAGGGACAGAGAGATCAGCACCGTACAAAAAATAACATTTCAAAACACTTGAATGGTCACCATTCAGTGACCTGGAGATTTCTGTTTCAAGGTACCTGGGTCACAAGGAAAAAAGGAGATTCAATTTTCAACCGTGTAAGCAGCTTGTCAAACTCCTCATGATAAGCATCCTCTGCAGGAGTCGATCACGAGATCTATGGGAGATCAGATTGCCCACCACACTCACAGATCAATTGAATCGTTTGTGTAGGTCCCTAAACCCAGTGTAAAATTGTCAACACTGGACAGAAAAATGTAGTAGGCCTATTTTTGTGCTTTCAGTATCATCCTAATGCTAACAGATAGATCAGGCCTATCAGTACTGCCTATGGCTCTGGTATCTCCTCTAACCTAAAAGAGTTCTGTCTCCAAATAGCCAAGCAATGAGCTTGAGAAGACAAATGTTCAGACTCAGTGCCACTGAATACTCAATGGTTGGAAAATAGTAGTATGTACCTGTGTAAGAAAAGTCATAATCAGGTTGTGGTTTCTCACTGAATCCAAAACCAAGCCAGTCAGGTGCATAGCAGTGATATCCAGCCTTTGCCATCTGTTCCACGCACACAATTCTAAGAAATTGCACAGGTAGCAAAGTCATGTGTAGCAATAACATCTGACTTTCCATTTGACAGAAATGGCCCTAAATACTGCACTGCCCTTGAGGTAGACAAAGTTTTAGAGTCTTCAAAAGTGCGTATGTCCAATAGAGACCTGGGCGAGGACAACACGATAGCTGTAGGATTGGGTGGGTGCTCCATGCAGGAAAATCACTGTGCCCTTGTTTGATTTTGCTGGTCCTGTAATTGCTCCCATCAATTACTTTCATCAGAGGATGCAAGCTCACACCTAAACCCTATATACTCTTGGGTACAAACCAGACACATTGCAGTGTTTGAAGAGGTCCCTACCAATATGCACATGGAAATCAAACATACAGATGTTCTACTTTCCTAGACTTCTGACCAGAACATGACCCAACTGTGTAGAAAGGCAGGTCGCATCAGAGTGCATATGGGTGCTGGTTGGTAAAATTGTACAGTATTACCGTGAAGTACTCAAACGTTGAACACCTATAGTTACTGATCAAAATCCACATACCTGTTTCTCGGACAAACCAGCGAAATTCTCCAGCTCGCACATATGAGCCATAGTCCCTTCCCTTGCCCTCAATTGACTGTCAATGCAACATACCAAATTTGACAAGATGTGAGGGACTTTATTCTGGGTTGGAACACAAGGTTGTAGTCAAGAATTAAAAGGCCAAAGCCTTGTGGTAGGAACAATGGTCACTAGATGCAAGTGTCTGTCGGGTCAATTCACAATGGGTGCAAAAGAGAGCCTAGCATTGAAGAAAAGGAGAGAGAAAGAGATGCACTGGAATTATCTGGCCGAGATTTTCTACCTAGAAGCCAGGATCTACAGGGCTTCATTATTAAAGCCTGCAATGAGGATGTGAAGGAAAGAAGAGACAGAGGGACGCACCGAAATCATCTGGCCGAGATTGCCATCCTGCGCAGGGGTATTGGGGAGTTGGATAGCACCCCTGCTCGATTCGTTGTCGGTGACGAAGCTGAACAATCCCTTCTTCCTCGCCGCCTTCTCCTCTCCGCCTTCGTTCACAGCTGCCACAACCGTGCAACCGCCTCTCCGCCGGACCTTGCGGCAGCATACCGGAGGAGCTGGGGTTGAACCACGAAGGGACTCCACCACGGTGCCCGGTTGACGGCAAACGGCAGAGGACAGCACAGTACAAGAAGAGATTTGGCCTGCCATTGGAGTCTCCTCTCTTCACTTCTTCTCTTTCTCTTCCAGTCTCCTACCTCAGCTTCTTTCCTTAAGATTCTCTTGACGTTCTTCTCCAGTACTCAGTAATTCGTCTTCCTCTTCGTTCTATTTCTCTGACATCGATTTCCTCCTCTCTCTCTCTCTCTCTCTCTCTCAAAGCCCTATACTCAAAATCGTGCAGCTTCTTAAAGCAAATTGTGGGATCGTCTTCATCCTCTTGCAAAGAACATAGGCAATGGGCATCCAATCAACTAAACTTCAAAACTCTCATGAGTCGGCATATCTGTTGCTTTTTCAAGTTCTGTTCTTGGATTTCTGGAAGTTGGGTGTTTACACTTTCCGAAGGCAATCAGTCCGTTCTTGAGATTTTCTGGACACCATCAAATGCTTTAGTGAATCTCCTCTCTTTTGTGCCTCACATGATCCGCGCAGGTCAGATTCTGGATATCGTAAGCGTTCGTTTGGAGACCTAGGGGCCCTCCGTTGGTGGGAAGAGGAGGCATTGGAGACTAACATGGGTCACAGTGAACCAGCACCCACCAGCGCACTAAGAAGGATGGATGGTAAGTGGTCAGGAGATAGTTTTCTGTTAGGTTCCAGTTCACTAGCTAACCACAGTGGTTAGCTCAGTTGCTTATTTTTAAACTACCTGACCTACTAACAACTCACTAGCTGGTTGTTAATAGGTAGGTAAATAAAAACAGCCCTTAATTATTTTTTAACCATCTACTTACCTAGTAGTTATCTATTTTCTTAGCTATCCATCTATGTATGGAACCTATTTTTTACATAATTGGTTACGAAGGTGAAACTGTATACTACCTCAATTGAGGTTCATCCACAATGGCTAAAGTGAACCAGCAGCCACCAATGCACTAGTTGGTCATTCTGTCCACTGGATGGGTTGCATTTTTTCATTCGGTGTCAGATAGGGTTCATCACAATCCATTTTTTTTAATTGTTGATCATTGTACCAACCTTGGTACCTTATTAATTAATTATCCCTTACTAACATAGCTACCTTAATAATTAATTATCCTATTGACCTAACTATTATACTAACTACTTACCTTAGTAACCTAGCTGCTTTGTTAACTACATAACCTACTGATCTAATCATTGTACTAACTACGTACCCTATTGATCTAGTTACATTACTATTTAGCAACCCTATATACACAATCACCCTATTGACATAAATATTTTACAAACCTAGTCACCTTTGATAAGATAATTTGTTTTGTTAGTGTAACTTTCTTCCTACTTATTAACTTGCCTACCTACATGCCTACCTACTTTAGTAACCTATCTACCTTGTTCCTTGAACTTCCTTTCTACTTATTAATTTGCTTACTAATCCAACTATCTATTTTTATACTTATTTACCTACCTATGCACCCACCTTCCTACTTACCACTATGTTCACCTACCTTATGTTTTTTACATAGCCAAATATCTAACTAATTACATACTCACTTTTCACACCCCTAGCCCCCCAATCCTACCTATCAATTTATTAAAGTTTGCCCTAGTTCATAGATGATGAAAATTGGTCCCCATATGTAGGTATTACAAACAATTTATAATGGAAACAATGTCATAATTGCAACCATTTTGGTTTAGGTAATTCATATTTTACTAAATTTTGTTTACTTAATTTATTTATGGAATATACATTACAATACATCTTTTTATGTAATTATTATAAGTATGTACTATTGGATTATGGTTAGGTTTAAGGTTGGGACACATAAATTAGTTAGCAAATTTTTCACAAATCTATAGTAATTAACCTAAACTAGGCTAAAATTTAAGATTTAAACATATGTGAAGTAATATAATTTCATTCTAATTTTTTTCAAAGAGAGTGGAAAAAATTATTTTGGAGAGATCACATAAAGGTAAGAAACATATTTTTTCTTTTATTTTTTTACAAAATTTATTTGATTATTTTTTAAGATTAAATTTTTTTTTATCGGTAAATCTTTGTAGTTTAAAAGTGTTAAATTTTCGTTTAAAAATTTTTTCCTATGTTTTTTTTTTTGCATTATATAATTTATATACTTTGTGTAGTTTTTTGGGTTTATGGCATATATCATTGGGATTTTTTTTGTTAGGGTTTGTATAGTTAGGGTTGTAATAAAACTTATGGAAGAATATCATTTGGATTTTTAAGGTTATGCCTTATGATTTAATGATTAAGAATTTGGTTCATATGTATCAAGGTTTATATTCTAGACTTCGTTAATTGTATTGGTTTTTGATTTTATCACTTGTTTAGATCTATAACATAATTATGAATCTCCTTTGTTTCCATATGTTCCATAGTTGTTAAAGTTCAATATTTCCTAACCCACTTCTGTTTAAATGCAATACCCATATTATATTGTGATAATTCATTAACCATGAAACATAAAAATATTTTTTAAATATTTGGTTCCCCATCAATACATCATGAAATTCATGTTTTCAAAATTATTTATTCACCTTATAATATGATTTAACGTATATAAAAATGAACATAATGCAAAATTGGTCACATTGATGATACATGGGGTTAAGGTTTAATGTTAAATTTATTATTTAATGTTAGAAGTATGGTTTAGGTTTAAAGTTTAGGACATATAAATTAATTAATTTTTTTTACAAATCTATAATAATTAAAATAAATCTAGGGTGCATTTTGGGTGGAATTTTTAAGGCTTAAATATATGAAAACAATGCAATGTCATTTTATGTATTTTAAAAAAAAGTGAAAGCACTTAATTTATAAATATTATCAAATGGTAAGAAATATACCTTTTTTTTTGCATTTCCCTAAATGTAATACCCATATTCAAGTTCATTTTGATATAACCTTTAGGTGATTTAAGTAACCTGAGGTGTATACCCAACTCTAAATGCAATACCCACATGTAAGATCAGTACCCAAAATATGTGTATTTCTATACTTAAATTAATTTTATGACAATTAATTATCATGAATAATTATCTTAAATAATGATTTGAATAACTTATCAACATAAAAAATCTGATTAAGATATAAATTAAATATCAAATTATTGATTTGATTTTTAGATATAAATTTTAATTATTTGAATAATTAAGGTTCAACTGAATAATCAGTTAATTAACATTAAGAAATAAATGATTGTTTAAATATGATAATCAATCATTTACATAATCTAAAATATATTTTTAGTAATTCCTTAATTATGACATTTTTTTATATATTTAAACTAAATTATTCTCTCATATGAGTCCCATAAATATTACAATGGAAACCTATATGCAAATATGGCAAAAGATGTTAAAAATTAGTAACTATTATGGACCTATATGCGAGTATTGTAATGGATGTTAAAAAAATCAACTACTACACTTATATGCAAGTATTACAATGGATGTTAAAAAAACTAACAACTATTTACAAGAACTATATGCAGGTATTACAATGGATGTTAAAAACCAACAACTATTTTCGAGACCTATATGTGGGTATTGCATATTTGAAATGGCCTTATGGAAATTATAATAGAAAGGATGTAAGTATTGCACAATGTTCATTTTGATATTTGTAAACCTTAAACAAATTAATGTTACATATTCATATCAACCTATTTAAGTTTTGATTTTTACATCTAAAGTACTAAGAAGATTATGAAAAAGAAGACATATATAATAAACCATATACCCATCAAACAAGTGTGATTAAAGGAAAATATCGTATTGATAAAAGATGTACAAGTATGGGTGGATCAAAAAATACTAAAGAACACAATGAAAAAAGGTTTTCTATAATATATCAAAAGACCAAAGTTTAAAAATTGGGTAGTCCAAAAAATGAAAGGGCTAAAAAAACCTAGCTGACTATATAAAGTGGAAACCCTAAACCATATCATTATCTACAATCTTGTGTTTAGTTTGATAAGAAGTTGTTACATTTGTAGACTTTGCTGCATAACGAACAATAAAATAGTTAAAATACCTTAAGGTAAAATAACGTATAATAGTTTAAGGTACAATAATTTAGGGTACAATAATTTATAATAGCCTATAATAACATAAAATATAAATTATAATAACTAAAGTAGCTTAAGATAATATAGGGTATATCATAAAGTAGCATAAATAAAATATTTTTAAAAACATAGAAATAAACTTATTTACTATAATAAATTATAATAATGAATTATGTTAACTAGTAATGAAACACGATGTTTACATAATGATATTATAGTGAAATAACTTTCACCACAGTGAAATCAATAAAATGCAATGAATTTATTTCACTTTTAAAGTCCCATAGTGATTTAAGTTAGTAAATTGCACCCCACTTTTATAGTAGTGTTTCCAAAAATGAAAGTATTTTTTTTTCATACTCCATTCAAAACTCCATGTTTTACAATGATAGAATCTTTTTCATCTTCCTCTTGGCTCAAAGATATTCATCAACAAAAATAGTCCTATGTTCTATTCAAATTCAAATGGTGATAAAAACTATGCAATATAGTTAGTATTTCCTCCTCTTCATCTGAGGTTTCTAGTTCTGGAAAAAAAATTAAAGGTTCATATTCAAATGATGGCATGACCTTCTCCATCTAAAGATATCTTATGCATGTATAGCCTTTCATTTCTCTCATACCTTCTACAGACCTTTCCAATCTCTTTCTAAACAATATCTTGTACTGCATCCCACCACAAATCCACATCTTTTTCCTCCATTGACAATGCCTTGAGTTTTACTTGAAGCAAAATATTATGCTTCTTGAATTCATCGTTTTCTATGAAAATGTTATCATACTTGAAAATCTTTTCTTTCTTGGTCTCCTTTAAAGGTTTATTTAATTCCTCATTAAAGGTCATCTGCTTCTGCAAATTTATGTCCATCTATGCATGCTTCTAATAAACTTGCCTTTTTATGTCATTTTTTGTTTGATATACATTGCCAACTTCCATTCTGAGCTCCTCCAACTCCTTCTATTGCTTCAAGAGAGTTTGCTCCATATTCTTGTAGTCTTTTGAAGTTTACTATGCTCCACATTTAGAATATCCTTCTCTGCCTTCAAGTTATAGTAATTGGCATCTATTTCCTTTAAAGTTGTTTGCAAAGAATCCTTTACCACTTTAATGTTCTCCAAATCCTTGTTATGTTTTTCCATATTGTTGATCTTCTATCTAGCTACTTGGAGTTTTGCCAATATTAGATTATTCTCATTATTCCTAGCCTGCAACTTTGCTTTGAGCTTTTGCTCCTTCTCCTTTATTATCTACTTATTTTTTATTTCCAGATCAAAAAGTCTAAGCAAAATCTTTGTCATTTATACATTGTACTTTCTTGCCAATTGAAACATACTAGCAACTCTTCTATGTTCATCCAATTTTGTTTATATCCCTTGTTTAGATCTTGGTGTATGAAACTTAGGAGTTTGACCCCTAAAACTTGTTCCTGAAAAACCTAGACTTTTTAGATTATTTTCACTATTCCTAGCCTATAACTTTGCTTTGAGCTTCTGTTCCTTCTCCTCTATTATCTACTTATTTTTTATTTCCAAATCAAAAAGTCTAAGCAAAATCTTTGTCATCTATACATTGTACTTTCTTGCCAATTGAAACATACTAGCAACTCTTCTATGTTCATCCAATTTTGCTTCTATCCCTTGTTTAGATCTTGGTGTATGAAACTTAGGAGTTTGACCCCTAAAACTTGTTCCTAAAAGACCTAGACTTTTGTGTGCAGTCTAGATCTCTCCAAATACATTTATGTTTGTTGCAAAACTTGGTCTTAAAGGTAGCATACCTTCATTGTTCTGTGGTGTTGGAACAGATTGTTGAACTTCTAGTGGATTTAGGTCAAACTCATGTATATAATTTGCTAGTTGTTGATCTTGAAACTCTGGCTCTTTTTTGGGCCATCTTTAATGCTCCTGCCCATCTAATCTCTACTCCTATTTGGGAGAGATTGGTGGTCTTGATTCAGATTTAAGAAATATGGATTTTTCCTTCTATTTTTGATTTTGCTAGTGTTGTTTCCTCAACAATTTTGTTACTTATTGAGGATTAATACTACCCCTCATTGTAGTATCCTCATGTCTTCTTTGCCTTTTTTACAAAATCTCTTTCCTCATAATCATCAAATTGATACATCAAAACTACTTTTCTAGTTGTTTTAATCTATGGCTGTTTTTTTAAGGAGAAACATGTGTAGGGTTCAGAGGTCTTTTGGTTTTGATGAACTTCTCCCTCAAATTGACTCTTCTTTTTTTGTCCTATTGTGGCTACTCTATTTGTTTCTTCTTTTCTTGTGGCTTTGCTCCTTCTAATGGAAACCATTTCTAAAACATAACTTTTAAGACTATGGCAAAATGGCATACATCATTTTTTGGTTCTCTCAATAATGTTTTTTTGACATTTCTCCCATTTAATCAATTCCTTGATCAATCGAAAATACATAATTGTAGCCCAATTGATAGACTTTCCATGATATGCTCTGGAAATCATCATGGTAGACTTATTGCTAAAATATTACACCTTATCCTTCTAGTAAATAATAGGCAAAATGGCAACAATTCTATTAGCATATTCTAACATCATATTTTTACAACCCACCTTTCATTAGTGTTGTAAGTGTCAAGGACTCTATCAGTTATATGTGCCAATGTTATTATGGCATCAGACATATTTACCTTATCTACCTTTGTTTTTCCTATATGGCAAAATTTTAAATCTTTTACCAATAGATGCTTATCCACAATTTTCTACTCCTCCCCCAACATAACCTTGATTTTGTTATGTTTAGGATCCAACTTTGAGTTGTTCAAAAATTCAACTAGAATGTTGTGTTGGGGACTCTTCCAGTCAATTTCAAACAAATCTACTAATCTAGCTATATTTATAAGTCAAAGCAAACACAACTTTGAATTCTTTGAATAACATCTAAAGGTCTTTAATTTTTTCCTTTGTCAATTGTGCCTTAACCTTGATGTATTGTGGGTTTGCCTTTATGCCAAGATTCAACTTAACAAGCTATTATTCTTCAATCAACATCTAACATGTTATTTGAAGATTATGTACTTGTATTTTAGTTGGGGTTTCATCCACTTCAATATTAGCTTGGCTATGATGATAATAGGTTTATGGATAAACTTTATTTTCAAGTGATGTCTTTGGTCTAACATGAAATTTTGTTGTGTTTGTTGTTGAATGCAAAACTTCTATTATTCCTTGATCTGATGTTTTTGACTATGTGTTAGATTTTCCATTGATTTTGACTTTTGACATTTTAGTACTCAATAATGAAATTACTTCATATGAAATAATGATTGTGCTAATTGAAAACAACTTTGGTTTTATTTCAAAGATCACATCTTCCTCTTCATATGTTAACCCTTCCAACAAGTCATAATAAACAATTATTTGGGGCCTTTTGGTTTTTACTCCCAATTTCTTATTATCTGATATTGTTTTGACTATTCCATTATGTTGAATAGTAATAACATTATTACCCCAGTCATGTGTAACCTTTGCATCTCTAAGCCAAGGTCTTCCCAACAACATAGAATAGTTAGAATCCACCACATTGTTTTTCAAAACAATAAATGTGGCTACATATGGTATACCATGTATATGAATCCTCAAATTTCTGATGAATCCTCATATTCTGATCTACCATTTTGAGGTGGTATGGAACTAGTATTGGTTTGGGTAAATCTAGTTTTGTTTTGAAGTTTTCTGTTATGATATTTACACTTGCCCTTCCATCTATCAAAACATCCTCAACAATGTTCTTCACAACTTGTATTTGGATTATCATAAATACCTCTATAGTTGCAATATCTATTTCATAATGTGTTTCAACCGTTGTGGCTCCACTAGGTTTTGATATCACTTTATTAGTTATATTGGGTTTTTCTAGCTTTAATTTCTACCATATATACATCTTAAGATCCGATGTTATCTTTAGTAGTTGACCTAACCTCAAGGTATAGGTAATTTCCATCATCTATTTACTGATATCTTGAAATATTTGTTCCATAGACATAATTTTGTTGCTAGGAAAAACAAACAAATTTTGTGGTACAATTGGTTCTATGGACACCTCAATCTCTAGTAATCTTGCCCAATTTGTACTCCATTATGCTTCTCCTTTTGAGTTAGATTTTATAATGGGTTTTTTGTTTGCATCTTTTATATAAATGTGTTACCTTTGCATTTTGTTTTTTTGCTTGTACCAATGTTGGTATTGTAGATGGTGCCACTCTCCCCTTCATCATCTTCTAAGCCTATGCTTGTGTGCTTTCTTGTTCCTTCTTAACTCATGATCCTAAGGCTCCACCTTCCTAAACTCTATTTTTCCTCTTTAGAACAATTCTTAAAGATTTTGCTACAGCCTTCCTTTTATTTTCTAATGTTGCCAACATCTCCCTTCTAATTCTTTTAACCTTGGCTTGTGATTTTTGTGGATTCTCCTTTTGGTGAACAAACAAATACTTAAAAATCTTTGCCAATATCAAAGTTGATTAACAAGTGTCCTTCTTGTCCCCTTTATTTTCCTCGACTTATTTGTACCACCAATCTAACTCACTACACAAACTATTGTATATAATATGTGCCCAATCCACCTTCTTCCCCTTTTCTACTCCCGTCAATGTGATGGCATTCTTATTGTTAAAATACATCATTTTCTTTCTTTGATAAATCATAAATATGATTGTAGGATATTTGATAGAGTATGGCAAACCCAAACTCTTTGCATTCCATTGATTTCTTGTAAAATTTATGAATGTATTCTACAATTTTCTAATGCCTATAATGTTATTAACTTACTCACCTACCCTTTCAGGTCTTTCATATACCCTTCTGCATAAACTCCAAAGACATTTATAATCAATTGTTTGTTAATCACATACACCTTGTTTTGATAACCAAAATAGATATTTGTCATGACCTTAACCTTGGGTTCGTGACTAAGACAAAGGGCATGGAAAGGTGTGGGCCAAGAGTGCAACTTGGGACTCACATTCACATTTTTAAGAGTGCGGGAAAGTGTGAAGGAATGAGCCCACACACTCCCAAGTGTGGTCCCACTTTGGGAGGTTGAGTTCCGAAGGATTCCTAAATTTTTAAAGAGCAATTTGTGGGTCAAAAATCATTAGATTGAAAAGTTCCTTATACTAATGGAAAGCTCTTAAGACTTAGATGTCTAAAATAGGCTTGCATGATCCATTTGAATACTTATAACACAAGTTATGGCCGAAAGAAAGGCCTAGAATCAAAGTGTCAATTTGACTCTCAACCATTAAAAGTCAGGAATCACCTTGAATTAGGTGTGTGCAAAGGGCGAGTCACATATTGTTGGAAAGCTTTTGATGAAGGCTACAACTTTGTTTTAGACATCACTTTAATCAGAGGTCTACACAACAAAAGTCCCAATTTTAGGAATTACAAGAGTCTCGACTTGGGCGTCCTGAAAAAAAATGACATTCGGGTGTAGCCCTTGTGGCCAATCATAGAGAATACTGTAAGGGGAAGGTTGTGGCTTCCCCAAGTCCGAATTGTGGTGAATCTTGTGATTCCATGTATGCCCATGACTCATCCATGCACCAAAAGTGTTTCAACTATGCATTAACCAACTTGTTGTTTAGTTTGTGTAACTCCATATGAAACCCGCTTGTCATTCATTTTAATCCCCATCCTGGAACTTCAACATGGGCTTTTGACCCTTGAAATGTTGTGAGCTACAGAACACACCCCAACTCCTTTTTTTTTGTTTTCATTTGGGATTCACATTTGAGTCTTTCAAAGAGTTTGGGGGTGTGTCACTCGGTATCAGAGCTTTAGTAAAGGTTTAATCTATTGAGTGTGTAATTTGATGGCACCTAAGAGAAATTGCAAACTGATTGAGGAGGTTATAGTTATAGGCACAAGTGTTGAAGTTGTTCGACTTTGATAAGGATTTTGAGATCCATTTTGATGCCTCTAACTTTGTGATCGGAGGAGTTTTAGTGCAAGATGGAAGGCCAATGGCATTGAAAAGTAAAAAGTTGAGCGAGACGGAGCAAAGGTGGCTAACTCATGAAAAAGAAATGTGTGCCATGATACATTGTTTTAAAACTTGGGGCCATTACATAGGTTCCAAAGATGTGGTGTTGTGGATTGACAATGTCACTTTGAAATACTTTGCAACTTCAAACAAAGTTATCATCAAAACAAGTGAGATGACAAAATACATTGGCTTTGTTCAATGTGGACATTTGGCATAAGCTCAAGAAGGATAATGTGGTGTTCGATGCACTAAGTCGAAAACACCAACTTAAGGTGGTGTATGTGGGGGAAATAGAACTTCAAAAGGAAGTTCAATTATCGAGCCGTCGTGATGAGTTTGCCAAGGAAATAAAATAAAACATTTGAAAAGGAATCAAGTCACATTTCCACTTGCAAGATGGATTGTTATGATACAAGCAAAATTAATTCTATGTTTTGGAAGGGAGGTTTAGGGATGTGCTCTTAAAGGAATGCCATGATGGACCTTATGGGCCATGGTGGTGCAAAGAACAATATAACATTCCTCAAGAAGACTTACTATTGGTTTCATTTGAAAGATGATGTGGAGGAATACGTGAGACTTGTTTGATTTGCCAACAAAATCGAATAGTTGATAAAAAACAAGTAGGATTGTTCCAACCGGTATTGATTCCTAAAGGGCCATGGGAAAATGTGTCCATGGATTTCATGGTGAGTTTGCCACCATTAAGGGGATTTGATGCGATCATGGTGGTGATGCATCAATTTAGCAAGATGGCACATTTCATTCCCACTAAGGAAAATGCCACGGCCCAAGAGATGGGAAGGTTATTCTTCACACACGTGTTCAAGCATCATGGCTTCCCCAAGGACATTGTGTCAGATTGAAACTCGAAGTTCACAAGTAAGTTTTGGTGAGCTTTGTGGAATCACATGGGGTCAAAGCTCAAGATGAACACCTCATTTCGACCCCAAACAAATGGACAAATCGAGAGAGTGGATTTGGTTATCCAACAATTCTTAAGAAATTATGTGGCAACATATCAACAAGATTAGGTGGACCATTTGGAGTTGGCCGAATTTTTCTACAACAATTTTGAGCATTTGGCAACATGGGCCACCCCCTTTCAAATGGTGATGGGCAAGTCACCAATTGTGCCTATGACTTGGGTTACACATGGGCAACCCCCAAGTGATGCGAGTGAGGAAGTGTTAATGGTCACATACTTTATGAAGAGAGGTGGTGCTTATGGAAGATAACCAAAACTAATCTTGAAAAGGTGCATAAACAATATAAGGATTTTGCAGACAAGCCTTGATGGGAGGTGAATTTTGAGGAAGGAAATGAAGTGTGGTTGAACATAAAAAAATTTCGATTACGAGAAGGTTTAAACCAAAAAAATTGAAGTCCATATGTAGGTCCATTCAAAGTGTTAGAAAAGAAATTTTTCGACACTTACAAAGTAGAACTATTGGAAAACCTTAAAGTTCATCCCATATTTCATGTTTCATTTTTGAAGTGGGTCACCTGTGATGCTTCAAGGCCTAATCGAGAATACAACTCAAGGCCTCCATCCAACTTCATTGATGTTGCAACCCTAACATTGGGTTCATGACTAAATGTGAAATGCAAGGGACCATGAAGTTGAGAATGTGTTTAGGTATGAAACACATTCTCACAAATGGGGGAGAGTGCAAGGGATGAAACCCGATGACTCCCAAATGCACTTCCACCTTGGGAGTTGCATTTGTGTGAGATTTATGAATGTTTAGAGCCTTGGTTCAAAAGGCAAACAAGCACCAAATTAGGCCCCCAAGACACCATTAAAAAGGTCTTGAAGCTTAAATGCTTGAAGTGCCCTCGCATTGTTCATTTAGAACTGATTTTGTATGCGTTATGATAAAAAGAAAGGACATGAATAAAATTGGGAATTTGACTGTTGACCACAAATCCCTTAAAAATAAGGGTCAAATGAGCTCTGATTGGGGGCATGTTATACATCGTTAAAAAGATCTTTTTGAGGGCTACAAGATATTCCTTTTGTGTTCTCAAAATAGACTTAATTTCAGAAAGATTTGAGCATCCAAAGTTTTGGGACAACATGAGTCCCAATTTTAGGACTTCCACTTGGGAGTCCTAGGGAGAAGTGACATTTGGATGAGTCCCCGCAGAAAGGCATAGAGTTTACTATAGGGAGGGGAGTGATGCCTCCTTCCAAAGGTTGTGGGCTATATGAAGCTTGTGCTTGAGGTTGTCTGTATTAAATCCGTTACACCACTTTCATTCAACTTGCACTAATTGCCCTACTTTCTTAATTATGCAGGTTGATTTCATCTTGATTTCTTGATTGTGAGTTTGTCCTAATCCCATTTCGGAGTTCCAACACACCCCCCCACATTCGAAATGCTACAAATTAAGGAATGTGCCTAATTTTTTTCTTTTTTTGTTGTTTCGTTTTGGGACCCACATTTGGGTCCCTTAAAGAATTTGGGGGCGCGTCATCAAGTACATTGATATTGGTGTTTTCTTCCACCTCCCCATCTTCCATTGGTTCATAATAATTTGGAGATGTAAACTAGTACACAACCGAATTGTATATTTCTTATAATATCCCTTCCTCAATTAATCATCGATTCTGGACTTGAAATTTCTTATGGCTGATTAGGTACTACAAAAGTCCCTGCTCCATCTTGATTTCTGTAACTTTGAACCACAAATTGTTGTTAAGAAGTATACTACACCCATTCATTTGGGTGAATATTCGACTACATCTTTTTCCATGGAAATCGTTGTCTGTAATTATGCCTTTTCTAAAGACCACCAATCCATACTTCACACCTTACCACCTCTTGTAGTATAAACAACCTATGCTTTGCAAGTCTTTCTTTTATTCTTAGAACTTGTCTATCCAACATCAGATTTCAATATGGGGTTTATGTAATTTTCGCATATTCTTCTCCATTTTCAAGATTTTCTTCTATTTCATTTTCAATAATTTGATGATTTGCCCCCAAATTTAATTGTCATTGTAAACTCCAAAATCACCATCTAATTCATCTTGTTTCACAATCCTTTTTCTTTAAAGTTTGTATATCACTCTATAGTCATTATGACTTTAATCGCTTACACGTTTAATGTTTTTTAACATACCTTTTTAAAATCTAAATTGAAAACTACCACTCTTTTAAACACCCTCATTTATAATATAAACAACAATAAAATGTAGAAAACCCTCTTGTCCTTAAAAAAGAACTAGAAAAAATTTCCCCAAAAAAATGGTTGCCAAATGGTAGATGTGGATTAAATTCCTACAAAACTATTCCACACTTACTGTAACAACATCTTTGCATTATAATATGCACACATTCATAGTTCCTACCTTGATTCTAAACACTTAACTTTTGCAATTCATTAAAACACTAGATTCATGGTTATTTCATATAACCAAAATTTGTACTTCAAAATACAATTTACAAAATCCAAAAATAGATTTGTAATCCAATTTTTTATATTTTTGATACTACATAAAATTCACACAAAATATGAATATGAAAAACACTACAGAAACCTATACTTTTTTATTTACTAAAAATTTTAATCAAAATATAGTAACAAATTCCATGTTCTATTGAAATGAAATCACATAGAAAAATTAAATATGTGGTATATCAAAAACAAAATCTATAGTTTATACTATAAAGTATTTACATTCCCCTCCTTACTCCAAAATTATGTGTTTAAGAATGAAAGTTCTTTTCCCATAATTCTCATCTTTAAGCAATCCCCAAGTCACCATCAACATGATTCAAAACCAAACAAGAATTCAAAATTTAAACCTCCAATGTCTAATGATCAATCCCTATCCTTAATGCCTTGTTCATCCAAAACAATGTAATTAGCCTACCCCCGTAACACTAAGGTACATAATATGTTCAAAACAAAACTAACTAATTATAATATAACAACATCTAAATCCCTTAAACCTAACAATGTTCCAATCAATGTAATGGTTGTTGTAATTATTCATAGTCAAGTCTTGGAATGGTAGGTTTTAAGAGATCAAGAACCAATCAGAGCTAAAGAAACAAATGATTGGGAGAAAAATAAAAAGATGTGGGATTCATTTGTAGAAACTATTATGCAGAAAATGATGAGTAAGAACTTGTGACTACAAATGGGCCTTTGTAGTCTAATTAGGCAAGACTACTTGAGGTTATAATTATTAATGAACCACCTGAAAGAAACCAACATGGGATTTTACCATCGCAACCTTTGTTATTTGAACCAATGTATTCAAAACTGGTGACACTAGAACAAACTTTGGAGCAAATACTAAAAGATATTAATGGATAGGTTTTGGACACAAAGTATATTCTTAATTTGGGACAATTATTGTAAATTATTGATGATATCAAATGATACATTTTGAAATCAATTGAAACCAGTAAACTAATGATGACAAAATTTGTCCATAATGAACCTATAGTAGCTGCAATTGTCATTGATCATTAGATGTTAATGTTACATGCACATGTAGGCAAGAGCTTCATTGAGGGTGTTTTTTTTTATGGAGGTTTTGGAGTCAACATTAGCATGGAAAGATTGTGTGTGCAACTAGGGTTGTTTAAACCAAAACCAATACCTTACAATCTACATATGGTTAATCAAACCACGGCCAAACCATTGGGGTTGATCAAGGATTTGAAAATCTATGTACATGGTATACCTTATACATTTAACTTTATTATTATTCAAATCAATGCATTAGATTTTGCCTACTTTATGTTGTTAGGATGACCTTGGTTTAAAGATGTTAAAGTAGCTCATGATTGGGGAAGTAATACTATCATGATTTAAGTAACTAATACATGTAAAACCATACTTGTTATCAAAAAGTTGGGAATGGAAACCAAATGACCTAAGGTTTTAATTTGCTATGATTTTCATTCTAGGACATATGATGAAATATTGTTCGCCTTCCATGTTACAAGAACCTCCATGTGCCTGATCTATTTGAATGTTGGATTTATGTCATGGAATATTTGAATATGTTGTCTGACATGGAAATATATTTTTATTGCTAAGGAATATTTTGTCCACCTTAGCAATATGTGTCAAAAAAATTCCATTAACGTGGATAAGATATAATATACTAATAAATATTCTTTCCTATTCATTTTCATTTGCTCATGTTCACCTCCTCACAAAATAACAAGTTACAATAATTTTTTTGCCTAATGTAGATTTTAACCCAACAAACCTCATTGGATTGGAGTTATTATCTAAGAGTAATCTAGTAATTGTAAAGCCATTGGGTTTTTAAAAAATAGACTACAAAATGACTTCAAATATCCTCAAAGGTTAGTTTTTATAGTAGTTAGTTAATTCAACTAAACATTATTTGAACAAACAACACTCCATTCTAATGTATTATGAAGGAATTATGCCCTTGGGAAGTGAATATTGTAATGTGTGGAAGAAAATCTATCAAGATAACAAATTTTTGCAACAACAGAAAGAAAATAGTAAAAAAAACACAAGGTATTAATAAGTTCAATAGGATGTTGAAAACAAGTGTTTTTCCATCCAAGTCCAAACAAAACCATGACTTAAACCAAATCCAAATACAAATAGCCCTAGCTATTAGAATCCATTCTCCTTCTATAATTCCTTGTTATAGCTTTGCTTTACTCATCTTTTTTTCATTTTCACACATACACCTTTCCATGCACAAATACACACCGTCCTTTTTCTTCACTTGGAATTAGTCCCTTAAATAGGTGAAGTGATCTTGCCTACCTTCTACCCAAATGGCCACCACAAGTTTAGATCCATTAAATTTTACCTTGATTTCTTTACCCCATACATGAATTGATTTTCCTACCTACTTCTTAAAATTATAGCAACACGTCCTTAATTAAGGAAGGTATTTGGGCAAGTCAACCAACCACCTAACACTCTCTAAGTAATGGAGGTTAAAAATCAATTAAACCTCCTAAGAAGTGGATCAAGGAGGGGGGCTTACCTAGCCACTCCTACCTACCATTACTAATTTTGAATTACTATATTGTTGCAATAAAAAATAAATATCAGCCAAGGGCTTGATAATTTTTCCTTTAACATGTGATTTGTTCAATAACTTTCCTACCAACATGTCAAAGTTGAGAAGTTCATATTGTGCAACAATCCTTACACAAATACCTTATCACTTGTTGGGAATGCATTTATAATAGTTTGTACAACATTGTCTTGGCTGATTACATCAACGATATTTGCTAATTAGATGATGAAATCTTTTACATGGAGAAACTCATTTATGTTTCCCCTTCTTCCATGTGAATCCCTTGCAACTTGTTGTAGAACATTAGTCTTTTAGCGATGGACTTTCTGTTGAACAAGCTCCAAAGTTTCTCCCATACCTTAGTTAGATTGTCAATATCCTATATGTACATGATAATGTCATTTTTATGTATTGATGATCATCATTGCTCTATGTCATCCTTGTGCAATGGTGGCTAAGTCTTCCATCACAACTTTACTTTGGTTAGGGACCACATAATGTTATGCATTCTCTTGAATCATGATGTTCGTGAGTTGAAGTCTCCATAGTCCATAATTGCTCCACCAAATATTTGTGATGGGATCTCATCCTCATCATTTGGAGCTCAATTTTGTTCTGGATCCATCTAGTCTTAAAATGCATAAGATAACTAGCTAGAAAAGATCAATGCATCTAGTGCTTTAGTTTGTAAGTTTCTATTGAATGTTCTCTTCTCTCACATCTATCTAACTTGCTCTAATACCATTCAAAGAATTGCAAAGTCATGTATGTTCCATTAGTGAATATAATACACTGGATCATTTAGCTTTACATATAAGTGGCCTTATCCTAATTTGTGAACTAGCGTTGATATAAGCTTTTGTATAATTAGGAGGAGCTAGAGAACATGCTCTCCTTCTACTAGTGGAATTAATTCTAGGTACATATGTGCTTATCCCTGATCCTATCTATCTAAGTTACATAACAAGTTGAGGCAACAAGTTGAGTTGTGTAATTCCTTTGATTTCTTACATTTTGAGCCTCTTTGAATATATGTAATAACTTTGCCTTTGTTTGCAAGAAGCTTTATGATGCTTCAGTTTCCATGAGTTTAATTGTCTTGAAGGAACTGATGTGAAGTTTAGTTTGTCAGATCCTGAAGGTTTAGGTCTGAAGTCATGGTTCTTTTGATGTTGCAAGTACATTTAAAGCTAAGTGTGCCCCTCATCTTCCTACTCTTCATCTGCATTGGAAGTTCCACAAAAATTCCATGGACTTATTTATGTTCAACTTCTCTCAAAGAAGTCTCTAAATGGCTAAGCTCCTTCTGTAGAGCTATCCTGCTGGTGGTGAAAAACTAGTGGATTGCCAGTTGCCAAGTTTCAAGAAACTGATGTCCATGTTGAGAATAGTTGGGTTCTTGAAGACTCCTGGGTAGTAGTTAAAGTGATTAAGTACAATCACTCAAAAACTTATAAATATCCTCCCCTTTTTTCCTCAGGAGTTATTTAAGTCCAAAAATAGAATCAATCACAAACTGACAAATCTCCCCTGTTGTTGCAGTCTTTTGATCTCTCAACTCTTTATGCCACAATCAACCTATCAGATTGAAAGCTAGAATGGAAGTTACAGTGAATGAACTTTTTGATAGTGGTCGTTAGTCCCATAGTTTCAATTTTTAAATCAGAAGTATTGAGGAATTCTCAATGCTTGTCTTTGACATGTGGTACACAATGTAGTAGAGAGTACTGGATACTAAGAGGGACTGGGTTCTAAGCTCTTGAAGTTCAAAATTGATCAATTGCAGGAGGTTACTGCTAAAAGGTAGTTCATGGCTTGGAAATTGTTCTGAGATTTACTTTGTGTGGCAATTGATGGCTGCTTGCTATTGAAAAAGGATGGTTTCTGTAGGTTTCAGTCATCTTGTGGTGCTATGGCCTTTAGCAGCCCAAACTGGATGTTTTGGTGAGTTTTATGTAATGTAAATACTTGTGTGGTTTTGTGGCCTTTAGTGTCTGAACTAGATGATTCTCTCAATAGTGTAATGGACATGTATGAGCTGTTGTGCTTAAAAAAGTGATCAGTTGGCACGGATATTGTGCAGCCAAGAAGGGGTCTTTGGACTAGCTCAATTGTGTGATACTTGATGGCTGCTTGCTGTTCACAGAGGATAGGCTCTGTGGGTTGGTTGTTGTTTTTGACATCAACTCCATCCTTGAGTCATCTAGTGGTTCATTGGCATTTAGTGGTCTGGACTCTGAACTTGATGTTTTTGTCAATTGTGTACATATGGATTTACTTGTATGAGCTGTTGGGCTTAAACAAGGGCACTGGTTGTCATTTGGTGTGGATATCTTGCAGTCAGTGTAAAGTGAGGGTTTTTGGACTAGCTCAACACATGATTTGCTTGGAAAACTTACTGTCTGGAAGGTGCAAAATTTGATTCCTTCATCTTTGAGAAATATGCCACTCATGTCAGATGCGTTGGAAGTTCATGTTTTCTCTTTGTTGGCTGCATTTGAGTGGGTTAGCGAGCACTAGCTACATGTGTTGGTTTCTCCTGTGAGTTTAGAGAACAAAGCCAACAATGTCTGGAGGATAATTGTTAGTGCAAAGCCTTCTCAAAATGGGCTGTCACAAGTACTTGCTGCAGCAATCTAGTACACTTGCAATGTCTGTAGTTTCTCTTTCACCAGACCTTCTTGCTTGCTGAGTTATTCCGCCAATGCTTTTTTCATTGTGAGTTGAGGAGATTCTTGGCCATCTTAGTTAATTCCAATGCCTCTCAAGGTACTGCACTACTCTCTCGCTTCAACAAATGAGCTATTGGCTGTAAAAGGGGGCCATTGGAAGCAGATTCTGGTTCATTTCTATGTTGTTGTTGAAAGATCATATTCTTGATGTTCTCTGTTTACCTCTTATTTCTTCCTCTTTTTTTTCCTCTCTCTTTCTCCTTTTCTGTTGTCTTTCTTATTGGTTTCCTTGTTCATCTTGTTCTCTTGTAGGTCTTGTTAACCTAGCCTGCATAGCTGAATTTCCTTGTTCTGCTGACCTTGTGACAGAAACCACATTGGTTTGTATGGAACGTTGACCACCACAAACTGTAGCACCTGAGGAAGTCAGTGGGGATGTTATGGTCGCTTGTCACTACAATACATTTTGTTGTTGAAGGTCTCTGAACATGCTTGTCATTGTCACTGTTGTTCAAACTGCTTCAATTTTGTATTGAATTAGTTTTTCTCTAACCTTTGGTTTGGGTTTGGGTTTCTCTTTTTCCTGTTTGCTGATGTGTTTTCAGAGATGAAATCTCCACAATTTTGTTATTAGTACCTCTTAATTCTCTTCATTTTTACTCAAATTGCAAGTGTGGAGAATTCTTCGTACTTTTGAAAGGGTCATCATTTCTTTGTTGCAGTTTCCCATTTGCCTTTTGTTATTTAGCTTGTGGCACTTTTCTGTGCTCTGTCATATCAATGTTGCAAAAAGTTTAATTCTGTGGTAGTTCTACATTTTGGATGCAGTCCTCATTTGGGTAATGGCTCTGATGTTTTCTTACATCTTTTGGACACTGCGGTTTGTCTTGTACCTACATCAACCTTTCAATCTGAGTTAGGTGGATTTGAAGATAGTGTGAAATTTATTTTCCTCTAAATTTCAAGGGGAGTTATGTACTAAATCTCCCTCCAAATTGTGCTCAGCAAAATAATTGGGCAGAAGTAGACAGAGCAATGCTAGTTTAGATGGTTTAATGAAGTGCTCTGGTGATGTCAAGACTAGCTATTTCATTAGCAGGTTGTATTCAGCCAAGTAGCCTGCAGTTAACTAGTGTTATTGATAATTCAGCTGAAATTTTGAGAAATCTTTTAGAAGGATACACTGGACAGTTGTGATAGAATCTTAGAAATGTCTAGATATATGTGCATCATTATGATGTGGACAGAATGTTCACCTTCTTGCAACAACTGAACAATAAATCAGTCAAATTTGTGTACAAGATCAGACTTTAGAAATGCTGACAAGCAAACTGATCAGACTGGTGTGTGAGGCTGCTGACGCTTGGAGCAAACATTGGCATTTGAACAAGAGATCAAGTAGACACAGCTTTTGGCAGTTCATTTTTTCTTGAAAGGTCAGAACCCCAAAAAATTCTCCAATCAAAGGGTTGATTCAGTCACTCTTTAGATGTGACTGTGAGGGGTCATGTGTCCCTTCAATGGTATATTCAGTTGCAGAGCAACCAAGAGAGCCATGAAGCAAGGAGTTGTGGCTGTTCATGCTGCCTTTCTGCAGAACCTTACTCTCTCTCAAACACATGGAGAAGTATCAGCTCTCTTGCCTGCCAGCCTTATGGAGGTCAAAGTTGAATCGTTTCTCCCCAATTGCAGAAGAATCTCAGCAATCAATTGAACCTCAGGGTTCATCATCAGGAGAAACAATGGCATCAGAAAAGAGAAATGTTCTATTGGCACAAGCAATTGAGGAATCAAATGAGGAGAAGATTTCATTGTCACAAGCAAGTAGCAAGGAGGAAACACAGCAGAATTTGCTTACAGCACTAGAGAGCAAGATTGAGCAGCTTCACAGTGTGATGCAGAATGAGGACCTTGAAGGTACCATCCACCAAGTGGTTGATAAGCTTCGCAAGGACAGTGAGGCTGAATCTGAAGCTGAGAGAAAGCATACAGATCTCCATATAGCAGTTGATGATCTCAAGGCCAAACTGACTGAGAAAAGTAAGCAGGTGAAGTCTTATGAGCTTGCCCTGAAGGCAACAGCACAGCAGCTGGAAGAACTAGCATCAATCTCAGAGACCAGGTTAAAGAATGCTGCAGAACATGGTTCAAGAGGTCTGATGACCAACACAGCAGATGATGTGAAATGCCAAAGCTGTGGTCTATCAGATGAAGACTGTCACTTACAGAAGATGGAATTCCAGGAGCTTGAGGACATTCGACACCAACTTGCAATGACAAATGATATTCTGGTACAAGGTCTGAGTGTCAGGGATAAACGGATAGCAGACCTTGAGGGAGCTCTCAAGCAGTTTGAGAATGAGGTCTCTCTGCAACAGGCTAAAGTCTTGGATACACCTCAGGGAGAGGTGAAGGAGGGAGCTCTCAAGCAGTTTGAGAATGAAGTCTCTCTGCAGCAGGCTAAAGGCTTGGATACACCTCAAGGAGAGGTGAAGGAGAGAGCCCTCAAGCAGTGTGAGAATGAGGTCTCTCCGCAACAGGCTACAGGCTTGGATACACCTCAAGGAGAGGTGAAATGCCAAACCTGTGGTCTGGGGAAGTCAGAGTTTAAGTTGCTTGATGAAGCTCGATGCCAACTTGCAGTGACAAATGAAGTTCTGGTAAAAGGTCTGAATGTTCGTGATAAGCATATAGCAGAGCTGGAGGAGATTGTAAAGCAGTTTGAGAGTGAGGTACAGGAGGCTCAGGCCTGTCTGCAAGAGACAAATATGCAGATCAGTGCCAGAGACAGCCGTATCCAGAGGCTTGAGATGGAGCTTCTGTGCTCAGCTGCAGCAGCAGCTTCAACACCCATGCCACCTCCCGTGCAAGAACAAAAATCACAGACCAGTGTCTGTGCTATGCGGAGATCTATGCAATCCCCTGCTATGATGAGTGATACTATGCAGCATAGATATGAGAATGCAAAAGAGGCCCTGTACAGGGCTGACAAGTCTCTAGAATCTGGAGCTTCAGGAAACTGTTCCATTCAGGGAGCTCTGGCACATATGAGCACCTGTGCCTGGATATCAGACTTCCCGCAACCATTTCACAATTCATCCATCCATGCTGTAGCTGCATCAAAGACTACATCTGGTGCCTCCAGTCCATCACAAGAGCTCCCGCCCCTTGCTGATGTTGCTGGGATATATCATCCTCACCCAGCTAACAGGCCCCACTGACTGAAAGAGGTGCACATGTTCTTGGGTGGGTTTGTCTTTTTTCTTGTTTCTTGAACATATTTGTGATGCAGTTGATCCCACACCACCTGACCACATGTCCACAACATTCAGCAGTATCTGATGGCATCTTTCCCCCAAAGCACTGGCATAGGTTGTGATGATCGTTTGTGTATATCCTTTTGTCAAGCTCCATATATTTTCTTTTGTGCATTATTTCTTAGTTGACCAGATAGTAGAACCGGTTTGTTTCTGTGCAGTTTAGAGCATGCAGTTTGCCTGAGGAAGCTATCTGCCCTGCACTTGAGGATGCTGGTCTCCACTGTATAATGTCAGAAGTGGTTGGAATTTTTTTGAAAAATGAGGCTATAAAATATCTGACCAACACCTCAGTCAGAAGATTTGGCTGGAGAAACAAGTTGTCTTGTCTCTGCCTGTCAGGACTCCATTGCAAACACATTGCACTATGGCTGAGGCACTTGACTCTGAATCCTGCAAATCATATCCTCCAGACAGTAGAAACAGTTAAGCTGTAGTATACCATGACAATCTGTCTGCTTCTATAGTGTCATCTACCATGCATATTGCTGTTGAAGGTCCCTAGGCATGCCATTGTATGTCATTGTTGTTCAAGTTGCTCCAAGAGTTCTGTTTTTCTCTTTTCTCTTGGGTTGGTGTTCCTTTTTCTCATTCTCAATGCTGTTTGGTTGCTGTTATGTTGTCAGATGTGAAATATCAGTAAACTTATTATTGAGTGGTCTCTCATTCCTTTTCAGGTTGACTTGAATTGTAAATGTTGAGAAATTCTCAGTACTTATGAAGAGACATCTACAGGTTGTGTTTGGGAGATAGAGTAACAAGAGCTGCTAATAACCACTGCTGTGGCAGCTTAGTAGGAACACTCAGAACACCCATTAGTCATTGTTTTTGTTTCCTCTCCAATTCCTTAAATGCTGTTTAGCTTTCTATCCCCAAGGACTGCACACCTGACAATTGTCTGCACATCTTGTCTTTTTGTTGACAGTTCTTTCAATGATTCATCCATTTTCTGCACAAAATAGGAATAGTCTTAATGTTCTGCCACTTGAAATGCTATGGGGCCATAGATCTTCTGTGTAGAGCTAAATGAGCTATTTCACTTCATGCAAGATTACTCTGGCCAGCCAGATGCACCCCTGAATTGGTTCATTATGGGGATTCATTATTGGGATTCAAATCTCATGTAAAGATCTGACATGTATTTGCCTTCATGACAAAAAATAGCTTCACAGGCAGGAAGAAATCATTCCTTGACTGGTTCCACCACTTCTATTATCGATTTAAACGAAGCCGGATTCGTCGATAGCACCAATAGTCTGAACAGGAGTTGAAAATTGATATGCCATGTGTCGTGACAATGTCACTGGCTCCTCGTTGGTCTTCTTGCCAAATGCACTGGTTGATTCTTCACCACTCCTCCGCAGCATAAGGATATGAGGACATGAGGAATTGCCGCCCGTGACACGTTTTGACTGATGTCTGGCTGTTCTGAAAACAGGCAGGTTTGAATTTGAACAGTGTGATCAAACGCTAAACTCTATGTATTTTGTATTTGAGAGAATGCAGCATTAGACTTGATTAGAAAATTTATTTGGGGACAACCACGGAAAAATGGACATGTACACGGTACAGTACAACGGCTGAAATCAGCTGGTCATGTATCGACAGAATGAACTGCTTAGCTGCTATGGGCACCGCCTCTTTGTTTTGTCTACAGGCTGGCCTCTCGAAAATGCAGCCAGTAATAATAATACTTGGGCTTCACGTTGCTTCGAACGATCAGTGACGACAAATTGACATAAAGTCAAAATATTCATATATCTAAAAGTTATTTAAATAAATTGTTTAGCAAATAATTAGTTACCAGACATTGATAATACATGATCATAATAGATTGGTTGTGAAATCATTTCCACTTCCATTAATTTTAAAATGTGAGATTTAATTTTGATCTATTAAACATTAATATTTTTAACATCCATGATGTCTTTTCGTATGGTCATTATTGTTTCAAAGCAATTTTTTTGGTGTTTCTAACATCCCTCAATGTCCTTCTTACTATGCTTCCCAATGATCCTTGGTTTGAAAAATACATAAAATTTAAAATATTTTTGACCATAGCACCTGCAATGTTTCTTTGTGTGATTCTTGGTGTCCTTCAACATCGTATTTAACATCTTCAACTTTTTGGTGTCTCCTATCGTTCAAAAAAGAAAAATTTCATGTCCAACCTAGCACCTCTAATGTTTCTAGTGTGCTTTTTCAACACACTTGCTATTGCTTGTTATTTTATTGTTTCTTATCAACATTCCCATTTTATTTTTTTGTTGTTCATTATCTTTTGTCATCCTTGGTGTTGTTCAAATATGTTTACGTTATTGACCATACTTATGTCATTCTAAAACTTAAACATCACATTAATTTGAATTATTACTAAGGATGTTTGAATTTGGGAGTGTTTGTTAGGTTGGAATGGAACTTGGCCTAACAACAATTATAGTGATTTAAAAGCTAAAAGACATTGGAAAGAGAGTCAAATCTCCAATAATTCTAAAAAATATCGAAGTTGAAAGGAAAAATATATTCTATTCATTCAAAAAAGATTTTAAAAATAAAGGAAAAAAACAAAATTTAATCATTTCAAAGAAAAGGTGGTTAGAAAGGGCAAAATAAAATATCCACCTCCAAGTCATCTTTGGAGATGATATTAAAAGATTGTTAGATGCCATTTCACATCAAATATTAATGAATCAAATGTTCAAAATCATTTTATTATGTCTAACTAATTTCATAAATATAAAATTGATAAAAAATAAATAGTGTAAGCTTGTTAACTTTGATAAAATGTTATGATGGACATTTCATTTTCACTATTGATTTGGACATGTTTCTAATTTTGATTACAAGGTGTCCATTAAAATATTACAAAAATCTAAATTGAAATTAATTTTTTAAATATTTTATTTCAATAATAGAATAAATTTTATTAAATTATTATTAAATTGAAAAAATCAAATATATTAATTATTAAAAATGTCAATAATTTAATTTTAAAACTTGGGCTCCACATTGCTTTGCACTACTAGATGATTAAATTATTTTATGTGGACATAATAATTTTATTGTGATCAATTTTATCTTTTCAAAAAATAAATTTTATAAATTTCACTATATGTCATCTTGTTCAATTAATACTTTTTTACATTTTATGATTTGTCAAGGGTTTTCATAAGATAATAATATATTTCAATTATACTTATAATTTGAATAGGCCATTAAATGTAAAATTATAATGTTTTAATGAATAGGTGAAATTGGTGAATTATGCATTTTAAAGTAATCACATGCTTAAAATAATTTAAAGATTTTCAAAGCTTTGGTGTAGTTGTAATTGTTTGGTTATGTCTACTTAGTTCACCAAACTCACATGGCTTATCATGCTAGTTTTGAAGATCATATTAAATTTAAAAAATTGGTTATGATACTTGTTCATGGTTTTTTTTTAAATCGAAAAAATTAAATAATCATTATTTATTGCTATAGCCAATGTGTTTTTTTATAGATTTAATATTTTTAAAATGATATTAATTGAATCAAATTAACATTTGGGTTTGGGTATATTGGAAAAGTAGAAATATGTTTGTTGTGCTTTGGCTAGTATGTGCATTGTGCAATAACAAGCAATTTATCAATCCTTCAATCCTTTTGTGGGTGTTCCAACATATGGTACATGTGGATCAAACAATATAATTATGTATTTGAATCCATAAGAACAATGTATGATCCCCACCTTGGAAGTAGGATTGTGGGAGTTGAATTATAGCAACTAGTATAAAGAACTTTGTTTTGAGTCGTCATTCCAATTGCCATGTGGGATGTTATAAGTAAAATCAATGGGATTAATGATGGAAGAGTAACTAGAATCACTAATAGCATGCAATGCAGCAACAACAACTTAAATGAAGCAATGCAAAAAACATGGGAAAACCAACATTGGCCACCAACAAGTTGCAAAATAAAAGTAGAAGCTTGTGGGTACAGAGATGAGGTGAGAATTTAGTTTGTGCAGCAACGATGGTGGCGGGGGTTGGCAGACAAAAAAGAAGATGATGAAACTAGTGCAATAGTGTTGGGTGCATCTTTGTCCCAAAACTCCCACAACTCTTTTCTTTGTTATTGCATTCTTACAATGACCAATTCTACCATCGGTGGCGAGTTCCTGCAACAGCAAGAAAACCTTTTTTTATCAAGAAAGTTTTTTTTTTGTTTTCTTTTTCTTTTTTTTGTTTTATTTTCTTTTTCCTTTTTTTTTCAGGGGGCTACTTGGTCTTTTGCTTCCTAGGGGTTTTGGGTGTAGGGTTTTTTTTATAAAAATGGTTCTTTCTTTGTGTCCCTTATCAATTTGAAATACCCTTTATCCTCGTTGTTCCGGCCTTTACACTTGAAAAGGCCGCTCAAAGCATGTCAAGAATGTTCACCCTCCTACTAGCCTCATTTCCCAAGCGAGCCAGGTCATTTTTATCTTTGCAAGCATTCTCCCTTCATGTGTTTCTCCCTGGTTTTATTCCTTTTACTTCTTAGGGTTGGCTTCGGGTTCAATTTAACTCCATTTTGGGGTTGTTTGAGTCTTGGTTTGCGTGCCTTCATTTGTTTCATAAGATCCTTCAAACCATCCAGAATGGTTAAACAACCTTTTCACCTACCCCTTGATCAAATTGTTCAAGACTTGACAAATGAATTAGCATGGTTTTTTTTCCTCCTATTACCCCATTGGTGTTTGTGTTTTACTGGAGGAGGTCATTTAAGCCATCGAGAAGTTTATGCTTACTTCAGGGAGTTTATGACGGGTGATTGGTCTTCTTTTTAAGAGGAGTCTTCACATGCCTCATGTGTGCCCCATTCTCACCACTCATGGGAAGATTCTTTGACCACTTGTTTTTGCTGATGTTTAACTTTAAGGAGAGTTGGTGAGTACAGTCACTCTGTTAAAGCTCTCCAGCCCATGACACCAACTTTTTCGTCGAAGGACATCATTGTTGCCATGCGCCAGTTGGACCCCCTTCCTTCAAACTTTGTCCCTCCACCTATTTTTAACTATCGGCTTAAGCACATTTTTGTCTTGGATAGGACTTTGTTTGCCCAAACCTTAACCAATACTCCCGATTTGTCTTCGGATGGGCTTTTTGAAATGGTATATGAACATCTCATGAAATGTTTCATACCAAAGGACCCATCTTCAAAGTTTTCGGAATTATTTCAAGATGTTGCCATTGTTGTTTATGGGGATATCCCTAGGTCAACGACCCTAATGCTAAGGGCTAATAGGTTATTGACAATGGAAAAAAACATTGGTGGTCTTCATATTATTGTCATAGGCCAGGTGTTTCTTCGACTTATTACTCGTTTCATTGTCTTTTAGCTTCAAAGGTCATTTTAGCAACACCTATCCCCCCATTGGTTTGGAGTATCAACCCCTAAAGGCTATGAGGCCATCCTTTCTGGCATATGAACCATCTTCAATCGACACCTTGATTGGGCCATGATGTAAATCAACATCACAAACACTTTTAATAACATTTTTTGAGCTACTATTTTTAAAGAGCTATGTGATGTCGAAGGGCCTTTGGTGAACATTTTCCCCTTTACCAAGTTGTTTTATGGTGTTCATTTTTCTATTTACTACCAACATGGGTGGCATGTGGAAGGGGTCACCATTATTGAATCATCTTTAAGCACAAGGCAGGGTGACCCCTTATAAGGTTCTTTATTTGCTTTGGCCCATTATTGAACTTTCTTAGAAACCATTGCACAAGCCCCCAATTGTGTCTTTCCATCCCTAGCGGACGATACCCACATCATGGGGCTATGAATGAGATTACATGTGCCTTTGATCACCTTTTGACCCAATTAACCTTAATTGGGCTTAGGTCAAGGTGTCAAAGTGCAAGCTTTGGAATCCATCAGGGATCTTTCTAAGCGTAGAAATTCCTCAAGGTTACACTTTGGTCACAAATGGCTTATGCATTTTGGGTGTGCCAATAGGTTTTCAAGACTTTTCCATGAATTTTTTGGATAAAGTTTTATCTCAAGACATGGCGCATATCGATGATGTTGCAACCCTAACCTTGGGCTCACGACCAAGGCAAGGGCTTGTGAAGGTGCGGGCCAAGAATGAAGCCCAAGAGTCACATTTCATGCTCTCGGGAGTGTGGGAGAATGTGAGGGAATGAACCCCCACACTCCAAAGTGAACTCCCATTTTGGGAGTTGGAGTCCCAATGGATTCCTGAATTTTCAAAGAGCAATTGTAAGGGTCAAAACCCATTAGATTGAAAAATTCTTTATATCATTGGAAATTGCTTGGAACTAGATGTCTTAAATGGGCTCACATGACCCATTTGGTTACTTAAAACACAAATTATGGCTAAAAGAAGGGTCAGAGTCAAATTGCCATTTTGACTCCTAACTACTAAAACTCAAAAATTGGCCTGATTTCCTTGCATGCAGGTAGTGTGTCACATACCATTGGAAAGCTCTTGATGAGGGTTATAAATTTCCTTCAGACCTTAGCTCAATTGGAGGTTTGCACACAAAGTTATGGGCCTCCAAAGTCGTAAAAGTCATAATTTTGGGAATTTCAACAAGTGAGTCCCGAGACAAAATGAAATTTGAGTGCTAGCCCCATGGCCAGGCATAGATAATATTATAAGGGGGAAGGTGATGGCTTCTTCCAAGTTCGGGTTGTGGTGAATCTAGTGAGTCTGTGTTTGCCCATGATTCGTCCGTGCACCAAAAAGGTTCCAGCTACACATTAACCAACTTGTGGTTAAGTTTGTGCAGGTCCGTGTGAGTAATTGATTTGCTTGTCAATCTTCCTAGTCCCCATCTCAGAGCTCTAACACGGCCCTTTACCCCAAAAGTGCTACAAGCCAAGGAGCGCGCACCAACTCATTCTCTTTTCGTTATTTTCACATTTGGACTCACAATTGAATCCATCAAGGAGTTTGGGGGTGCGTCAAATGATCTTCCTCTCCTAAGAAACGCCTAGGTTGTTTTGGGCATTTTGTCCTCATGTGTAGTTCATCAACTTTTTTATCTCATATAAACAATACCTCTTTCTTCCTTCGTTTCTATCTATTTTGGCGAGGTTTGACAAAAAAGTTATGCAAGTATGTGGGGACATTATGGGTTCAAGATCATGGGAGTCTTTTCAGGGCCCTTTAGTGAGGCATTAGGTTCGACTACTAATATCCTTTGGTGATATAAGCCTTCTTTTTATAGAAGATTGTACCTTATCTATTTTTCTGAGGAATTGGGTTTTAATGGCTCCATATTTGTGTTTCAAGTTTTGTATTTTTTTATAGACCCATTTAAGAAAAGTATGTTTTTCAAGTTGAAAGGGGCCCACACCTACTTCAATCATGTTTACGTCTAGTGAAATGGCCTTCCTCCTACACCTAAGGAAATGCACACTTCTTTTGAAAGTTTAGCAGTTACTAACACCCTAGATCTATAGGCATCTTCGATGGACATCCACCAAGACACATCCCTTAAGTCTATCTTAGAAAATGACTCCATTTCTTTAACATTCAAAACCCACATTCATTTTTGTTTGCGTAAAGGGACAAGGTTATGATTGGTTGTTAGGCCATCTATTCATTCATTTCATATTGCACACTCTATTTTCACCTCAACATTGTGTTTTCGTTTCAGTTTCATTCAGCCTTCGGTATCTAGTCTTTTCACATGTGAGTGTGGACACAGGTTGGACGCATCTAACACGCACTTAGTTCATTGCCCATTTGGAGGTCAATGGATAGCCACACATGACACCATCCGAAATGTCATGTATGCCTTCATTCAAAGGAGTGGGCACGTTATATGGAAAGAACGATGGTACGCCCTTACATCAAGAGTTTCATTTCAAGTCGATTTTTACATGACTCAAGAGGACCAAATCTTCATTACTGATGTGGTGGTTATGGACCCAACATGGTAGACAATGGTTTCAAATGTCATTAGTTGACTAGTAGGTGCAACTACGGAACTTATGGCCATTGCTAAGATCCGCAAGTATAAAGAACTTCATGAAGGGCACCACTTTATTCCAATGGCCACATAAGTGCACAATGCACCCGGGCATGATATAGATCATTTCATTAGGGAGTGTGCTCATCTTTTCCACGATAGACAATCAAGAGATCATTTATCCTTGTCTTTTTGCATTCAATTTTTCAAGTAGCATGTTAGTATTGTTCTTTAGCATGCTTTAACCTCTACTATAGAGAGGAAGATTGCATTGGTGGGTGATGCTTGTTCTAGACCTCCCATTACTATTAAATTTCATGATTTGCATGTAGGCAACATTAGAGGGTTGTGGGTGAGATAGCTTCCTACCACGAGAGGGACTAGCTCTCTCCTTTTTTTTGGTTCCTACAAGTTGTGTGTCTTTTGGCCTTTTGTTTTTTTCTCCCTTGTGATGCTTTTGGCCATCGATTTTTAATTGGGTTTTTTGTGTCATTTTTTATCAAATAGCCTGACAACTCCTATGTTTGAGAAAACTTAATATTTGAGAACCTGACTACATGTGAGATCATTCTCTCATCCTCACACTCAACTAGGTAGGGAAATTGGGAAGTATTACTTGCAAAGCAATATGACAGTTGTTCAATAAGTTGTTTTGGCCCATCACAAAAGAATGCATGTGTTTCCTTCTTGCAGCTGGTGTACCATTCAATGCTGCCAATGCACTAACCAAGGTGCCCATCACCAAGGCATGTCCTCTCCATAGCTCATGATAGAGGAAAGGGCTTCCCACCACCCAGATCAAGAAATGGCAGGGTTCCAGTGCAAACTGAGCACACAAGCTATCTCATGAATGGCTTTGCCATATACTGCTCTGAATACCATATTTCTGATGGAGATTCTGGAATAACAAAGAAGTTTCCCATGTCCATAGAACCCATGTAAACCATCTGTTGACATTGGCTAGAAAATGTTCAAAAGGCCTCCATTTACACATTAAAAAAAATACTTTCATAATGCCAATTTCATCCATCAAAACTGTACAAGAGTGGAAATTGTGGAACATGAAGTCAGAAGATATCATGAATGAATCGTAAACACAGTCACATACTCAACCCACAGAACAATGGACTTATTGAAGACGGTGAAAGCATTATACCACACACATCATTTGAGGAGATAATCAGATCAGATACCCTGAGAGCATAACTGGGGAAAACCAAAACATCTGCACACCTGAAGCTTGATTTCCAGTCATCAATGCTTTGCCCCAGCTAGCTCATACACTCCCGGATGGTGGGCCAACAAATCATCAAAAATCACCCAAATGACTGGTATGGCTTTGAATGGTTCCTGTGCAAGGCTGTGTAGTGTGACCAGATTTTCACATTAGCAAACTCTGGTGTGGCATCATGGCACCCACCCAGACTTAAATCTACTTGATTAGTCCATGCGACAAACAGTCTGGGGTAAGATAAGCCACCTAATCAAGGCACTTTTTGTGTCAAGAGACACTGCAATGACTCCCCCATAGATGCAGATTCCATGAAACCAGAAGAGTGTGAGGGTCACAGGAAGCATCGTATGAACATTCACATGACTTTGTAGAATCTTAATCTCCACACCTCAAACATGTCCTAAAACTTAGATGCCTGCAATTCCTCATGAATCCAGTAAAATCATCAATGTTTCTAAGCACTCAAATTTTATTTTTCCTTCTGACACTGCCAGGATTTGCTTGTAATAGGCTCACATACAATGGGTTAGGAATTTGGCATCAAACAACATACAATGCCTGTGTTTGATGAAGTGAAAACATTAAAACATTGAGACTAACCTGGTGCATTCTTGGAGCCCTTAATTAGTGAGTAATCCCCCAAAAATTGATCCCTAATTAACCTCCTCCATCTACAACATGAAATTTCATCAAGGAAATGGACTTTCATGGCTTTCAGAGTTCTGATGCCTTCAATAGTTGCATACAGATTTCTTACCTTTGCTGTGTTACAGTACTTACTTGACCAGTAGATGTGACAAGTACTCCTCATCAATCTCAAAGTATGAAAAGTTCCACCTTTGTCTCTTCCAATTTCATCATTGCCTAGAAATTGTTGCCCAAGTTTTGTGCAGAAGGGGAGGAGCTAAGGTACATCTTTCAACAAACCCAAGCTAAATTACGTCTTTTGATAGACACTCAAATTACAAACTTTTTTATCCAACGATTTAGTAATGAAAATCATGTGAATTTTTTTTGAGGAAAAAACCATTCATCCTACTTATATGTGTTTTAGACATATTTTAGATGCATAAAATTCATATGCAAAAATTATGAATTTATGAAAAATAAATTTCACACAATTTTCATTACCAAATCATTGCTTGAAGATTTTATGATGGGCACCATTTCAAGTGTGTCAATCTTGTTGATTTGAGCTACAAATTCTTTCACCATTTCACAGAGGAAAATCTTGTTTGAAATCCAAGGTGGGAGAGCTTCAAGCCCACTTTATCCAGGTGTTTTGTACAAGGCAGGAAAAGCTTTGGCCAGATCCAATCAATCAGGAATCTATGGGAACTGAGCTTCACAAGAGTCAAATGAGAAAATCCTAGAAGTTCATTGAATTTGAAGCTCATACAAGAGTGCTATCTTTTACGAAAGAGTTGCGAGAACCAGCAGAGAATTATTGCTATCTTTGAGGAAATAATTGCAAGAACCAGCAGAGAATTGCTGCTATCTTCGAGGAAAGAATTGTGAGAACCAGCAGAGAATTGCTGCTATCTTTGAGGAAAGAGTTGTGAGAACCAGCCAGCAAAGAATTTCTGTTTTGGAAAGGTTCAGGCCGTAGTAGCGAGGCAAGGCGAGCAGGTCAAACAGCGTGGGACCTCCGTTGGTTTCTCAATTGGCTCAGAGTTGTTCTACGCCCCTTCTTAGACAACAGGAGTAGTCTTTCCATGGTGTCTTCTTCTTCACAAGAGACGAGTCTCATCATGTCGTCGTCGTCCGCAGACATTCTCTTGGATGGCATCGAAACACGCGGGGAACAACTGTTGTGGTGACGTGAATGATGAGCAGAGAAATAGTCAGAGTGCGAAACCAGCATCAGATTTGAGGCTTGACGAATCGCCATCTCTATCACTAAAAACATCGCGACAATTGTGACAAGAAAATGACTTCTTCTTCTTCCCCTTTCCGTTGCTTGCCCGGGTCTTGTCACCATTGTTTCCATTCCTTTTTTTTTGTAAGTGCTCTGTCCTTGGCATCCACCTGCTGCAGCCCATCGCTTCGTCCGCTACTCTCCTCCACGTTAATTGCAGATCGACCAGCGGGTTGTGGTCTCTTCAGCGGCTGGCTCACCTCCCGCACGCCATTGTGACATTCCCTCGCGCTGGATATGTTGCGATCCACCCTTTCCATTTCTCAAAGATCCAAGGGACAACTTTCCGAAAGTTCACCAGAAGCCTTCAATCGATCCGACAGACAACCCACATTTCTCACGCACGTATTCTTCAGCATCTTAAGGCTGTGCCAGCGATTTCAAAATCCCGATTTCAATTCTCCTTTTCTTCCTGCTGCTGCTGCCGCTTCCGGATACAACCCAGTTCCGCCTTCGCTTGATGAATGCGGTTTAAATTGTGGGAAGAAAAAATGATTTCTGGCAGAAGAGTTATATATTGCGATCACTGTAATACTAAACTACGTGAAAGGGGCCTCGGAGATATGCATAAAGGAATCGTGAAGAGAGAAAAGAAAGACGATTGCGAGCGAGAGACACACACGAGATAAGGAAGACGACGAAGCGCACGATGCGCAAAGAGGACGAAGCCGGTGTGTGCGGGGAGGAAGACAGGGCGGAGGGACGGATGGATGGACGAACAACTAATGGGCGGATGAATCGATGAAAAATGGTGACTTTCATTAGGCTAGATTATTTTCTAGTGGCCCATGATTATGATTTGCCTAAGTGATGAGATTTAAATAGTTTCTCACTTTATATACTGTAGTCTAGGGTCAGTTTCTGCATGGACAAAACAAATAATTAAAAGTTTTCAATTTTTTAATTTTTCTTACAAATATGAAATTCGTTATCATTTTTCATGATCTACTGTGTGACATTGTCATACGAGGAGTGACATTATTCAGATTGTAGCGTGCTATAATTATGATGGTTTTCAACACCTCATCTTCATATTTTCATGGAAATTCGTTTCATCATTTTAAAGATTATTTAACGACAAAACTGACCATAGGGTGAAAATTAATGGGTAACAAACCATTGCCTCCTTAAGAATGAAGAATGGGAGGGATCTTGTCTGTTTACAGATAACACCTATGTAAGATCTGGCGTATTTCTAAGGAGTAGGCCAAAAAAACTGTCCCCTCATAAACTTCATGATCTATGTATGTTCAAAATACCAAGTGCCTCATGCTTTACATACAATGGAATGGTCAAGCCCCTGCCCATTACCTTGGGTAAGGCATCATGAGAGCCTTACCCAAGACAAACCAAAAAAAGTCATCTTTAACATATATTTTGATCATCATTACAAGTGTATAATCATCATTTTATGTCATTTAATGTATTTTCATGATTTACAATATCTACTATGATATTGTCATATGTGTAGTGAAATTATTCAGATCCTAGAGTATGATAATTATGAAGGTTTTTATCACCTCAACTTCATATAAATTCATTTCAAAATTTTAGAGATTATCTAATGACCAAATTGACCCTAGGGGAAGGTTATATGTATTTATGCATGTTGTTGGCCTATCATTGAGTTGTAGTTCTGGCACGAGTTAAAGTGCAGTGTTGGGCAGGTATATTGATTCTAATATATCAGCCAGGTAAGGGTAAATATAAAATTTGAAAACCCATATATCAGGTAAAGGTATGTAAGCTTCAAAAAATTCTCAAACCAGGTAAGGGTAAAGGTTAAGTGACAAACATTTACCATATTTCACAATTTCACAGGTTAAGGGAAAATAGTTCATCATTTACCCTACACATACCCCAAAAAAAAAATTACACAACTATGGCACATTTTGAAGTAGAGAAAGACAATTTACTTCTGTAATTGATTATAACCAAATATCAAACATCCTTAAAATGTAATGAAAACAATCAATGTCACTAGATATGCATCCAAAGAAATTTTATATTGTTCTTGGTATTAAAATCTCAAGGTTTCCAAATCACATGGTAAGGGTTTTTTTCAAGGTAATTAATGTAATGAATAAAGCTAAAAGGTCAAATGAAAACATATTAATAATTAGTCACCGTAATAATCCATCATAACCACATGCATTGAAATAAGGAAATGCATGTATGCTATATGATGATTTTGGGGATAGGCCCTTGGTTTACTCTATTCAAAACTATGGCCCTTAATGAGGTAAGGGTACATCATGCAAATTTTTAAATAGGGCAAGTATGGCATACACCTTGTCATTTTCCCATGGGTATATCTAGGCATTACAAGTCCAAGGGGCCAACACAAAGGCCGGTCACAATGGAAAAATATGAATAATAATAATAACTAGTGTGAACTTGGTGCATAATGCACCTTGTCGATCCCCCCCCACTTGGTTCTTCACATTTTTCACTCCGGTTCATTTCCACCTATTAAGACCCCTAGAACCCCACCCCCACCCCCTCCCCCCCTCCACAAAAAAAAAAACAAAAATCATGACCCTCTTAAACCTTTAGCCCAAAAAAAGTGCACCCAAATCTCCTCACCCACCCTCCAAATCTCAAAAATATCTCCCCCATTGACGACGGCAATTGCTGCGTGGAAACTAACGTAAAAATAAAAGTAAGAAATAAGGACCTCCGGCAGTTGCTGCGCGAAAACGTACGTAAAAATAAAAGTAAGAATAAGAACTCAAGGTTTGAAATAGTTTTTGGGCCCTCGAGTTCGAAGGGACAGTTTTATTAAAAGTGATCTGAGTTTCAGGACCTCGAGAGACTGACACACAAACTTACTGAATTATTGTATATGATAGTAATTTACATGGTTGTATTATGGTTTGAGAAAGGAATGTTGTTGGTCTCTAATGCAAATACTCTTTCTAGTGTAATGAGCCCATCCATCATCCAATGAATTTGCAATATCCACATTATGCACAAGGAATTGACATGCAATTGTGAGCATTCTGGGCACTCTTGAACATTTTCAGCATGACACACCTATTAGTGTCAGACTTCTGTATAGCAGGTTTGATTGACAAAACAAATTACAGCTGCAAAAGTTCAAGCAACAATTGTCCTTTTCAACAATTTGGGCAACCCAAATGATCACTTCGAAATTGCGCTGTCATGCACTGAATGGATGACCAATGCCCATTACACAATCACAATGTTCATGCATTGTGCCACTTTGTCATGGTCAGAACATAAATTCTGAAAACAATGCTTCTTTAATCCTCTGGCTACCTACCAGTAGGAGATAAAACAGAAAAGGGATGTACCAAGAAGCTGACAGGGTAAAAAATTAGAGTAACCTGTGCTAAAATCCATTTAACAGCATTTCAGAGAATCCTTACTGCTGGAACAAAACCCAGTGCAGGTGGAATGCACCTCATATTGCTTCACTTTGGATGTGTGTGAATTTTCCCAGTTTAGAACCCATGTATAACACCCCTAAGGTGCTGGAGTAAAACCCAGTGCACCCCATGTCAATCACTTTGGATGCCAATGAATTTTCCCAGATTTGAACCTATGTATAACACCCCTCATGCTTCTTCACAAGTGTTGTGTTGTGCTCCTGATGACCTGTTTAGAATGAATGCTTACTTGTGCACTGCCCACTCAGGTTAGCTGGACAGTAAATGATCACATATACAAAGACCCACACACCTGGTGTGAAGTGCAGAGTTCCATAGGGATAACAAGTCACTAAGGTACAATCATAGTCTCAAGTCAAAACCACAGATACTAAGCAACTTTATTATGCTTGATAAGTGATAGGTATGATCAACTAATCTTTTGCTAGGATCAAAATCGATACCAAAACTTTGAAAATAAACCTTTAAAAAGAGGCTTGCATCACTTTAAATCTCAGTCAGAGTAGATAACAAAAACACTGGCATCTCATCTGAAGCATATTAGGTTATAGATACACCAGAGTACATCTGCCCCAAATCCTGCATTTTATCTGGCATAAACACATATATCTCATGTATCCACATTTGCATATGGATGCATATAATGACTTAAACCCTAAACCCACCAGATAATCCTTGAATCATTTTTTTCCACTGGATGTCACATTGAACTTGAACAGGATAATGTCGCCATCTTGTACAACATAATTCTTTCCTTCTTGTTTGTACTTTCCAGCAGCCTGCAGTCAACAAACACAACATTAGGTGTTATCAAAACAAGACTCATGAAATCCATCAGAAAAAGTTCAGAAAAAAGTCTCCCTCCAAGTTCAGAAAGGTTAGGCTACCAATCAAGCAAAAGGAGATATAATTACTGCACACTCCACTTCACAAACACACACATTCCAGCATCTCCTAAAGCAAACTACTTGTAGCCCTGCCACTTTGCTTTGAAGAAGATTGGAGGTCATGACATTGAGCTTAGACTGCAAATGAGATGCCTTCAGCCATCCCCTGTTGCCTCATCTTCCCAACTGGAGATAAAGGGAACCCTTTCTTCTAGAGCAGGTCTACAACTTGCTTGTTGACTCAAGGAAATGCATGGAGCAAGCAAATTGCAATGTGACTTGGAAACTCAGCAATGACTCCACAACACACACAATCAAAACTACAAGTGGCCCAAAAGGGATAATAGTGCAAAATCTGGTGCAGATATTCCCATGCCTAAAGTTTCATAACACCTCCACTATGGACTCTTGAGCATCACAACATGATAACAGAAGAACAAAATACTGCAAGAGCCAAGAAACCACACCTTCACAGCTGCTTCACTCCCGAGTTCCTTCAGGTCCTCAACTTTCATGACCTGAGGTGAAACAATGCAGGTACATGTCAAAACAAAATTCTTCACATCATGGTGCCTACCTACTTGGCACATCAAAAATTCCATCTAGAACCAAGATTCTGATTATTGTACCTCTGCACATATGAAGCCTCGCTCAAAATCTGTATGAATGGTGCCTGCTGCTTGGGGTGCCTTTGACTGCTTACGAATCTGCCAGCACTTGACCTGTCATTCCCCACACAAGTATCAGTGATAGAGTAGATATCCTAGTTTCTCTGCTTCTCACTCCACTTGGCATCCCTCAGGGTGTGAGGCTGCATGCAACTATGACCACTGCCTGCTCTTTTCCAGACATGAATCAAGCATTGACACTGTAAACTGGAAATTAAAGTATCTACACAGATACTGGCACTTACCTCATCAGGGCCTGCAGTGAAGAAATAGATGAGGTTGATAGCTGTAAATCCTGTTTTGATTATCTTTGGCAGTGCACTGTAGCATAAACTCCACCAGCCACCATGGAAATCTTGATAAGTATCAGAACTCTCCATACTTATGATTTAGATAGCATACCTCTGAGCTACTAGGGGAGGAGCCCAAACTCTTTAGAGATTGAACAAAGATGCTTCAAGCACAATGCAGGTTCAGATTATATGATGCAAGACCTACCTTATTCATGTGGGAGGAAACAAAGACTGAAATTATCAGATCATCAAAAACTAAGCTGTAAACTGACAGTGTATACAAGGAAGTACCTTATGGTTTGGTTCTCTTTGCAGTACACTGCAGCTTCATCCTCAGGCATATCTACCAACTTCTGTTCCAGCACCCCACTGAAAGGGATTATAGTCTCACCTCCATGCTCCTGGACCCTGTACTTTCCCCACAGTGGACACATGATGTTAAAGAAAAGGTGCACCAGTTATCCCCAGTACTGCTTAAGATATTAATGAGATTGCACAGGAAGCTTCACAATGAAACTTTGGAAGGCAACCACTGTGCCAGTTCCAACAAAACCAAAACAAACATGACAAGAATGACTGCTTAGAGCACCAGGACAAGCATGACCAAAACTTGTTTAAATTGCATAATCTCCTGTGTCCCCCAAAAGACTGCCAAGAACATTACAATCAACATATATGTCAAGGAATGCAAACATTTGACTACAATCTCAGACAAAAAGAGTGAAACTGTATACCAGGCATGAATCTTAGGCAACCACTTATTCTTCTTGCGTTGGTAGTCCTTCTCTGTCATATTAACCTGCAAACATGCAGAAAGGTGTTACAGAGAGTCCTACCTTCAAACTCTGCACAGAGTGTATGATTTTAAGAGAGCAACATCTCAAATCCTTACAAACCTTACAGTACCACCCCTACCAGGAGAAGACTAAAATATCATCCTCAGATGGTGGTTCTCAGATGTGCAAATCTCTTTGGACCATGGCACAGTACAAGCTCCACCAAGTCTGAAACAGATCACATCCACAAATCAAAGGAAACCATGAAATTGTGGGTGAGTTGGGTGCCCCAATGTCCAGTTCAGGAATGAGAATGTACCAGGTAAACTACAGGTTTCGCAGTCAACAATTGAAAGGTGTTAAGGATCTCAATATCAGCAGTCTTCCAATCCCCAAGTCGAACATCCTTCTCATCTTTGAGCCATGCAAGTACCTATACCAAGTTCAATAGCAGCTCAATAAAACATCCAGATGAAGACAACTCAATGCATGCTATGCAAGGAATATAGCAAACCAATCATTGGTTTACTTCACATCTACACAAAGGGCATTTGATAGATAGAAATCTTGCTACAGGGACAATAAAATTTGCCAACCAGACAAGCCTGCTTCCTACTCTTGTTCTTCTTTGTGCACAGCAAAAGAAAGAGACTGAGACAGCAACTTCTTGAAAAATTGGACCCAGCGTCAATTTCAATAGAGATCCTTCTACACTGGAAATAACTTCAAATATCCACAAAGAGACATGCCCCAAGTTCATCAAAAACACCACTTCAGGGGCTACTGCCGACTCACTTTCTGACAGCACTCCAACTCCAGCTTGGTCTGCTTGTCGTTGCTCCTTTTCAAAACCTTCTCCAGGTCCTCAATTTTCCTATCCATGAACTCAATATCCTGGTACAATTGAAAACTGCCAAATATTAACCAAGAAGATACATATCACACTGATATAACACACTCTCCATTTGCACTTTTAACAGTCAACAGGAAAGAAAATAGAAAAGCCGTGGTACAGATGAACTTAAATCAAACACTATGCATAGTAGTAGGTTGCTGAGAACTTCCACCCAACCTATCCATTACTTGCCCTCCACTGCATAAAAAGTACCTTGAGGCGCAACTCCTGAGTGATGATCTCTAGATCCCTAATGGGATCAACAGTATCCTCCACATGAGTTACCTCTGGATCTTCAAAGGCTCCTGTACCAGGTCCCACACAACAGTCCATATCACATAATTACATGTCCTGCCTCCACCACACATTTATCCCTCAAGCAAAAGAATGGAAAGTCTACTCTTGAATATCCAATTCTTCTTGATCCTGTACATACAACAACTATACATGCCAAGAAATGAGATATTGACCCTAGACTTTTGCACCATCTACATCTCTATGATTGAAAAAAAAAGAAAACCCCCTAAGGACAGACTTTAGAGACTGTTTCAGACCCTGAACCAGGTACCTCAAACCACAGAAGGTGCTTCATTCTCATAGTGCCCAAACAGAGTATTTGTAAACATTGATACATACAATCCATTGAGCTGGCCCACCACAAATAAGCAAACTTACTTAGAACATGGAAGATGCCATCCACAGCACGAATGTGTGACAGGAAGTTGTTGCCAAGGCCCTGGCCTGCATGTGCACCTCGCACCAACCCAGCTATGTCGTTCACCTCCAGAAATGCAGATACCTTCACCACAAACCATGAAATATCCATCCAGCAATCCAAAGGACAAAAAGGAGAAAGACTGACAATAACTTCCGAGAGCCAGGTGGCAGACTGAATCTTCTGCCTTCTACAGTTCCATGTTGCAAGATTATTGCACAACATAAGTGAAAAGAGTGACAGCACAATGGGATTACCTCACTCTTGGGCTTGTACACCTGACAAAGCCAATCAAAACGCTCATCGGGGACAAAGACACGAGCCTCATTTGGTTCAATGGTACAAAAGGGATAGTTCATGGCAGGAATGGAGAGCTTAGTGAGAGTGTTGAAGAGAGTTGATTTCCCGACATTTGGCAACCCTACCTGCGCACACAAGTTTCTGTCATTTACGTGAACAAGATCTCATCACAGACTATGAGGAGGAAGTCATCACAAGTCTCATGGCTTCATGCATCCATCAGATGTTTTCCATTAGATGACATCAGTAAGGGCATGTTCATAACCTCTCTGCTTATCTGGTAGGTCCAATATCTGAAATTCTTTGCTGTCTCAACTTGTTGGAAACCCTAAATGGCCAATTTCGAGTTTACAACCAGTGGAATTAAAACTGAATAGTACTGTGAAGCGACCTGCCGCCGCACATGAGAAGAGTGAATCTCAAAAGATTTTTTGAATTGCCACCGCACATGCAGACCGGCGGTAAAGGAGAACAGATTTTTCCCACCTCAAGCTCTAGGGCGGCTCTCTTACATGAACTATAAAGACTGATCCTAAAGGGAACTGATAAAAGACAGTGCAGCTCACGTCCTGCTTCAAAAACCGAGTGCACTCACTACCAAAAGACCTACCAAAACTACGAAAACATTTTACAAGGAAGAGAGAGAGAGAGAGAGAGAGAGAGTAGACATACAATACCGATCTTCAAATGGGACGAGAACCGGCCCAATATAGGACGCTCCGCCACGGGCTCCTTGGACTTTGCTGCCTTGGGTGGCATTGTTGCTGCTAATTCTTCCACTACCCCACCGACCTCACTACACACGCACAGAGAACAGAAAACCACCAGAAAAAGAACAAAGAAGAAACGAGCAAAAAGGATTGTGGCGTGAGAGTCCACTTCCCCCTCTCCCACCTTTGCCCCCGAACAGTGTTTTCTTTAGAGGCGCTTGTACACAGTCTGTAACTGTAGATCGGGTCCTAACCCTAACCCTAATCCATGACCCTGAACCCTACATTTACCCTACTCCATTTCACATTCTCCTATTCTTTATATGAACGTCAGTCCCACAGTCACAAGTTGTTTATATTTCTTTATACCAGTGGGTGCCCATGGCCGAAGGCCACTGTGAAGCCCCCTGTGGGAAATCCAGGTCCCAAAATTGAGATCCCACATCCTGAAAATCACGTCCTAAAAGTTTTCAGGTCTGTCTTGGAAACCGCGAGTGTGAAAATCGAGGCCCCAAAGTTGAGATCCCAAGTCCTGAAAACCATATCCTAAAATTTCCCAGGCCCCAAAGTTGAGATCTCAAGTCTTGAAAACCATGTCCTGAAAACCATATCCTAAAATTTCCCAGGTCTTTTTGCTTGCCTTGCCCTGCCTGTCAGACAGACAGACAGACATTGTAGATGAAGAAAAACTCTCCGAAAAGTGACAGCTGATAACTTCCCTCAGTGGGTGTTCTCTCGAGCAAAAGTTGCCAAGCTCCGTCACAGACAGTCCGGACTGGACCCGACCCGTCACCCCATTCTTCACGTCGGCTATCCCGGGTCTCCGTTCCGCGCTAGAATGTCCTAACCTAAACTTTGCCCATAGACTGGGAACAGGAAATTCCGCCCTCCGATTAGTGCCGGGCCCGGGCAATTAAAATGCGGAATTTTCGTGTCAGAGAAACAGACGCACGCATGTAGTGAATTTATATATAAGATTTTGTAGCAGATTCCTTTCCTTTTAAATCGCAAAAAATTGCCACAATTTCCTACAATGTGAAAGGGTGCTTAAGGTTTTATACTTTCAAAATACTTAGATTTTATACTTTTTGGACTATCCCCACTTGAGCAACATCACAAAATTGAAAAAGAAAACACTTGTTCTAACCAATATTTGCAATTATTTGATTCTTTTATCGACCTATTGTTTTGATTTTTTGGAAAATTGAAAATCAAAGAAACTTTTTTTCCCATATTTTGAAATTTTTGGGATCGAAGAGCCGACTTTTTCAAATTTCAAACATGAAGGTTCATTATTGATGATGCAACCCTGCAAAACTTTATTTATAAAAACACCAAAGATTTGGAAAATGTACCAAAAATAAGAAAAAGAAAAGCAAGAATTTATAAGATGTTAAGTTAATTCAAAATCTTTCCATGTCAAAAATTGACCACTTATAATAAGTCAATTATATTTCTTCATGTAAAAAACAATAGGTCGATCACATTTCTTCATGTCAAACACCAACTACCTACAACAAGTTGGTCATGATGATGGGAGGTATGTCCTAAAAGGGTGGAAGTTGAGAAGTAGCTAAGCAGGTACAACAACTACCCAACTTAAAATGGAAGATGTTTGCATTATTTACAATGTGATTGAATTTTTTTATGAAGAAAAGTAACCAAGACAAAAAAAAAGGGCGTTTTGGCCCTTTCAAGCTCCAAATGGCATTGGCACAATTGTGTAAAAACACATTAGCTTGTTTGTGTAGACATCCAAATACCTCAATTGCTAAGGGGAGGAATTAATTAATGAAGTGTCAATCACATAACTCCTTTCTTTGGCTTGGGTCGCATTAAAAGCAACAAATTTTTAAGTTGCACAAGATCCGTGAAGAAAATTTGTTCGTGTTGGGTCAACAATGACAACGTCGACTAAAGTGTGAATGCCATCTTTGGTCAGCACAATATCAATTTGTCAACAAAAGGAGTTGAATGTGCTTGAAAAAAGTGCATGTAATTATTTTCTTCCCATGTGGAAACCAATATCTTATGCAATGGCAACAAAGGTGTCACAAACTACATCATGCCTTCTCGTGCACTCATTGCTATGAGCACAACATAAGAAGTGGATACCCATAAGGTCAAATGGGATGTGTGTACATGCATTGAAAGATACCTACAATTGAGGGATGCAATAACCCAAGTCGTGTTCAAAATGCTATGGAAAAAATTCAAAAGATAAAAAAACTAATCAAGCTTTAAGCCAAATGTTTGCCCCTAGGCCAAAACATGATAAAATTTGAACACAATGGCCTCAGCTATATCATTGAAGAACATGTTGGAAAAAGGATGATGGTGTAGACATTATAACATGGAATTTTAAAATCAAACCATTTGTTGCCTGATGAGTTGTAAAAGATCACGTGCAAATTGGGGGTAGTAGAAGATCACGTACCACCTTAAGGTGTTACTAGAAAAGGAAGGTGTTATTGTTGACTCATGTTAAAGTTTCAAAAAGGAAAGGTGGATGATCAACCATAAACCTAGCAAATATGATTGAAACTATAAAGGCCCAACTCCTTAAATAGTCTATTAAGGGGATAGTGGTTGTTGATATAAGCCTGATGCCACCAAAAGTTATTGGGAAAAAAACTTGTTTACAGATTGGAAGTCCTTCCAAGCTATTAAAGGATCTTGAACCCAAAAGGTGCCCAAACGTTTAAAAGAGGAAGGAATCAAAAAAGATTAAAAAATTATAAAGGTGGAAGAAAGAGGTATGCATCATAAGAGATAGACAGTCGTTGCATGAAACAATGAGTTAAAATTCCAAAGGCTACCTAAACATCAGCCATTCTAGGGAGAAGGTCCACATGTTGAACATTTTTTTACAAGGCAACTTTGATGAAGGATGATGTAATTAATGAGATGCCTAATGGAACCCCCAAGAATCTAAATTTTTTATGGGGTGGTAAATTAAGATGGGATGTTGAAATCAAGTGGTAGGCCAAAAGGTGACTATGCTACACATTTCTAAGGTTGGATAAAAATACCTATTAGCACAACCCTAGCCTTAGGCTCGTGACCAAGGTAAGGGACATGGAAAGATGCAAGCCATGAATGCAACCTAGGAGTCGCATTCACAGTTTTGAAAATGTAGGAGAGTGTGAGGGAATAACCGACGCACTCCCAAGTGGACTCGCACTTTGGGAGTTGGAATCTCGATGGACTTTTAAATTTTTAAAAAATAGTTTGAAGGGTCAAAACTCATTCTATTCAAGACTTCATTATACCATTAAAAATTTCTTAAGATTTAAATGTTCAAAATGGGCTCGCATGATCCATTTGAATACTTACAACACAAGTTATGGCCGAAAAAAAGGTTGGGAATCAAAATGTCAATTTGACTCCTGATCACCAAAAGTCTGGAATCACCTTGAATTATGTGTTTGTAGGAAATGTGCCACATATCATTGGAAACTCTTGACAAGGGTTATAATTTTTCTTCAAACCTCACTTCAATAAAAGGTTTGCATAAGAAATTATGGGCATTAAAAGTGGTAGGAGCTCTAATTTTAAGAATTATGAAATTCCCCATTTGGGAACCCGAGAAAAACACCATTTGGATGTAGTCCCCATGGCATGTCATAGAAAATACTATAAGGGGAAGGTGATGCCTTTCTCAAATCTAGGTCATGGTGAGTCCTATGAGTGTGTATGTTCGTGATTTGTCCGTGCACCAAAAATGTTCCAACTATGCATTAATTAACCTATTGTTTAGTTTGTGCAAATTGATATGAATAATTGACACACATGTCATTCATCCTAATCCCCATTCCGGAATTCTAGCATGCCCTTTTTACCCCAGAAGTGCTACGAGCTAAAGAGCATGTCTTAATTCCTTTTTCTTTCAATGTTTTCATTTTGAAATTCACATTTGAGTATTTTAAAAAGTTTGGGGTTGCGTCACCTATTGCATGGAATTTGGTTTGAAAATGTTCGTATACAAAAGATATAATTAAATAAAGACATGTAATGTGAATGTCATTTACAATGGATGGAAATAAATAAGAAGGGAAACGACTAACTATAAAATTTAAAGCCTTGAAGCGAGCTAAAACAAATAGTGCCCTTCACAAAGGATCACCTTGATGGGTTCCCATGGTAAATGGGATGACTATGACATTGCCTTCATGATTACAGTGGTTATAAAATAGGGGAGACTCAAATGCATAAAATGCACGAACAAAGGGGATGAATTATATGATGTCTTCACCTACTACATGAAGTTTTTGAAATATATGACCCCTCTTAAACCAAGTTGAAGGTGTTTATCATGTCCATCTTGATAACAACCTAATTAGGGTGAAGGTTAAAGGTGCACCTAATGCCATGAATTACAACTTCACAACCACCTTTAATTGCAACTCTGAATTGGTGTGGGGAGAAATGTGCTGCAAAGGCACCGTGAAATTGAAAACATAAAACACAGCTTGTGTGTTAATAAAATGTTTCCCCCATTACAATGGGATGAACTCCACCTAAAGGTTTGGTCATGGCTAAAAGGTGGGTCATTCCAAGGATCTGTGCAATTCAAGGTGGAATGTGACCTTATGCGATATGAAAACAAAGTTGAAACAATTTAAAGAATCCATTTGCTAAATCTTTTAGGTGAAAAAATTTTCAAAGGTGTTCAGAAATCATCTCATAAGACCATTTGCTAATAAATGCAACATGCATTGGAAAGCCAATTTGAAATAATCAAAAGAAAGCTTGAAATTTTGGTTTAACTCATAGTTTTTTGGGAAAAACAAGAAGTAACCATATGATTTAAAGTGTAATGTGATGAGAGCTAAAATGGTGTTGGAAGGTGTGGGTGTAGGGGACAATGGTGCCAAAATGCGAATTACTCAAATTTACAAGTCTAAAAACTAAACTGGGGAAAAAACATTTTTGAACCAGAGGATCATGTTAGGGAAAAATAACCAAGCTTTGACTTACCACCAAAACTTGGGCCCACAAAAAGAACTCCTGTAAGTTTTTCCAATTACCTACTAAAAAACGTTTAAAGTGAATCCATGTTTCCCTATGTCTTGTTGCCCCACCACAAGGGACAAAGAGAAACACCATTGGGGTAACAAGAAGAGTAAGTGCCAATTTACCACATCATAAAGGTCCTATGCCAGCTTATCCAATGGAAAATAAAATGCCACTTATACATAATGTCATAAAGTGATAGGGATATAATTGTATAATCGAGGATGACGAAAGCCTAAATGAAAAGACCCAAGGACATTTAATGATGAAACCCAAATCCAAGTTAATGTAAGTGGGATGGGAACAAGGGAGGGTATAGAGTCGAAATGGTCACTAGGGTTTGGATTAGATGAATTAGATGTCTGAAAAGAACATTGATAACAAATTAACCCTTGATTAATAAATTGACACCCGCAAATGGGGCAAGAAACTTTATGACGCACCCCAAGCTCCTTGGTGGACTCAATTGCGAGTCCAAAGGTGAAAACAACAGAAGGAAAAGGAATTAGTGCGTGCTCCTTAGCTCACAACACTTCAGGGGTAGAAGGCTATGCTGGAGCTCCGGGATGGGACTAGGAAGATTAATAAGCAATTCAATTACTCGCATGGATCTCCACAAACTAAACAAGTTGATTACATAGTTGTAACCTTTTTAGTGCACGGATGAACCACGGGCAAACACGGACTCACAAGACTCACCACGGCTCGAACTTGGGGGAAGCCACCACCTTCCCCCTTATAATATACTCTATGCCTAGCCACAAGACTAGCACCTCAATGTCATTTTGTCCCTAGACTCCCAAATGGTAGTCCTGAAATTCCCAAAGTTGGGACTCCTATGACTTTGGGGGCCCATAACTTTGTGTGCAGACCTCCAATTAAAATGAGGTCTGAAGCAAAGTTGAAAGTCCTCGTCAAGAGCTTTCCAACAATATGTGGCACGCCACTTGCACGCAAAGAAATTAGGGAGATTTCCAATTTTTAGTGGTCGGGAGTCAAATTGTCAATTTGACTTCCGACCTTTCTTTTGGCCATAACTTGTGTTTAAAATGTTCAAATGGGTCATGTAAGTCCATTTTTTACACATCTATGTTCCAAGAGCTTTCCAATTATATAAGGAACTCGTCAATCCAATGGGTTTTGACCCATGTATCGCTTTTTAAAAATTCAAAAGTCCATTGAGACTCCAACTCCCAAAATGGGAGTTCACTTGGGAGTGTGAGGGTTCATTCCCTCACACTCTCCTACACTCTCAGGAGCATGAGATGTGACTCCTGGGCTTCCCTCTTGGCCCATGCCCTTGCAAGCCCTTGCCTTGGTCTCGAGCCCAAAGCTAAGGTTGAAACATTTTATGTGGAAGTTCCAAATGTGTTGAAAAGATAAGGTAGGTTAGAGGGTCTAATCATGGGCAATTGTAGGACTCAATAGAATGGAAGGGGGAAAAGTTCCTACATGTGCATGATCAAAGGGTTTGGGAAATATAGGGTTGGAGCCCATAATCACATGAAGGGTTAAAGGCTAATAAGCGAAACTAGTAGATGGTGAATGGTTTATTGAAATGGGAAAGGGAACTAATGGGTAGTTCGTGGTTTACATGGGAGATGGGATGGAGGATAGGTATATGGTGGCACATGGTAAAATAAATGGGTGATGGGAGCTACAAAATTCAATTAAACATGATGAACTAAAGGACATGGGATGTTTGGTGCCCAAAAAAAAGGAGGCCCACTTTCTAAAAACTATTTACTATTACAAGACAATCTTAAATCTACAAGGTTTACCACACAAAACTAAATAAATTAATAGGAAACAAATTGGAAACCTCTTAAAGAATCTTAAATCTATAAAGTCAACCACAAAAATTTCTTACAAAATGATTGTAATGGACTGGATACCTACTTCACAAATATCCCAATCCACTTTTAAAACCATGTACAACAAGGTTTCAAATGTTACATAACTTTACGATGGAAAGATTGATGTGTCTTCACACATTCATAGGACACACCACAACATTTTAGTTGGCTAGTTAACTAGGTGACTCAACAAAGTATGTATTTTATGTTGCATTAGTCTTTACTCACCTTATAAATACCTTTTAATATAAAGAGTTGTTATTATCAGTTGCATTCCCCTATGGCCTAGGTCCCACAATCCACTTATGCCATAGACCAAATACAAAAGTAAATGCTTTTAAAAACCCCACTAGTTTAACTCTTTAGTGGACTAGTTATTTCGAACAAAATGGCTTTAAAAGGAAAAAATAGTCCTTTTATATGACCTTTTTTTTGGGTGCATGTTTTTGACCCTCTCCAAATGTGAGGAATTCTTCCACACTTTCGACATGAAGATATGCGCTCACAAAACCCATTTGGGGGTGGAACTACGATGTAGTTGTATTCTAACAAGTTAAAGTGGTTCAATGAAATGCTAAGGAGTTCGCTAATATTTTAATGCGTTGTGTCCACTTGAAAGGTACCAAGACATTGTGGGAGAATCAAACTCACCATGATAGAAGGTGAAGGAGTTTTACATTGATGTTTAATCCAAGTTCACGCTTGATGTTTGACCGCCTTCGTTCCATCCATCATAATATTTTCATACAACTTCCTAATCTAACATGCATTAGAAATTCAAAAAGCTAATCTTCTAAAGAAAAATGGTACAAAATTTTATAAGTTTTTATTTTTAAAATCAAGAGTTATGCCTATAACTAAAACTATTTTGACTAGATTCGAAAAAAAAAAGACAATTTCAACCCCCTCTACTTCCGGCAAGTGTAGCTCCCTTGAAGCAAAACCGATGAAGCTGAAATTTTGGGAGAACTTTTTACACCTTTCAAACTGAAATCGATTCAAGTTTTAGACAAATCCAACGGTGGATTTAAAAGCAACAACTATTTTAACTAAGAATCCAGGGGCTTTGTCATGGAAATCCTTCCATGAAGTCTACTACAACTACTTGCTACACATAACTTCCCTTCATGGTTTTTGTTTGCACACATATTTTTTCCATAAATAACATTTTTTCACACATAAAAACTAAGAATTTCTCACACATTCATTCTCCTCCTTCTCCTTCCAAAAAAACACACACAAAATACCATTTCCCTTGGTAAGCCTCCTATCACCCCTCCTTGAGCTTGTTCTCCTTGTCCAATGGAAACCAATCAAATAGGATGATAATCCTCATGACCAATGGAATTGGAAGACTCATCCTTTTCCCTATCTTAAACATCTTTATGGGGCTCTTGAGTTCCATCATTGTCAATTTTGTCCAATTGACTTTAACCATCCTACTTCTTCATCTTAATTATTCTAAGTAACTAACTATTAAGATAATTTACCGATTGTAATAAGTAAACATCCTTGACTTCCCATTTGACTAAATCAACTCAATGGTAGTAATTCCTCATGCACCAATGACTCTTTTAATATTCCCTAATTATTTTTTACCGTGTACTAATTAATTATGTAATACATAGTAAATTAGAATGAAATTAGGAATTATAAGGATTCCCATGTACTTCTAGCTCCACCGTCGATACTAGGGCTTCACTAATTCGTTGGAACAAAGATGTCCGGGTCTTCACGAAGTTTCGCCGTCACTACCACGCCTCATGCCTACCTTAATTTCTTGAATAAAAGGAACGACCCCTTTGAACACAAGTGCCAAATTGGTTCGACTACCTTTTGGATTTTGTTGATGTAAGTGAAAATTTAGTTATGGCAAATGATGTTGCTACGCCCTCGGATTCTCTCGTTACACTCGTAGAAAAGGAAGAACTTGAAGAAACGCCGCTTAACATGAATATCTCTCAACGGTCGCGCACCGTCCATAAGAATGGTGCGCATTTGAGTCGATCGTTCAGCATGAGATCGTTGATTGTCTCCTAACCCACATGCCCTAACAATCTATTTAGAATTTGTTCATGCTCGTGAAGCCACACCAGAAAGGTTCGAAAAATGTCAATGTGAAGATGATGATGTTCGTCTTCATTGTCGAATTTGGGTTCCCAGTGACAGCCATTATCGTTGGCTACGAGGCCCAATCAACCCCCTTCCCATGGAGCATCGAGCCAAATAACTAGCTCGCACCATTCGTCGTATTCTGGATTTTCTACAATTGTGATCTATTCCCCTTAAGTCATTAACTAAATTGTAATTCACTTGAGGCTACTCAAATGAAAATGTTAATAATTAAATTTGATCTTGATTCTATCTAGGAGTTTGATAGAAGTGAAGACTGAATAAGGATGTACTAGGATTACATCCTAAAAATCTTACAAGTACATCATTAGTGCTTAAAGATTATTTTAGAAACTAATTTAATATTGTCATGGCGAAATGTTAATGTTAATTACGGGCTTGTATGAAGAAACCAAATCAAGAGTAAAAAATAAGAAAAAATAAAACTTATAATAATGAAGAAAAACTGTGCTTGAAAAAGAATGAGGTGTGTCTTCTTTCTCCAAACTTCAAACTTGCATCCAAATAAACAAAAATATAAAAGTGAAAAAGAAACACTTTATTTTTATTATAAAAAATAATAATAATAACAAAAAACACATAAAAATAAAAAATAAAAAAAATAAAAAGTTTCTACAAAAAACTAAAACATGAACCAAGTTTAAAGAAACCAGGGGACTTCACAGTGCCCGAAGGTCACTGTCCGTCCGGTCATCCTCCTTGGGTTGTATGTTGGGGGGGCTTTAGTGGGTATGTGTAATTTGGGGGAGGGATGATATATCATAGGCTGTAATTGGATTCAACAAGTAACTATCGAATAATCAATATATTTATTTTTAAGGATTTAGTTTTCACACATGTTCATGAGTTTATTTTTTAATTTTTTTATATTGCAAGTATGACAAGGTTTGTTGAAATTTTTAGAAAAATATTTGAACTTAGACTTGCAAATTACACCTTTTTTCAAAAATAAACATTTTGAATTATGTTGTTTTGTTATGTATAGAGTTCATAATATTGTTAATAGAGGAGAAAGTGATGTCATATGTCACAGTGTCCGAAGGTCAGGGGTACCCACTAGTCTACTTATAATATGTGTGATGTAACGGCTGATGCAATGGGCATTACTGGAATAAAGGCTCAAGGCAGGCCCAATTCCGGTTATGCCCACAACCAAGGACATTACGCAACATAAAAATTGATGATTTTGATTTTTTATTAAAAAATCTCATGATACCATTAGGTATCTGGTAGGTACCCATTGGGTATCACGGGAAAAATATTTAAACAAGGCATTTTGGAAACAATTCATTTTCCTGCAAGCGATTCATTTTTTGGAATGCCCCACAGTTTTTTACAATTTGTAAAAGTTCCTTCAAATACATTAAGAATTTAGGTAGAGGCTTTTAGGAAATTTATAATCCACAATGAATGATATGTACTTTACAAGATTTATGGTACAACCACATTTAGTGTTAGTAAATTAAACAGTTATGCTTTAAGATTATTGAACTTGCACAAATTAACATCTCAATAATCTAGCAACTTACTAATCTAGCAACATATATCTAAACACATGTCTACATCTAATGCTAAGTTAATAAGTTTAACTAACATCAAGTTAACATCAAATTAATGTAAATTGTGTGCAAATCTCATTTTTTAAGTTAAAGGATGAAAAAATCTTGGTGTACATTGTCATTTTATCATCATCATGAATGTATTGACCATCATCATTTTAGTTGTTTGTTTACAAGAACATGATGAATGTGTTGGCCATTGTGACTTTTACCATTTCTTTATAAGACCATGATGAATGTGTTAATCATCATCATTTTTGTCATTTGTCTCTAAGAACATTATGATCATTGCTTTTGCAAGCTTGCCAAATTCATTCTTGTTTTCAATGTTTAGAATTACTTTTATATCTCTATTCCTCACGAAGTAAATTTTCTATTCCCTTCCTTTAACATGTTTTTATTTTTGTTGTTTTCACATCTTTCCTATAACTTTTTGTTATTTATATATTTTTTATTCTTTCATGTGTTTTGCTTTCACTTGTGTTTGCATACCACTACTTTTGCAAATTTTGAATTTGAATTTCTATTTTCTAGGTTGTTGTCATCATTTATATGTCTTTGTTCATCAAGTGAGCCTTTTCATTCTTTTGTCATTTTTCAAGGCTCTTCTCACAACTTTTTTTTGTTTGTATATTTTTATTTTCTCATAGCCTTTTTTTTTGTTTTAGCTCTTCTTTCAACTCTCTTTTCATTGTTGTATTATTTATTTATTTTATAAATGAGTTCCTTGCATCTTTTTTTCAAGTTGACCTATGAGATCAATTTGAGACAACAACAATCAAATGATAAAAAGTAATAGATTTTTTTCAAATGAAGGTTCATTTACTTCTTTTTAGGAATGCATGTATTTGTAAAGACAAATGGCAATCCATCTATGAACACTTTAAACAAATCTTTGAGTATAATCATGGGCAATGAACCCTATTAGGATTTGAACCCCTTGACAAACTTACATTGAATTTGTTGCATGTACAAAATGATAATTTTTTTCATGAAAAGCCTTGTTTTACAACCACCACACATGTGAAATCTAATGGCAAATGATTAACATGTGTATGTTTTGCCAAGTTGATAGTCACAATATTTTGTTGCCTTGATGAGTGCCATAATTTGTGATACAACAATTACAAATATATTGGACTAAATGAACAATTGTTGAAAAGTAACAAACCTTCCAATCACACCGTGATGAACCTTTTCATAAAACAATGAGTTGGACTTTTGTGTCCAAACTTTTATCTCGTGTACCTCTATAGTCATTTGTAATGTTTCAAAAATCTAAAATGAACACATCATCTCCATAATTGCCTACAAGTGCACCTACAATTCCATGTGGAACAATTCTCCAAAAGGAAAAAAATGGTGGACCAATTCATGAGTCTAGTTTTCAACAAGCTATGAATGACATCATCCATGAGCCCATTGTTGACTCATGTTATGCATCTATTCAAATTGTGAACAAACCAATTTGAATTAGCAACATTGGAATGAAGAAACAATCTTCGTATGTTTAGAATGGCATTGTTGAAGTTAGTAATTGATGTACAACAATTACTTCTTTGTGAATGTATTGATTAAATCATGCAAACAATCTTTAGATTGAAGAGGGAAAAAAAGGTTAATTGAAAGATTCTTAGGGCATAAGCATATTGGTAAAGTAAACAACTTGTGTTCCTTGTCATAAATCAACTTTGATGTGTTGAAAATAGAAATATTTCTTTATTCAATGATTAAATATGAGGAAAATATTTTACTTTATTAAAATAAATTTGATAATTTATACCTTTAATATGCATTGAAGTAATTTTTAAAAAAAAATGCATCTACTTGAAAAGATGTATGGGTTCTACAAAGTAGGTTGCAAATAAATGAAATAGGAATGAAATATTGATTTTTTCTTATTTTCAAACTAATGAAGTCGTAGAAGATATTTGTGTGCTCTCAAATTGTGCATTTATAATCATAATATATGAAAATTTTAATGTAAAAGTAGCTTTGAACGTTTTATTGATCGGGTTAGTTTCAAATCTAATTGTTATTTACTTTTATGATTTTAAAGTTTTTCAAATTTTGTATTCAAATTATCACAAACTCAATGGAGGCCCTTATATATATATATATATAATCCACTTTCTTATGTTTATGTCAAAATTTGTAAGTTGAATTTTGGGCAAACGAATTTTTTGTCTATTTTATCATATTTTTGCCTCTTAAACAAATAAATTGACTATTACAAATAGAGAGATCAATTGAGCAATCAAAATCAAACAACATATTCATTATTCCTTCAAATGACACCAACACAACACATTTTGGGTTTTGTGATTAGCCTTTGTGACTATGTATTAGTTAGAAAGGACATTTGTGACTAATGACTATTGAGGAACTTAACGAAAATAATTTAAAAAAAAAAAAAAAACCTTCCCTTCCATCCTTCATCTCCCATCATGGCCAACAAGGAAGAAAATAAAAGAAAAAAAACCTTTTAAAAGCCACATTGCATCCCCTCCCCCTTCTTCCTTTATTCCCCACAATGACCAATACATATAGTAATAAATATGGTCTTTTGTACTTGGGAACAAAGGGAACCTTTTGTATTTTTAAATAGTCCTAAACTATGTTTTCTTCTTGTTTGCCCCAAAAGCATGAAAAACAATAACAAAGTTTAGATTTACCTTGGATGACCAACTTTGACCATCCATTATTCATTCATTTCAATGTTTTTTTTAATAGTTTTCTTTGCACATGATTCATATGATGTTACAATAATTTCACCCAAAAATTTTTTTAATGGAAAATGAAATCTTGGTCTAAATCTCCAAAATCTTGTAATTATGAAAGCTACCTAAAACTAGAAACTCCAAAGTTTCATGAATGGTGACAATTTTTCATTTCCCAAAACATTCAGCTTGAAGTCCTCCACAACTTCACCAAGTTGAATTTTTAAAAATCTAACATTTTATGTGACTTTAAAATGTGTTTGTGATGGTTGATCCATTTTTTGAGAATGTGACAATGTTGGTCAAATGTCAATTAAAGGTTACATTTAATTCTAAACTACTAAGTAGATTCCAAAGCTTTTGAAGTTTGGATGTGCAATTTCTTTGCACAAATTGGTTATGTCATTACTAGGAGATGTGGCCAAGTTCACCTTGTATTTCACTAAGATTTGAGTGAACTAAGACAGATTCACTATAGGAAATCATGGTAAAACATGTTAACCCCCTAGTGATCGGGGACCGATTGCTACGGACAGGTCAATTAAGCCAGTGAAACAAGATGGAAACAAGTGATGTCCAAATTCAGGTGGAAATTACACCTATTAGTTAAATCAACCTACAACACTAGTCAATTAAGAGGGTTTTTTCACCTGGTGTGATTAATTAATTTAAATTGTTTTTTCATATTGTGTTTAGTTAATTTAGGAGAGTTATTTCACAAATTATGGTTGGTTGATTCAGGGAGATTTTTCCATCTATTAACCATTAAATATGGGTAATTAACTCCATAATATTTTCATCTTGTAATTTCCATGTGTCCATCTAAGAACTCAAGATGACAAGTATAGAAACATGCATAGAAACTTCTAAGGTTTGATGATCCTT
>Ga0209208_10000295_pt1 | contig 61106 bp, 49 predicted proteins | sample S1TSphfallax_3_FD_187694 | JGI IMG/M metagenome (GOLD analysis project Ga0209208, IMG submission 187694) | Host-associated microbial communities from peat moss isolated from Minnesota, USA - S1T2_Fd - Sphagnum fallax MG (SPAdes) (version 2) | ecosystem: Host-associated > Plants > Peat moss >... | reverse complement strand
TGAACGTGAACAGGTCTGGCGGGAATTGCTGATTGCGCTTCGCGTCCGTGAAACTGAGGCGCGTGACTTGATTGAGTTTGTCGGCCAGCGACATCTTGACGAGCTCGCCCTTAAGGAACCCGATGCACACGACCTGAAAATCGCCGTCACGATGTTTGGGTTTCAGCTGGAACCACTCGAGGCCTTCGCTCGCCGGGAGGGAGGTGATATCGAACTGCGCGCCGACGGAGCCCGAACCCGACAGCAGCATCGCCGGCGTGCTCGCAAGGGTGGCATCCATGTCGCGCACATTGGCTTGCGCGAGATCCTTGTCGTAGAACCAGATCTTCTTACCGTCGGCGAGCACCAGCTGCTCCGAAGGCTCCGTGTAATCCCAGCGAAACTTGCCCGGACGCTGCAGGTACAGGTGCCCTGCTGCGCTTCTCAGGATCTTGCCGGCGCCATCGTCGATAGTCTGCTTGAAATCTGCGGACCAACTGGAGAGGCCGGACAGATACTGGTCGACCTGTGTAGCGGGACTCGCCACCGCGCAATGCGAGGTCAGCATCGCGAGCGAACCGAAGAGCGCCGTTAGCCAGGAGACGCATCGACGCGTCGTCGGCTGCGCATGCGTGCGCATCGCCTCAATCCTCGACCGGCGGCGCGGCGCCAAAGATTTCTCGGGAACCGTTCGATTGCAGTGGGCCCACGAGACCCGCGGCCTCCATGCCTTCGACGAGACGCGCAGCGCGGTTGTAGCCGATTTTCAGGCGACGCTGCACGCCGGAGATCGAGGCTTTGCGGGTCTCCGTGACGATTTTAACGGCTTCATCGTAGAGCGGATCTTGTTCGGCATCGGCGACGCCGCCGTCGCCATTTTCGTCATCATCGGACGGAAAGCCGGGGATCGAATTGCGCGGGCCTTCCAGAATTTCGTCGATGTAGACGGGCTCGGACCCCGCCTTGAGGCCGGCGACGACGCGGTGCACTTCTTGATCGGAGACAAAGGCGCCGTGCACGCGCGTCGGAATCGAGGTGCCCGGCGGCAGATAAAGCATATCGCCGTGACCGAGCAGCGACTCGGCGCCGCTCTGGTCGAGGATCGTGCGCGAATCGACTTTAGCGGAAACTTGAAACGCAATGCGCGAGGGAATATTCGCCTTGATCAGACCCGTGATCACGTCGACCGAGGGGCGCTGGGTCGCCAGAATCAAATGGATGCCGGAAGCACGGGCCTTTTGCGCGAGGCGCGCAATCAGCTCTTCGACCTTCTTGCCGACGATCATCATGAGGTCGGCGAGCTCGTCGATGATCACGACCACGAACGGCAGACTGGTGAGCTCCGGCACGTCCTCGGCGACGATGCCGGGAACCCCCTGCATGATCTTCTGCATGCGGATCGGATCCTTGATCGGTTTGCCCGCATCCGCGGCATCTTTGACCTTGCGATTGAAGCCGCCGATGTTGCGCACGCCGAGCGCCGACATGAGCTGATAGCGGCGTTCCATCTCAGCGACGCACCAACGCAAGGCATTCGCGGCTTGTTTCATGTCGGTCACGACCGGCGCCAAGAGATGCGGGATTCCCTCGTAGACCGAGAGCTCGAGCATCTTGGGGTCGATCATGATCATCCGGACATGCTCCGGCGTCGCCTTGTAGACGAGGCTCAGCACCATGGCATTGATGCCCACCGACTTGCCCGAGCCCGTCGTGCCCGCGATCAGCAGATGCGGCATGCGCGCCAAGTCGGCAACGACCGGCACGCCGCCGATATCCTTGCCGAGCGCGAGCGCGAGCGGCGAACTCACATCGTCGTAGGGCTTGGACTTGATGATTTCGCCGAGGGTCACGATTTCGCGCTTCTCGTTCGGGATCTCCAGGCCGATCACGGATTTGCCGGGAATGATCTCGACCACGCGCACGCTGATCGCCGACAGGGCGCGCGCGAGATCCTTGGACAGATTGCTGATCTGGCTGACTTTGACGCCGGGCGCGGGGCGCAGCTCGAAGCGCGTGACCACAGGCCCCGGCTGAACGGCGACCACTTCGGCTTCGACGCCGAAATCCCGCAGTTTCAACTCGACCAGACGCGACATCGCCTCGAGCGCGTCGGCGGAGTACGAGGACTCCCGCACCCCTGGCTCATCGAGCAGGGAAAGCGCCGGTAGCTCGCTGGATTTCGGGGCATCGAACAACGGCACTTGCCGCTCTCGCTCGACCCGCTCGCTCTTTTCGATCACGGGTGCCTGCGGCTCGATGCGCGGCGGCGGACGACTGGCGACCTTCTTTTGCTCCTCGCGAACCACTTCTTGGCGCGCCTGTTTGCGCTGCTGACCGTGGCTGAGTTCGCGGCGTTGATCGATCTTCTGGCGCGCCCATTCGATGGCCTGCAGCGTGCGCGCGCCGAGCTTATCCATGACGTCGAACCAGGAGGTGCCGAGAAACAGAGACACGCCCGCGAACCACAGGCCCAACAGAATGAGTGTCGCGCCGAGGAAACTGAGCCCATGGGCGCTGCCGCGGCCGACCAGTTCGCCGAGCACGCCTCCGGCGCTGTTCGGCAAGGAGCTCCCGTCCCAGTGCAGCGTGGCGAGGCCGCAGCTGGTCGCCAAGGTCAATATAAACCCGGCAGCTCGCAACAGCGCGTTGATGCGCGAACGCGTATCGATGGACGCCTGGTCTTTATGTACCAGCCAGCCCGCGTAGGCGAGCATGCAGGGAAACAGGTAGGCGGGACGGCCGAACAGAAAATAAAAGAACCCGGAAACCCAGGCACCGATGGGACCGATCCAATTGGCGACCGGCCCGGGCTCGCCGGTATCCGCGAAACCCGGATCGCGCGCGCGGTAAGTCAGCAATGCAATCAACAAGATGAGGGCGATCGCACCGAGGACCCATAGAGTACCCTCGCGCAGGGAGCGACTAACGGTGGCCGAGAGCTTCGGCTTCGACCGGCCCTTCTTCGGCTCCGCGCCTTCGGTTAATTCTAGACCCTTAATGATATTTACTTCTTAACTGGTTGAATATTATGTAATAGTAAACGAGTTCGGCAAATCGCGCCAACTCTCGCGCGTCTCCGGCCCGCGGTCTCTTGGCAATTGGCCGGGAGCCCCAAATTTACATACCATGATCGGCAACCGCATCTTGATCCAAAAAAGGAACCGCCACCATGAGCGTCAACCGGCATAGCCGTCTCATCATCCTGGGTTCGGGCCCCGCGGGGTATACCGCCGCCGTCTATGCCGCCAGAGCCAATCGCTCGCCGCTCTTGATCACCGGCCTCGAGCAGGGCGGTCAACTGATGACCACGACCGATGTCGACAACTGGCCCGGCGACGTCGAGGGCCTGCAGGGTCCCGCCTTGATGGAGCGCATGCGCCTGCATGCCGAGCGTTTCAAGACCGACATCGTATTCGACCATATCAACCACGTCGAATTGCGGCAGCGGCCCTTTCGTCTCGTCGGCGATAACGGCGAATACACCTGCGACGCCTTGATCATCGCAACCGGCGCATCGGCCAAATACCTGGGTCTGCCCTCGGAAGAGCTCTACCGCGGCAAGGGCGTCTCGGCCTGCGCGACCTGCGACGGATTCTTTTACCGCGGCAAAGCGGTCGCCGTGGTCGGCGGCGGCAACACGGCGGTCGAAGAGGCGCTCTACCTTTCCAACATTGCCTCGCACGTCACGCTGATTCATCGACGCGACAAGCTGCGCTCCGAGAAAATCTTGCAGGACCGGCTGTTCGGGCTGGAATCCGCGGGCAAAGTCAGCATCGTCTGGAATCATGAAGTCGAGGAGATCCTCGGCGATGCCTCCGGCGTGACCGGCGCCCGGCTGCGCTCGCTGCCGAATCATGCGACGCGCGAGATCCGGGTCGATGGCGTCTTCATCGCAGTGGGCCACCAGCCGAACACGCATCTGTTCGAACACCAACTCGAGATGCGCGGCGGCTATATCGTCGTCAAGGGCGGCAACTCGGGCGATGCCACGGCAACTAGCGTGCGCGGGGTCTTCGCGGCCGGCGACGTCGCCGATCACGTCTATCGCCAGGCGGTGACCTCGGCCGGCACGGGCTGCATGGCGGCGCTCGATGCCGACAAGTTCCTCGAGCACCTCGAGACCGAGTCGCTCGCCACGCGCCGCGCCGCCAACGCGTGACCGTGCAGTCCGGCAAGGCGCGCTTTCTTGCCAGCATCGCGGACATCGACGCGAACAGCTGGAACGCGCTTGCGGGCCGGGAACAACCGTTCCTGCGGCATGAGTTCCTGCTCGCGCTGGAAGAGTCGCGTTGCGCCGTGCCACGCACGGGCTGGGCCGCGCGACATCTCGTCCTCGAGGACGCGACCGGCAAGGCCGTGGGCGCGATGCCCTTGTACGCGAAGGGCCATTCGCGCGGCGAGTTCGTGTTCGACTTTTCCTGGGCGAACGCCTATGCCCAACATGGACTCGACTACTACCCGAAACTGTTGTCGGCCGTGCCGTTCACGCCGGTCAGCGGCAGCCGACTGCTGGTAGGCCCTGGCGACGATGCGCACGCCGTGCGTGCGCGCCTGATCCAAACCGCGCAGGACTACGCGCGCAGCAAGAACTTCTCGTCCTTGCACGTACTGTTCCCAACGCCCAACCAAGGCGCGCAGCTGGTCGCCGCCGGCATGATTCCCAGGCGCGACTGCCAATTTCATTGGTTTAATCAACAATACGCGACGTTCGAGGCTTTTTTGGCGACGTTCACGGCGGAAAAGCGCAAGAAGGCAAAGCGAGAACGGCGTCGGGTGGCCGAGGCCGGCATCGAATTCGACACGCGTTTGGGCGGCGAGATGGACCCCGCCCTGTGGACCACGGTCTACGAATTTTATGCCGATACCTTTCACCGGCATGGCCACTCGCCCTATTTGAATCTCGATTTCTTTCAACGCATTGGACGCTCGATGCCCGAGCAAATCATGCTGAAAATTGCGCGCCACGGCCGGCAGCCCATCGCGGTCGCGATTTTCTTCGTCGGCAGCGACGCCCTGTACGGTCGCTACTGGGGGGCTGGGGGCAATTACCACAGCCTGCATTTTGAAACCTGCTACTACCAGGGCATCGAATATTGCATCGAACACCAGCTGCAGCGTTTCGAACCCGGCACCCAGGGCGAACACAAGGTGCCGCGCGGCTTCGTGCCGAGCTTGACGAGCTCGGCGCACGATATCGTCGATCCGCGCTTTGCGGCCGCGATTCGCGACTTCGCCGCACGTGAAGCCCGTGGCGTCGATCAGTACGCCGCGGCCGTCGGCGAGCACGTCCCCTATCATCGCAACGCCGATGAGGAGTTACGCCTCTGAGCAGACTGGTCTGGCTGGGCGAACAGCTCGATCCCGAGTGGTTCCCACCGATCGAGCAGGCGCTTCGCGATCCACCCGGTCTGCTCGCCGCGGGTGGTGATCTGCGCCCCGCCCGCCTGCTCGCGGCCTACGAGCGCGGCGTGTTTCCCTGGTATTCGGCGCAACAGCCGATCCTGTGGTGGTCACCGAACCCGCGCATGGTCTTGTTTCCGGAGGAATTCAAGTGTTCGCGGAGCCTCGCCAAGACGCTGCGCAACGGCGCGTACCAGACGCGCGTGGATCACGCGTTCGGCGCAACCATACGCGCCTGCGCCGCACCCCGGGCGTCCGGAGCGGACACCTGGCTCAACGCGGAGATGATCAGCTCCTACGAACAATTGCATGCGCTCGGCTTTGGTCATTCGATCGAGACCTACGAGCACGATGAGCTCGTGGGCGGACTGTATGGGCTGCAGCTCGGCAAGATCTTCTTCGGCGAATCGATGTTCAGCCGGCGCCGCGACGCCTCGAAAGTGGCCCTCGCACGCCTCGTGGAAGAATGTCGCCAACGCGACATCCGGGTCATCGATTGCCAGGTTTCCAGCGGCCATTTGGCAAGTCTCGGGGGGCGCGAACTGCCGCGGCGTGAGTTTGCCGCCCTCCTGGATGCCTATGCGCGACGCGAGCCCAGCGGGCGGTGGGCGGACTTACGCGCTTAAATTGCATTACCTAGGTGCTTTATGCACAATGCGCGCGGTTTCCGGCACACCATAAGGACGCATGTCAAAAGAAGAGGCAATTCAGTTCGAGGGCGAGGTCGTCGAGACGCTGCCGAACACTACGTTTCGCGTCAAGCTCAAGACCGGCCACGTCGTCACTGCACACATTTCCGGCAAAATGCGTAAGAATTACATCCGCATTCTGACCGGGGATCAAGTCACCGTTGAAATGACCCCCTACGACCTCACGAAAGGCCGAATCGTCTACCGCGGCCGGTAGACGTCAGCTTTCGTGCGATAAGACCGCCGGCTCCGAGGCCGGGCGTGTCTCCAGCGTCAACTTCTCGCCGTCCTCGCTCAAACCAACCTCGACGTGACCGCCGTTGACGAGTTTGCCGAACAACAGCTCTTCGGCGAGCGGACGCTTGATGAACTCCTGGATGATCCGAGCCATCGGCCGCGCGCCCATCTTCGGATCGTAGCCGCGCTTCGCAATCCAACGCCGCGCCGCCTCGTCGACCGAGATCGAGACCCGCTTCTGCTCGAGCTGCGCTTCGGCCTCGACGAGCAGCTTGTCCACGACGCGCTCGATCGTGTTCTGATCGAGGGGCGCGAATTGGATGACCGCATCGAGGCGGTTGCGAAACTCGGGCGAGAACAGCCGCCGGATCGCTTCCATGCCGTCCGAGACGCTGTCGGCCTGCGTGAAACCGATGCTCGGACGGCTCATTTCGAAGGCGCCCGCGTTGGTCGTCATGACGATGACCACGTGCCGGAAGTCCGCCTTGCGGCCGTTATTGTCCGTGAGCGTACCGTGATCCATGACCTGCAGCAGCAGGTTGAACACGTCCGGGTGCGCCTTCTCGATTTCATCGAGCAACAGCACGCAATGCGGATGCTTCGCGATCGCCTCGGTGAGCAAGCCGCCTTGATCGAAGCCGACATAGCCCGGAGGCGCGCCGATGAGGCGAGAGACCGTGTGGCGCTCCATGTATTCCGACATGTCGAAGCGCACGAACTCGACGCCCATCGCGATTGCGAGTTGGCGCGTCACTTCGGTCTTGCCGACACCCGTGGGCCCCGAGAACAGGAATGAACCGACCGGTTTGCGTTGATCGCCCAACCCGGAACGAGACATCTTGATCGATGCGGACAGCGCCTCGATCGCCTTGTCCTGCCCGAAGATCGTGAGTTTCAGATTGCGTTCCAAGTTGCGCAGCACGTCGCGATCTGAGACCGAGACATTCTTTGGCGGGATGCGCGCAATGCGGGCGACCACGTTCTCGATGTGACTGACCGTCACGGATGCGCCGCGGTTCTCGACCGGCTGCAGGCGCAAGTTTGCGCCGGCCTCGTCGACGACATCGATGGCTTTATCGGGCATGTGCCGGTCGTTGATATGGCGCGCCGCGAGTTCCGCAGCGGCCTGGAGCGCCTCGTCCTCGTACTTGATGCCGTGATGTTCCTCGTAGCGGGACTTGAGTCCGCGCAGGATGTCCACCGTATCCTGGACTGAGGGCTCGGAGACGTCGATTTTCTGGAAACGACGCGCGAGCGCGTGATCCTTCTCGAAGATACCGCGGTATTCGCTGTAGGTCGTCGAGCCGATGCAGCGCAATTCGCCGTTCGCGAGCGCCGGCTTGATCAGATTGGAGGCGTCCATGACACCGCCGGAAGCCGCGCCCGCACCGATGACCGTATGGATTTCATCGATGAACAAAATGGCGCCCGGCTGCTTCTTGACCTCGGCGAGCACGGCCTTGAGCCGCTTCTCGAAATCGCCGCGGTACTTCGTGCCTGCGACCAGGGATCCCATGTCCAGGGAGTAGATCGTGGCATCGAGCAGCACGTCGGGGACCTGGTTCTCGACGATCATGCGCGCGAGCCCTTCGGCAATCGCGGTCTTGCCGACGCCTGCCTCACCGACGTACAGCGGATTGTTCTTGCGGCGCCGGCACAGGATTTCGATCGTGCGCTCGACCTCGAGCTTGCGGCCGATCAAGGGATCGATCTTGCCCTTGCGCGCCGAATCGTTGAGGTTGGTCGCGTATTTCTCCAAGGCGCTGCCGCCCCCGTCGCCCTCGCGTTCCGGGTCGGCCGAAGCGCCCTCGCCGTCGCGCTCGCTGCGCTCCTCGCCACCGGCCTTCGAGAGTCCGTGGGCGATGAAGTTGACGACGTCGAGCCGCGAGACGTCCTGCATGCTGAGCAGATACGCGGCATGCGATTGCTTTTCACTGAAGATCGCAACCAGCACGTTCGCCACCGTGACCTCTTTCTTGCCGCTGGACTGCACGTGAAACACGGCACGCTGCAGCACGCGCTGGAAGCCGAGAGTCGGTTGCACGTCGCGATCCTCGCCGGTCGGCAACCGGGGCGTGGTCTGGTCGATGAATTGCTTCAGCTCAGTCTTGAGTTTCGCGGTGTCGGCGCCGCAGGACTTCAAGATCTCGCGAATTTTCGGGGTGTCGACAATTGCCAGCAGGAGGTGCTCGACCGTCATGAATTCATGACGCGCTTCTTTCGCTCCGGCAAATGCATCATTCAAACAAAATTCAAGTTCTTGACTGAGCACTGGTTACGCCTCTTCTAGCGTTGCCATCAGCGGATGCTGATGTTGTCGCGCGTACGCGATCACTTGAGCCACCTTGGTTTCGGCAATTTCATAAGTAAAGACGCCGCACACCCCTTTTCCCTTGGTATGGACCTCCAGCATAACGCGAGTAGCCTTGGTTCTGTCCATACCGAAGAATCTTTGCAGGATATCGATCACGAACTCCATGGGGGTGTAGTCGTCGTTGATCAGCAGGACCTGGTACAACGGCGGACGCTTGAGCTTGGGCGCCGCTTCTTCGACGACCAACCCGGTACCTTCGCGGCCTTGCTCGATATCGCTCATTAGGTCTCAGTTTATAGGGCGCAGGCCAGCGCTTTACAAGAGCAGGCCTTTGTTTCGGATTTCCCGAAAGCAAATGTCGCCGAATGCTGTCAATCCACTAACCCAAGCAAAAACAAATGCTTGAGCGTCCAAGCAGGTACACCGTATCATGCGCGCCTGTTACAACCTTTTCAGGTCTAGGGGCCGCAGCGCGAGCAACTGACCCGATAAACGCGCACGATCCTCCTATGCCTCAGACGCGCTTGAATGAATGGCTCGGTCGCTTGCCGCAGAACGGGCCCTGGCTGGTATCGATGGCACTCTCGGCCCTGATCGCGGTCGAGGTTGCGCGCATAGGCGTCACCCTATGGGGCGCGGGGCCGGTCAAATCGGTGCTGCCGGCGTCGCGACCGCTAAATCATGGCGCGCAGGTGCCGCCCGTCGACATTGCCGCGATCGTCGCGGACCATGTGTTCGGCATTGCGCCACCCAAGGTGCAAAACGAAGGTGACGCGCCGCAGTCGACGGCCAACCTGGTGCTCGCCGGAACCATCGCCACTCAAGACCCGAAACACGGTGTCGCGATCATCAGCGATGGCGGTCCTTCGAAAGTCTATTCAATTGGTGACCGAATCGGCGGCGCCGCACTCTATTCCGTGTATCTTGACCACGTGATTCTCGATCGGGGCGGCACACTCGAAACGCTCAAGCTACCCGTGCTGCGCTTGTCGGGGGGACCTGCGACCCTGCGACGCCAGATCGGCGGCAATCCCTCCACAGCCGCGAACCTGGAAAACGTGCGTCGCCTGGTGCAGGAGGATCCCGCGCTGCTCAATGAAGTCCTGCGGGCGGTCGCGTCCTACGACAACAAGGCCGGCAAACTGCGCGGCTTTCGCGTCTATCCGGGCCGCAACCGTTCGGCATTCAACAGTTTGGGGTTGCGCCCGGGCGATTTGGTCACGGCGATCAACGGCACGCCGCTCGATGATCCACAACACGGCCAGGAGATTTTCAACACGCTGCAGACCGCGAGTTCTGCCGCGGTGACCATCGAACGAGGCGGCCAGACCATTCAAGTCAGCATGAATATTGCGCAGGTCGCGACCGAGGCGAATAAAGAATTGACAGCGGCGCCGATGACGCCGGCACAGAGTCCCTCAGGGTCGGCTCCCGCCGCGGGTGCCGGAGCGGCAGTCGAGCCCGGACAGAACCCCGAGTCCGGCGCCGCGTCGCCGGGCGGCGACAGTTCTGCGACTCCGGGCTCGGGCGCACCGGGCAGCACGCCGCCGACCAATCTGAAGTAAACGAAACGCGAGAACGCTGGTCGAAAGCGTTTGACCCACGAGAGCCAATGATGCGGAGTTCAATGAATAAGCACCCCCTAGCGCGCCAAACCGCCGTTTGCGCACTCACTGCGCTGCTGTCGCTCGCGACTCTGGCGTCGGCCGCGCCTGCCCCGAAGCCGCAGGAGGGTGCGACGATCACCCCGAATTACAAGGATGCCGACCTCAGCCAGATCATCCAGGCGGTCAGCGAAGTGACCGGCAAGAACTTCATCATCGACCCGCGCGTCAATGCCAAGGTCACGATGCTGTCGGCAACGCCGATGTCCCCGGCCGCGTTCTATGAAGCGTTTCTCGCGGTGCTGCAGGTCTACGGTTACGTCGCGGTGCCTGCCGGCAAGATCATCAAGATCGTGCCGAACACCGATGAGCGCCAGCTCCCGTCGGACGATTTGCCGAACAGCGTGAGCTCGACCTCGGACGCGCTGGTCACGCAGATCATCATGGTCAAGAACATCAGCGCGGCGCAGCTCGTGCCGCTGCTTCGGCCCTTGGTTCCGCAGTACGGTCATCTGGCCGCCTATCCCGGCGGCAACATGCTGATCATCTCGGACCGGGCCAGCAACGTCAATCGCATCGTCCGCATCGTCGAGCGCATGGACGAGAGCGGCGACGAGCCTTACGAGTTGCTGCATTTACAGAACGCGAGTGCGACCGAATTGGTACGCACCGTCAATCAGTTGAACCAGGGCGCCGCGCAAGGCGCCGAAGGCGGCGGCGTCAAGGTCGTCGCCGATGAACGCACGAACAGCGTGCTCATCAGCGGCGAGAAATCGCTGCGCCTGAAACTCAAGGCCTTGATCATCAGCTTGGACACGCCCAAAGTGGGGGGCAACGGCGACACCGAAGTGCGCTATCTGCGCTATGCGGACGCCGAGAAGCTCGCTGACAAACTCAAGGGCCAGGCGACCGCGTCGGCGAAGGCGCAAGGCGGCCCCGGCGGCGGAAGCACCCCTAGCCCCACCAGCACCGGGGGCGGCTCGAACGTCGATTCGAGTGTGACGATCTGGGCCGATGTGCCGACCAATTCGCTCGTGATCACCGCGCCGCCCAAGATCATGAAATCACTGATGGCGGTGATCGACAAGCTCGATATTCGCCGTGCCCAGGTGGAAGTCGAAGCCATCATCGTCGAAGTGGACGTCAACAACAGCTCGAACCTCGGCGTGCAGTGGCTCACCGAGGGGAACAACAGCGCGGCCGGCATCATCAACCTTCCCGGCTCAGGAACGAGCATCGTCGATCTCGCGGCCGCCGCCATCGGCGTGAGCTCGGGCAGCACCACGACGACCGGGACGACGACGGCCTCCGGCATCAGCAGCTCCACCGTGGGCACCGGAGCCACCTTCGCGATCGGTCGTTACAATGCCAATAACGGCATCAATTTCGCGGCCCTGATCCAGGCCTTGCGCAGCGACGGCACGAGCAACATCATATCGACACCGTCCCTGATCACGATGAACAACGAGGAAGCGGAGGTCAAAGTGACCCAGGAAATTCCGTTGATCACCGGCTCCTACACGAGCTCCACCGCGAGCGTGAACGGCACGACCAGTCCGTTCGAGACGATTCAACGCGAGGAAGTGGGTACGATCCTGAAAGTCACACCGCACATCAGCGAGGGCGACACGGTGCAGCTCAAGATCGAGCAGGAAGATTCTTCGCCGGGCGCAAAGCTCACGGACTCTGCCGATATTTCGACCAACAAGCGTTCGATCAAGACCACGATCCTGATCGAAGACGGCGGCGTCATCGTCTTGGGCGGCCTGATGTCGGACACCGTGACGGAGAGCGAGGACCGCGTGCCGGGCCTGGGCGCGATACCGATCCTCGGCAATCTGTTCAAGTCGCGCAGCGGCTCGCGCCAGAAGAAGAACTTGCTGGTCTTCATCCGGCCGCGAATTCTGCGCGACGACGTTCAGACCGAGTCTTTGAGCGAAGGCAAGTACAACTCGATCCGCTCGCAGGAAAAATCGCTGCACGGCGGCCACATCACGCTGCTGCCGGGTCAAACCCAACCGTCGATTCCGCCGCCGCCCGCGCCTCCGCAAACGCGCCCGACGGAGCCGAGGACGCCGACTAACGCGACGGGAGCGGCGCCGGTGTTCGTGCCTGAGCATGAGCCGATGCCACGGCCGGCGCCGACGACCCAGCCGGCGGCCACCGGGACGAACCCATGAGCGCCGAACTGAAGGAGCCCGCCGAGCCGCGCAAATTATCGTTTCCGTTCGCGAAGCGGCATGGCGTGTTGGTGCGCGGCATCGTCGCGGGGTTTGCGGAAACCGTGTGCCGTCCCGGCGTCACGCCGCTGGCACTCGCCGAGGTGCGCCGCTTCATGGGCGTACCCTTGAAAATCGAGCGGGTTTCGGTCGAGAAATTCGATTTGCTGCTCCGGGTCGCCTACGAGGCGGGTTCCGGTGCGGCGATGCAGATGCTCGAAGGCCTGGACGAAAACACGGACCTTGCCGATCTCGCCCAGGACATTCCCGAATCCTCGGATCTGCTTGAGAGCGACGACGAAGCCCCGATCATTCGGCTCATCAACGCCCTGCTGACGCAGGCCGTCAAGGAAAATGCCTCGGATATCCACGTCGAGCCTTACGAGAATCGCCTCGTCGTCCGCTTCCGAGTCGACGGCGTGCTGCGCGAGGTCTTGCAGACCAAGCGCGGCGTTGCGCCGCTGGTCGTCTCGCGCATCAAGGTCATGTCGAAACTCGACATCGCCGAGCGGCGGCTGCCGCAAGACGGTCGCATTTCCCTGCGCATCGCCGGCCGTGCCGTCGACGTGCGCGTCTCCACCCTGCCCTCGGGCCACGGCGAACGCGTCGTCTTGCGCTTGCTCGACAAGCAGGCGGGCCGTATCGAATTGACCTCGCTCGGCATGGATCCTCGCACACAGGCGACCATGGACGAGATCATCCACAAGCCGCACGGCATCATTCTGGTCACGGGACCGACCGGCTCGGGCAAGAGCACGACGCTGTATGCGTCGCTCGAGCGCATCAACGACAACACGCGCAATGTCATGACGGTCGAGGATCCGATCGAATATTACATCGACGGCATCGGCCAGACCCAGGTCAACACCAAGGTCGAAATGACGTTCGCACGCGGTTTGCGCGCGATTCTGCGCCAGGACCCCGACGTCGTCATGATCGGCGAAATTCGCGATTTGGAAACCGCACAAATCGCGGTTCAAGCGAGTTTGACCGGACACTTGGTGCTCTCGACGCTGCACACCAATACGGCGGTCGGCGCGGTCACGCGATTGCGCGACATGGGAATCGAACCTTTCCTGCTCTCGTCGAGTTTGATCGGCGTGCTCGCGCAACGCTTGGTTCGCGTGCTCAACCCGGCGACCAAGGAGCCGTTCGAGGCCGGTGAATACGAGCGCCGCCTCCTGAATCTCGACGCGCATGGCGAGCCCACGACGTTATACCGTCCCAGCAACGAGCTCGGCACCGGGTACCGCGGCCGTACCGGTATTTACGAGCTCATCTCGGTCGACGACCATATGCGCACGATGATTCACGACGGTGCCTCGGAACAGGACCTGGAGCGTTACGCGCGCCAATTCAGTCCCGGCATCCGCGATGACGGACGCCGCAAGATCCTGGCGGGCGAGACCACGCTCGAAGAAGTGCTCCGCGTCACGCGCGAAGACTGATGGGCGCATTCGAATATACGGCGCTCGATACCCAGGGCAAGGAACGCAAGGGTCTGATCGAGGGCGATACGGCGAAGCATGTGCGGCAACTGTTGCGCGAAAAGCAGCTGCTGCCGATGGAGATCCAGGAGGCCGCGCAAAGCGAACTGAAGCGCAGCCGCGCCAAGGGCTTCATGCGCCGCGGCCTCTCGACGCTGGATCTCGCGCTTCTGACGCGCCAGCTGGCGACTTTGCTGCGCTCGGGCCTGCCCTTGGAGGAGTCGCTGCAGGCGGTCGCCGAACAAACCGAAAAACCGCGCGTGCAACGCATCATCCTGGGCGTGCGCAGCAAAGTGGTCGAAGGGCATCCGCTCGCCGACGGCCTGCGGGATTTTCCGCAAGCCTTTCCGGAAATCTATCGCGCCACGGTCGCGGCCGGAGAACAATCGGGCAAGCTCGATTCGGTGCTCGAGCGCCTCTCGGATTACACGGAATCGCGGCAGGTCATGGGCCAGCAGGTCAGCAATGCCCTGGTCTACCCCATCGTGCTCATGGTGCTCTCGTTCGCGATCGTCTCCTTCCTGCTCGCCTATGTCGTACCACAGGTGGTCGCCGTGTTCGAACAAGGCCACCAAGAGTTGCCGATCGCGACGCGGATCCTGATCGGCATGAGCGATGCGGTGCGTAATTATTGGTACTACGGGGTCGCTGTGCTCGCCGTTGCGACCTGGGCGTTCCTACGCTGGCTCAAGAAGCCCAATGCGCGCCTGCAGTTCGATCGCTTCCTATTACGCGTTCCGCTTGCCGGAAAACTGATCCGGGGCCTGAACACGGCGCGCTTCGCCCGCACCTTCAGCATCCTGACTGCGAGCGCGGTGCCGGTGCTCGAAGCCTTGAAGATTTCCGCCGACGTCGTCAACAACGTGCCGATGAAACAAGCCGTGGTCGATGCCGCGCTGCGGGTTCGCGAAGGGGCGCCAATCGGCAAATCGCTGGCGGCACGCAAGATTTTCCCGCCGATGATGATCCATCTGATTTCCAGCGGCGAGAGCAGCGGCGAGCTCGAGAAGATGCTGGAACGCGCAGCCAGCAACCAAGAGCGCGAAATGGACGGCTTGCTCTCGACCATGACCAATCTGTTGGGTCCGTTCATGGTGGTGTTCATGGGCGGCGTGGTCATGTTCATCGTGATTGCCTTGCTGTTGCCGATATTTCAATTGAACGATCTCGTCAAATAGCGGCCCAGACCGCAGGCTGAGACAGAGGGTATTGCGTCCCCGGCTGGTTTAAGTTTATAAACGCGCGCGTGATCACCGAGAAACCCGAATCCGACGAATTCGAGGAAGAAGACCCGGAGGAATCTGCACCGGGCGGTGATGACGTGGATGTCGATCAAGTCATGCGCGACGTCGAGCAGCAGCGCCGGCGCGCGCCCAAGGGCGCGGAGCCCGCCTGGCGACGCCTCGAGCGTGTCATGGAAGAGAAACGCACTGCGGAGCTGCTCAGCGATTTCGACGATTACGACATCGATGGCGACGACGGCGGCGGCAAGGGGCCGCGCAAGAAAAAAAAGGTTCTGGATGACTAGTTAGATTGGTGGATGGCCGGTCGCATTCGGGAGGCTAGCCCTCAGTGGAAATTCCGCGACTCGACCACCAGTTCGCCGAGCAAGGCGGAAAGATTCAGGAGGCGCCGTGCAATCACGTGCAGCACATCCCCCTGCCGCTGAATGGTTCCGCGTACCTCTAGCAGACTCGACTGCAGCAAGGCGGCCCGCTGCGCCTCCGCAACGCGCTCCCAAACGATGATGTTCACATGACCGGTCTCGTCCTCCAGGGTCACGAACGTCACGCCACCCGCACTCCCCGGCCGCTGACGCGTAATCACGAGTCCCGCGGTGCGCACCGGCTTGCCATCGGGCTGGTCCCACAAGTCCTGTGCCGGCAGGATTCCGCCACGCGCCAAGCACTCGCGCAACAGCGCCAGAGGATGACGCCGCAGGGTGAGGCCGGTGCTGCGATAATCGGCCACGATCTCTTGACCCTCGCGCGGCGCGCGCAACAGCGGCAAGCCCTCGGCGGGCACAGTCGCCGCGGGCAGCAAAGGCAGCACAGGCTCGACACCGCTGACCTCCCAGACGGCGCGATGCCGCGAGCCTACGAGACCAGCGAGGGCATCGGCGTCGGCGAGCGCCTGTAGATCGCGCCGCCCGAGCGCGGCCCGCTCGGCCAGATCCGCGATGTCCGCAAAGGGGCGCTCGGCGCGCGCCGCGAGCAGGCGGGTCGCGCCTGTTTGAGACAGGTGCTGCACGAGCCGCAACCCCAGGCGCAAGGCCGGCTTGCCGTCCGCGCGGCGTTCGAGCGTGCAATCCCAGTGACTGATGGCGAGCGCGACGGGACGCACTTCGACGCCGTGCTGGCGCACGTCGCGCACGAGTTGCGCCGGCGCATAGAATCCCATGGGCTGGCTATTGAGCAAGGCGGCACAAAACGCCGCGGGTTCATGGCATTTGAGCCATGCCGAGGTATAGACCAGCAGAGCGAAGCTGGCCGCATGCGATTCCGGGAAACCATACTCGCCGAAGCCGGAGATCTGATTGAAGATTTGCCGCGCAAACGCGTCCGTATAGCCGCGTTCATGCATGCCGTCGATGAGGCGACGCTCGAAGGAGCCCAAACCGCCCTTGCGCTTCCAGGCGGCCATGGCCCGACGCAGCTGGTCCGCCTCGCCGGCCGAGAATCCGGCGGCAACGATCGCGAGTTGCATGACCTGTTCCTGAAAAATGGGCACGCCCAGGGTGCGCTTGAGCACGCTCGCGACGGCCTCGCTCGGATAGGTCACGGCCTCCTCGTCGTTACGGCGGCGCAAATACGGATGCACCATCTCGCCTTGAATGGGTCCGGGCCGCACGATCGCGACTTCAATGACGAGATCGTAGTAGTTGCGCGGCCGCAAGCGCGGCAGCATGGCCATCTGAGCACGCGATTCGATCTGGAAGACGCCGGTGGTGTCGGCGCGGCAGATCATGTCGTAGACGGCGGGGTCTTCGCTCGGCACGCTCGCGAGGTTCAGATCGCCCGCGACCCTGGCGGAACCGCCGAACGCGTTGATCAACTGAAACGCGCGACGGATGGCGCTCAGCATCCCTAGACCCAGCACGTCGACTTTGAGTAATCCCAAGGCATCGAGATCGTCCTTGTCCCACTCGATGACCGTGCGATCCGGCATGGCCGCGTTTTCGATGGGCACCAATTCATCGAGTCGGCCGCGCGCGATCACGAATCCGCCGACGTGTTGCGACAGATGGCGCGGAAAACCCAGGATCTCGGTTGCGAGCGCGATCAGGCGCAATATGCGTGGATCTTCCGGAGCGAACCCCGCCGCACGGATGCGCTCGGGATCGATCTTCTGACCGTCCCACCATTGAATTCCCTTGGCGAGCCGGTCGACATCGGCGAGTTCGAACCCGAGCGCCTTGCCGACATCGCGCAAGGCGCTGCGCGGCCGGTAGCAGATGACGGTCGCCGCCAGCGCCGCGCGCTCGCGCCCGTACTTGTCGTAAATATACTGGATGACCTCTTCACGGCGCTCGTGCTCGAAATCCACATCGATGTCCGGCGGCTCGTTGCGCTCCTTGGAGATGAAACGCTCGAACAACATCGACATGCGCGAGGGATCGACCTCGGTGATCTGCAGGCAATAACAGACGATGGAATTGGCCGCAGAGCCGCGTCCCTGGCAAAGGATGCCGCGCGAACGTGCGAACTGGACGACGTCGTGTACGGTCAGAAAGAACGGCTCATAGCGCAATTCGGCGATCAGACGCAGTTCGTGTTCGATGCCGTCGCGCACGGCCCGCGGGACGCCGGCCGGCCAGCGGATGTCGGCACCGCGTTGCGTGAGCTCACGCAAATACTGCGTCGGCGTCGTGTGCGCGGGCACGATCTCTTCGGGATATTCGTAGCGCAATTCCTCGAGACTGAAGCTGCAGCGCGCGGCGATCTCCAGCGTCGCGGACAGCAGCGGCTCCGGATACAGCTCGCGCAGACGCGGGATGCTGCGCAGCGAACGCTCGCCGTTCGGGAACAACGCGAAACCGGCGGCCGCGACGGGCGTACTCAGACGAATCGCGGTCAAGACATCCTGCAGCGCACGGCGGCTGCGCCGGTGCATGTGCACATCGCCCGCGGCGACACGCGCAATACCCAGCGTCTCACCCAGGGTTTCCAGCATGGCGAGACGCCGGGTATCGACACCGCTCGTGAGCAATTCCACGCCCACCCATAAGCAGCCGGCGAACCGCTCGCGCAGCCAGTGACCCTGCTCGAGGTGCACAGGTGTGAGTGTCCTGCCCTCAGCCGGCAGCCAGATCAGCAAGCAGCCAGCGAGCGCAGGGTGCAACTGCTCACGCACGAGCCGGTAAGTGCCTTTCTTGCCGGCGCGGCGCGCCTGGCTGATCAAGCGGCTCAAGGCGCCGTAGCCGGCACGACTGGTCGCCAAGGCGACGAGCTTGAGATCGTCGCTGCAACGCAGCTCCGCACCGACGATCAACTGCAGGCCATGCTCTTTGGCGGCGACGTGGGCACGCACGATACCCGCGAGCGAGCATTCGTCTGTGAGCGCGAGCGCACGGTACCCGAGCGCCTTGGCTTGCACGACGAGCTCCTCGGGCTGCGAGGCGCCACGCAGGAAGGAGAAATTACTGAGCGCATGGAGTTCGGCGTACACGGCAGCACGCCTTCAAGCGAACAAGCCGTGCAAATACCAGCACTGCGTATGACGCTCCTGAAATATCCACAGCCGCGCGCCATGGGCAGGGCGGACGCTGTAATAATCACGTGCCACACCTTTACCGTCCCACCAGCCGCTTTCGATGCGTTCGGGATCTTGTTGCAAGACCGCGTTGCCGCGCAGTAACTCGCGCATCTCCTGCTGGGATAGCGGCAAGGGCTCGTCGAGCAGCCAGATCGGCCGCGGCATGGACTGAAGAGGTTTTTTTTCAGCCATCGCGCCCGTCATGTGCTGCACGCGACGCCAGGCCTTCTCGGGCCGATGTTCCGCAATCGCCGAGACGCCGTACACCGCGCGTTCACCGAGCCTCGCCCGCAGACGCTCCACCAATTGCGACACCGTGTCACGACCGCCGCCGCTGCCGACTGCGCCGAACGCATCGCAAGAGACCGCCGACAGCGGTTGCAAAGCGCCCGAGACGAGTTCGATCGCGCGCACCGGTGCCGATAACTCGAGTCGGGTCAAGCGTTGAGCGAGTACGTCGGTCAAGCGATGCGCTTCGCTCGTGACGCTCGCGAGTCCGAGGCGGATGCGGTCCGTCGGTACGCTGCGATGGCGCAAGCGCAGCTCAAAGCTTTGCACGCCTGACTGCCGGGTGCGCAGGAACTGTGCGCAGCGCACGATCAGCGGCGCCGCAGCCTGCTCGAGGAGTGCCACATGCTCGATCTCCATCTCGAGATCGCTGCGCTCACGAAAACGTTCGCGCGCCACAAAGGCGCGACGCGGCGCAGGCTGTTTGCCCAAGGCGATCTCCAGATCGCGAACCGCGGCTGCGCCCAACCGCCGCGCGAGACCCGCTCGCGGCAGCCGCAATAATTCACCCAAGCGCGTGATACCGACCGCCTGCAGCAGGCGCAGCTGATCGGCGTCCCAGGCTGTGCAGGCCAAGCTTAAGGGCGCCAAGCGACCCGCGAGCAGGCTGGGGTCTTCGATGCGCAAGCGCTTGCCCGCGCGCGCGCACCACAGAGCGGCAAGCGTCGCAGGCGCAACCGCGCTCACAGCGGCAAGGCCGAGAGCTTGCCAAACGGCATCGATACGCGCCTGTAACTGCTCGAGCGAGCCGAACAAACGCAGGCTGCCTTTGACTTCCAGTAACAAGGCATTCGGCGCCTCGATGCTCACGAACGAGGTGAATTGCTGTGCGCGCAGACCCAGGCGCTGCAAATCCGCGGGCACCACCAAATCGGGCGGGAACACCACGGCATACCAGAGCTGCTTGACGCGCGGCCGAACGAGGCCTTGCGGGGTCGGCGGCACACCACCGCTCGGCGTCGAAAGAGTCGGCGCCGGCGTAGGGACGGGCGCGGCTTGGGTCAACGCTGGCGCGGCTTGGCGCGCGGCGAACAGGTCCGCCGTCCGGAATCGGCCGCTGCGTGCTTTCACGGCCCGCTGAGGACAATGGGGCCCGGATGGCCGCCTTGCACTTTGAGCAGCTCGAGATGCGGCTCCGGCTCCCCCTGGGTCATCAACAGACGCACGCTCGCGGGCGATGCCTCGAAGCGATGCCGCTCTGGTCGGAACAAGACGCCGAGCGAACCGCCCGCCTCCGCCGCAAGCTTCAAGCGCCGCAACCAACGCTCGTCAGTTCCCTTGAGCCAGAGCAATACGACGGCACAGACGCCGGAGCTCAAGGCCTGCTCAGCAGCCCATAAGGCTTCCATGGCGCTCGGGGGACGCACGATCAACAATCGCCCCAGTTCGATGCCTTGCTGCGCCAAGGCCGGCGCATAGGGCTCATGCGGAGGCGCGATCCAGACCAACCAAGGCACCTCAGTCGCGGCTCTGCGCTGACATTCGACCAATGCGGGCAAGAACAACTGGAGTTCACCGAGGCCGGTGACCTCAATCAAGACCTCAACGAGCGACGCCGTCGGCCAACCACCGCCCGGCAAGCGCGCATCGAGCGCACGATGACCGGTGGACCAAACCGGACGGGACGAAGACGGGCGATGACTGGCCGAGGCGTCTTTTAACTTCCAGACACGCGCATCGGCCAGCAAATCCGCAAGCGACGATGATTCACGCGGCTTCCACATCTTTACCGCGCCGAAGCACTCCCACGACCACCCCTTCGATGATCATGGGCTGTTCCTTGAGATCGACACGAATGGGTTCGAAATCCACGTTCTCAGGCAGCAACCAGACGATCGTGCCCTCTTGTCGGTAGCGTTTGACCGTGACCTCGTTATCCAAGCGCGCGACCACGATTTGACGGTTACGGACTTCGGGCGTGCGATGCACGGCGACGAGATCGCCATCCAAAATACCTGCGTTCTTCATGCTCATACCGCGCACTTTGAGCAAGTAATGCGGCTGCGGCTGGAACAGATGGGGATCGATTTGATAGCGGGATTCCACGTGCTCTTCGGCCAAGATCGGGCGCCCGGCGGCAACCCGTCCGATCAGCGGTAGTCCCAATTGCTCCCGCAGAATGTCTTTGAGTTGGATGCCGCGGGACGCGCCTGGAATCAGATCGATGACACCCTTACGCTGCAGGGCACGCAAGTGTTCTTCAGCCGCATTCGGTGATTTGAAGCCCAGCGTGCGAGCGATTTCCGCGCGCGTGGGCGGCATGCCGCTTTCGGCAATGGCGTCCTGAATGAGCCGCAGGATCTGAGTTTGACGGGGCGTGAGGTCCGACATGCATCACCTGTATATTTAGACAGTACATGTGATTATATACAGCTTGAGGTCGGCTGCAAGGGGGGAATGGTATTTTATCGGCATGAACCTCATCGAAAAGACCATCGTGATCACCGGCGCCGCACAAGGCATCGGCCGTGCCCTCGCCCTGGAATTCGCCGCCGCCGGCAGCGATCTCGCGCTCATCGATTTGAGTCCTGAGCGCTTGGAGGAGACCTGCCAACTGGTACGCCAACGGGGCATCACGGCCCGCACTTACCTCGCCAACGTCGCTGACGAAGCCCAGGTGGATGCGACTGCGGACCAGATCGTCAATGACTTCGGGCGCCTCGACGGCCTCGTCAACAATGCCGGGATTTTACGCGACGCCCTGTTGGTCAAGGTCAAAGACGGCGCGGTCACGGGGCGCATGAGCCTCGAGCAATGGCGCGCCGTCCTCGATGTCAACCTCACCGGCGTGTTCCTCTGCGGCCGCGCCGCCGCCGAGCGCATGATCACGCTCGGCAACGGCGGCGTCATCGTCAACATCTCCAGCATCTCGCGCCACGGCAACGCCGGGCAGTCGAATTACAGCGCCGCCAAGGCGGCCGTCGTGGCACTCACCGCGGTCTGGTCCAAGGAACTCGCGCGCTTCCAGATTCGCACCGGCAGCATTGCGCCCGGCTTCGTGCGCACCGACATCCTCGCCGCGATGAAGCCTGAGATCCTGGAGAAAATGCTGGCACCGGTACCCGCCAAACGTCTCGGCGAACCCGAGGAGATCGCGGGCGCCGCCCGCTTCATCTTCGAGAACGAATTCTTCAGCGGCCGCTGCATCGACATCGACGGTGGGCTACGCTTTTAACACGGCGCGCCCCGCGCTTGCCTTGCGGAGTCATTGATGAACGACGAGAAACTCGGCATGCACCGCGCGATCACGCGGCGCGACTTCTTGAACGGTGTAGCAGTCGGCGCGACCGCCGCTCTCTCCTCGCCCCTGCTCGCCGCATCGGCCGCCGCCGTCCCTTTGAGTACGGCAGCTCAGGATGCGCCCGGTTATTACCCACCCCTGCTCACGGGCATGCGCGGCAGTCATCCCGGGTCCTTCGAAGCCGCGCATGCGCTGCGCGACGGAACACGCTGGGGCAACGCCAAAAATACCGGCGAGGAATACGACCTGATCGTCGTCGGCGGCGGCATCAGCGGACTCGCGGCCGCACACTTCTATCGCGCGCGGGCCGGCGCCGGCAGCCGAATCCTGATTCTCGACAACCATGACGACTTCGGCGGCCACGCGAAGCGCAACGAATTTCACCTCAACGGCGGCCTGCAATTGCTGAACGGCGGCACGCTCGACATCGACAGCCCGCGACCCTACGGCACGGTTGCCGCGGGCCTGATGACGAGCTTAGGAATAGATGTCGAGAAACTCGCCAAGGAGGTTGAGAAGCCAAACTTCTATGCCGAACATGGCCTTTATCAAGGCACGTTCTTCGATGCCGAAACCTTCGGCGCGGACAAACTGGTAGTCGGATTCAAACACAAGCCGCTGCCCGAACTGCTGGCGCAGGCGCCGCTTTCGCCAAGGGCGCGCGAGCAGATCGTGGCGATCGAGACCGGGCAGGTCGACTATCTGCCGGGCCTGAGCTCGGACGAGAAAAAGGATCGCTTGTCGCGCATCAGTTACGAAGGGTTCCTGCGCGATCTCGTGCACGTCGAACCCTCGGTGCTGCGCTACTACCACATCGACACGATGGGTGAATGGGGCGTGGGTACGGATGCCGTGTCCGCGCTGGATTGCTGGGGCATGGGCATGGCCGGCTTCCAAGGCATGAACTTGAGCAAAGGCTCGATCGCGCGTATGGGGCTCACCCCCGCGGGATATGAGGACACGGGCGGTTCGCCGCGACTGCATTTCCCCGACGGCAACGCGACGATCGCGCGGCTCTTGGTGCGCGATCTGATTCCAGATGCCGTACCCGGCGACGATGCCGTGGACGTCGTGACCGCGCGCGTGAACTACGCGCGCCTGGATCGTCGCGGCACACCCGTCAGATTGCGTTTGAACGGCATCGTGATCCGCGCGCGGCACCTCGGCGAACCGGGCGACGGCACGCCGGTCGAGGTGACCTACTTGCGCAGCGGCCGCGCCTACACCGCCCGTGCGCGTCACACCGTGCTTGCCGGCTACAACATGATGATCCCCTACCTGTGTCCGGAACTCCCGGAAGCGCAAAAGGCGGCCTTGCATCAGGTGATCAAAACGCCGCTTGTCTACACCAGCGTGGCGTTGCGCAACTGGCGCGCATTCGCCAACTTGAAGTTGGCCCAGCTACGCGCGCCCGGCGGCTATCACTGTTATCTGCGGCTCAATCCGCAAGTGGACATCGGCCGTTACCGCAGCCCGAAATCGCCGGACGAGCCGATCCTCCTGCACATGGTGCGCACTCCCTGCCAGCCGGGCTTGCCGGAGATGGATCAGCACATCGCCGGCCGCCGCGAGCTGATCGCAACGCCGTTTGCGACCTTCGAGCGCAACATTCGCAGCCAACTGGCCCGCACGCTCGCGGGCGGCGGTTTCGATCCGGCCCACGACATCACGGCCATCACGGTCAATCGGTGGCCGCATGGTTATGCGCGCGAGTACAACCCCCTGTTCGACGGCGACACACCCGAGAGCGAACGGCCGCATATGGTCGGGCGGCAACGTTTCGGCAACATCGCGATCGCGAACTCGGATGCCGGGGGTACCGCCTATACGGACTGCGCGATCGAGCAAGGGCACCGGGCGGTCATGGAATTATTGCGCGCCTGAGCGCCACCCATGGACAAGGTTACGTCATCGCATTTATTGTAGGATTTAGCTGACATAGCCTCGCGTGACAGGAAATTAATTCCCGGTCGGCATGAAAAACGTTAAAAAACAGCCCTAAGACCCGATCGAGGACGCTTTTTAGTTGCAATCGAAGCGCGATATTCGCTTTAATGTAGGACTGTGTTGCGACGCAGGCTGGCCCGACTCATTGACAGGTTCGTCTGCGGCAACACATCGAATTTTTTGATCCGAGTGAACCACCCAAGGGGATTTATATGAAATTTGCAACGACTCTGAAGGTCTCCGCCGCCGCGGCCTGCCTGCTCGCCTTCGCGGGCTGCCAGGATTTGAAGCCGCTTCAGGCTCAGATCGATGACCTGAAATCGCAGATCAGCAAGGTCAGCGGCGACACCGCCAAGGCCTCCAGCGCCGCCGCTTCCGCGAGCAGCGCCGCCGCGGCCGCGCAGTCGACGGCCTCCGGTGCGCAAAGCACGGCGAACCAAGCGCTGTCGCTGGCTCAGGCGAATCAGACGGCGATCGAGGCGATCAACGAGAAGATCGATCGCGTTTTCAAGAAGTCCGTCTCCAAGTAAGTTTTCGAAGTTTTATTCGAAAGCAAAGCGCCGCGGTGACCCCGCGGCGTTTTTATTTGCGCGGGGAGATCATCGGCGGCGACTACGCTCCGTTGCCAGAGGCCAAGCCCATCGGGTAAAGATCCGGCAACCAGCGATCCAGAACTGCGGTGGGAAATCCCAGACTCACGGCCGCACGCGGCCCCGTTGCAACCAGCAGTCCACGAACCAGCAGCGTGGACAAAGTCTCTCGCGCCCGCCTCTCTTCGTACCCGGTGATGCTCTTGGCGTCCGCACGCTGAATGCTGCCGCGATAAAACGCCTCCCTGAGCATTTCGAACGAACCCTTCGGAAGGCGCTTTGCCGCGACCTCTTCGCCCACATGGATTTCCATGCGGTGCAGCAGCTCGTGTGGCTGCAGCAGCTTGTGCATGAAATCGACCTCATCAAGGGCGGCGTTGAGAAAGAAAGCGCACAGCGCCTTCAGTGCCTCCAAGGAGAGCGAATCGCGCCCATCGAGAGAATTGCGCTGGGGGATATCGGCGGCAGCGAGGAGGACCCGGTATTTTTCCGAATTGCGCGCAAGGCCGCGCGCGACGGACCAAAGACTCTGGCCGCCGAATAATCGTTGCAACATCGCATGGGATAACAGCCGCGCCACACGACCGTTGCCGTCCGCGAACGGGTGAATCCACATCAAGTGATGGTGCGCGGCGGCTATCGACGTCAATTGACGCGACTTCGACAATCGATCAGGACGATAGGCCTCCGTAAAACGTCGCATGAAGTCGGGGACTACGGAGTAACCCGGTGGCTTATGGCTGCGAAGTTCCACGTCGCCGGTTCGGTATTCGCCTGGAACGAGGCGGATCTGCCCATATCCGGGCCTGACCAACATCTCGGGCGGCAGGCGAGTGAGTAGTTCTCGATGCAGCCAACGAACGTAATCATCACTCGCGGGCCACAGATCCTGCGGATCGTTGCCGGCGTCGATCAGTTGCTGTACCTGAACATGCGCGAGCGCTTCATACTGAAGGGCCCTCTGGTCCTTATCCGTCGCGAACTCTTTGCGCAGCGCGCGTTCGATTTCCCGCGGCGTCGTCACCGATCCGGAAATCGAGTTCGAGTAATAGCAATTCACGGATCGAACCAAGCGGCTGAGTTCCTTTTGAATCGCCGGGTGCATCGATGCGGCCAAGGCCGCGGTTCGGCGATTCAAATCGAACGAGAGATCGTCGAGAGCGGCATCGCCCTCCGGAACCAGCATCGGTTCCATCGCCGCCAAATCGATGATCGAATTCAACAATCAGCGCTTTATGTTAGCCGCGGTGCGCTTCGGCGAAGACGCAGTCACCGGTGCCGCGGGCGCGGTCCATCGGTTGATCGAGATCCGCGTCGGCTCGCCCCGCTGCTCCTCGAAGACGCGCTCCGCGGCATCCCAATCGATGATGACGCGTCGCTCGGCGGTCGCCGCCACGATCGCGCGCGTGAGCGAGGTCCGATCCTCGGCATCCTTGGGATCCATGCCTTCGAGCGGCGGACGCACCTCGATATAGAGTGCGCCATCCACCCATCCGGTCTTGATGCGCTGGTTGACGATGCGTACCGGCATGCCGACCCCGACTTCGTTGAACAGCTTTTCGATGTGCTCGGGATACATGCGGATGCAACCATGCGTGATCTGCATGCCGACGCCAACCGGCAAATTCGTGCCATGGATGAGATACGCTCCACCAGGAATCCCCAATCGCATCGCGTAGGCGCCGAGCGGATTCTTGGGACCCGGCGGCACGGCCTCGGGCAGAACGTCGCCGTCCTCTTTCATGTGCGTCTCGCGCACCGAAGCCGGCGGATACCAAGTGGGATTCTTTTCCTTGCGAACGATCGTCGTTACACCGATCGGCGTCTTCCAATCCATGCGACCGACGCTGATCGGATAAGTCTCGACGACCAAGTGGTGTGAGGCATCGTCGTGAAAGTAGTAGAGCCGGTGGTCCGGTAAATTCACCACGATGCCGGTGCGCGGCACGTTCGGCAGCAGCCGTTCGAGCGGCAGATGAATCAGGGTTCCCTGCCCCGGGAGCCAGGTATCGACGCCGGGATTGGCCAGGTTGATTTCGTCGTAGCCGAGTTCATAGCGGCGCGCGATATCGGGAAGCGTGTCCGAGCTCTCAGAGGTCGTCTGACCCGCTTGGCCGATCAAGTCTTGGTCGGGGCCCAAGGTGAACGTCTCCGCGTGCGCCAGCGAGGCTGCCAACAGAACCGCAATCCAAGCGTCGCGTCGCATCAGCATCGTTGCCCCTCATCAGTAGCGAATCAGTGCCGATCCCCAGGTAAAGCCACCGCCGAAAGCCTCCAGCAGCAAGAGTTGACCCCGCTCGACGCGCCCGTCCCGGATGCCGGTATCGAGCGCCAGGGGCACGGATGCCGCGGACGTGTTGCCCTGAGTGCCGATCGTTACGATAACCCGTTCCATCGGCAGATCAAGCCGTTTGGCAATGGCCTCTATGATTCGGATATTGGCCTGATGCGGGATCAGCCAGTCGACCTGATCCTTGGAAATGTTGTTCGCGTCCAAGGTTTCGGTGACGAGAGCGCCCAACGTGTTGACGGCGACCTTGTAGACCTCGTTGCCCTTCATGCGTATGCCCGCCTTGCCCTCGCGTACGAGCTTGAAGCCGGACGAGACGCCGTCCGGGTACAGCAGCAAGTCCTTATAGCGACCGTCGGCGTGCAGATGGGTGCTGATGATTCCGGGTTCGGGCGCGGGCTTCAGGATCACGGCGCCGGCGCCATCGCCAAACAGCACGCAGGTCGTGCGGTCGGTCCAATCGGTGATGCTGGTCAAAGTTTCGGCCCCGATCACGAGCGCGCACTTGGCCTCACCGAGGCGCACGAATTTATCGGCAACGCTGAGCGCGTAGAGGAATCCGGCGCAAGCCGCCTCGAGACTGAAGGCGGGACAGCCATGGATCCCCAATCGAGCCTGCAGGAGCGTGCCCACGTTCGGAAACACGAGATCCGGCGTGGTCGTACCCACGCAAATCAAATCGACATCCCCGGGGCCCACGCCCGCATCCGCCATTGCGCGCCGCGCCGCCTGCTCGGCAAGGTCCGTGGTCGTCTGGCCATCGACGACGACGTGCCGCTGCGAGATTCCGGTGCGTGTGCGAATCCAATCATCGCTGGTGTCGATGATGCGTTCCAGATCCGCATTGGTCATGATCTTTTCCGGCAGGTAACTGCCTGTGCCGGCGATCCTTGAGTACATGATGATCCTTCAGCCCTGAATCGATGAGCCCAGTTTTGCCGCAATACGTGCCGGAACTCCGGTTCGCGCCTCGAGAATCGCAACCTCGATCGCGCGTTGAAACCCGAACGGATCCGTCCCGCCATGGCTCTTGATCACGATGCCGTTCAAGCCGACCATGGTCGCGCCATTGTAGCGCCGCGGATCGATCCGCACGCGCAGCGCGTCGAGCGCCGGACGGGCCGCCAGCGCACCGAGCTTGCGCGAGAGGCTGCGCGTGAACTCCTCGCGCATCGCATCGCGAATCAGTCGTGCGACGCCCTCCATCGTCTTGAGCGCAACATTGCCCGTGAACCCGTCGGTCACCACGACATCGACCTCGTCGCCGAAAATATCGTGCCCCTCGACGAAGCCCACATAGTTGATATCGCTGGCTCCCAACAAAGAATGTGCGGCCTGGACGGTCTCGTTGCCCTTCATGTCTTCTTCGCCGATGTTCAGCAGACCGATTCTGGGCCGGCCGTCGACACCGGGCAAATCGGTCGCGAGTATTTCACCCATCACCGCGAATTGGCGCAACTGCTCAGGCGTGCACATGGCGTTCGCACCGAGATCCAACATGACGGTATGACCACCGCGCGAGGGAATTTGGGAGACGATGGCTGGGCGCTCGACGCCCGGCAGCATCTTCAGCACGAAATGCGCAGTTGCCATCAGAGCGCCCGTGTTGCCCGCGCTGACGCAGGCATCGGCGGCGCGCGCCTTGACGAGATCCAAGGACCGTCGCATCGACGAGTCCTTCTTGCGTCGGAGCGCATCGCGCGGATGATCGCTCATCTCGACGACATCGGCAGCGTATAGACAGCTCAGATTGGCGGGCGCGCCGGCCGCCAGCTCCCGTTGCAGGTCCGCTTCGCGCCCGACGAGCGTGAAGCGGACTTCGGGGGATGCGCGCGCGGCGGCAATGGCAGCCGGAACGCAGACCGAAGGTCCGCGATCGCCGCTCATGACATCGATGGCTATATGCAGCGGTGCAGACACAGGCACAGCATCTCAATGACTCCGTCGGCGATCAGCGTCGCCGACGGCGAAGTGACGAGTTTATTCTTCTGACGCAGCCGCGTCGGCCTTGGTCTCGAGTACCTTGCGGCCGCGATAAAATCCGTCGCGAGAAATCCGGTGACGCAGATGAGTCTCCCCGCTCTTCGGGTCGATCGACACCGCAGGTGCCGACAAGGCCGAATGCGATCGGTGCATGCCGCGCTTGGAGGGGGTTTTTCTGCTCTTTTGAACTGCCATGGTCGCTATATCCTAATCAAGGTTTTTTCAACAAATCCTGCAATGCGCTGAACGGCCTGACCGTCTCCGGCGCGGCCGGCGCCAATGCCGACCCATCTTTATACGAAGGCGCCCTGCCGCATTTTTCCGGCGCGCTACACGCAGGTGCCACCGGCAAGGCCAACAACAATTCTTCCTCAGCCAAATCGCGCAACGAAGCCACCCCACCGGTCAGCACATAGGGCTCGCGCTCCGAACCCTCGCCGGCGGCGGCCGTCTCATCGGCCGAAAATTCAATCTCCGACCGGGCCACGACCGGCAAAGCGAACGGCTCCAAGCAGCGCTGACACCGCAGCATCGGCGTGGACTCGATCGCGAGCGTGACGCCGGCACCGCCATCGGGCGTCTTGCCAAATGCGTAGCTCGCCTGCAAACGCCCACCGGACTCCGCCAGCAGGTCTTGCAACCGCGGCAAATCGTCCAACTGATAGACTCGCGTCAGCGTCTCGGCCGCAGCGGCCAAGCGGGCACAATCGACGCGATCCGGCGGGCCACCTGCCATGGGCCGCGTATGATAGAGGCCGCCCCAGCCACTGTCAAAACGAATTGGTTGCAAGTCGTTGTTTTTGAAGTCCGATCCCCACAACACAGCGGCACCGCTCATTTTGGCGTCGACCTCGGCCTACCGGCGCGCACTGCTCGAGCGCCTACGCCTGCCGTTTGCGTGTGTAGCGCCTGGAATTGATGAAAAGCGCCGTCCGGGTGAGCCGCCCTATGATCTGGCCATGCGCCTCGCCCTAGCGAAAGCTCGGCATGTTGCTACGCAACATCCAAAGGCCTGGGTGATCGGGTCTGACCAGGTCGCCGTACTCGGAACCCCCACGCCCGATGCCGAGATTCTCGGCAAGCCGGGAACGGCCGCCAAGTGCATCGCGCAGTTGCACGCATCGTCAGGCCGACAGCTTACCTTCGTGACGGCGGTGGCCGTCGTGAGCGGAGAGGATGCACGTCAGCACAGGTTCTTGGACACGACCTACGTGCGGTTTCGCAAACTCGATGCAGCGACCATCGAGCGCTATGTGGCACTCGAGGCGCCGCTCGACTGCGCCGGTGGCGTCATGAGCGAAGGTTTGGGCGTGAGCCTGTTCGATTGGGTCGAGACCCGCGACCCCAGCGGGCTCATTGGTCTGCCCTTGATTCAGCTCGCGGCCGTGTTACGCGAACTCGGCTACCGCGTGCCCTGAGGGACGGCCTTGCCGCGCGGCGCGGCGCTCTTGCGGGGCGCGCTGCTGCCGCGCGGCGCGGCGCCCTTGCGCGGACCGCTGCTCTTGCGCGGCGCGCCGCTCTTGCGTGCCGGCTGCCCTTTGACCGGCGTGATCGCGTCGAGTACCGCGACCAATTCGGGCGGCAGCGGTGTGCTCACATGGAAGGGTACGCCGGACCCAGGCCATTCAAACGCGACGGATTGGGCATGCAGGAAGGTGCGCTTCAAGCCGAGTTGCTTGAGTTCGGCATTACGATCGTGATCGCCGTATTTGTCGTCGCCGAGCAGTGGGTGGCCCGCATAATCGGCGTGCACGCGAATTTGGTGAGTTCGACCGGTCGGAATGTCGACCTCCATCAAGGTCGCGAGTTGTCCGAAGAACTGCACGGGCTTGAAGATGCTGACCGAGGCCTTGCCCGCCGGTGTAACGCGCACGTGCCGCTCGCCGCGTTCACGACTGTCGGTGGATAGCGGCGCGTCGATGCGCTTGGTGCCGAGCTGCCAGCTGCCCGCGACCAAGGCCATGTAGGTCTTGTGCAGTCCACCGGCACGGATCAAGGCATGCAGGGCCGTCAGGGTCTGTCGATCGCGGGCGACCAAGAGGCAACCACTGGTGTCGCGGTCGAGGCGATGCACGAGTTCCAGCGTCTCGCGCGGCCGGGAGGCGCGGAGCGCCTCGATGACGCCGAAGCTCATCCCGCTGCCACCATGCACCGCGACACCGCTCGGCTTGTCGATGACCAACAAATGCCGATCCTGAAAGATCACGGCCCCCTCGATCAGCTCGAGCAGGCTCTGTGAGGGCCGGCCCGCCTGCTCCTCGGTGTCGATGCGCACCGGCGGCAGGCGAACCTCGTCGCCGGCCGCGAGGCGGTATTCGGCGTCGACGCGCTTGCGGTTGACCCGCACTTCGCCCTTACGGAGCAGCCGGTACACGCGGCTGCGCGGCACGGTCTTGAAATGCCGCATCAGGAAATTATCGATGCGCTGACCGGACTCGTCCTCGCTGACCTTGTGCAGGACGATCGGACTCTTCGGTCCGTGATAATGGATCGGCGGTTCAGGCGCATTCATGGTCATTTTGAGCATTCTTCTAAGGTATTGATTACATTGACCCTGATGGGTGGTCGTGATAATGTCCTAAAACCGTGTCAGGCGCCGAACCATTTCTGGGCTCGGCCCAATTAAAGTAGAGCGCCGATAGGCACCGGTTTCGGTGGCCCCCCATCCGTTGGGGAGCCGCATATTAGTTGGTTCTGGAATTCCAGACCATCGCTCGGCCGATGAGAAAGACGCTAGTGAGAGCCTCCTGTGGCTTCGGTGTCTTATAAGCGGTTAACCGAGAACAAGGCCCCGGGCTTGCAGCAAACGTTTTGGCAGAATTGGTGGGTTTCAATGCCGGTCGCGTGGTACGCGATCTGCAGCTTACTATTCGTCGCCGCGTCAATCATCGCGGTCCCGGCTTCTATTCTCCAGCTCTCCTCGGCCCCTACCACTCTAGTTGGGGCAAATGAAAAGAATGCTCGTCAACGCAATTCAAGAAGAAGAATTGCGAGTCGCACTCGTCGATGGTCAGAAACTTTACGACTTATCGATTGAGATCCCCTCACGGGAACAGAAAAAATCCAATATCTACAAAGGTCGGATCACTCGCGTAGAGCCTAGCCTCGAGGCCGCGTTCGTCGAGTATGGCGCGCAGCGTCATGGCTTCCTGCCGTTGAAGGAGGTCTCCAAGGAGTACTTCCGCCAACAGCCTGGGAACGGCGGCCGTCTCAACATAAAAGACCTGCTGCAAGAAGGCCAGGAACTGATCGTTCAGGTCGAAAAGGAAGAGCGCGGCAACAAGGGTGCGGCGCTCACCACCTTCATCAGCTTGGCGGGTCGCTTCCTGGTCCTGATGCCGAACAATCCGCGCGCCGGCGGCGTCTCGCGACGCATCGAGGGCGAGGATCGCGATCAGATGCGCGAAGCCATGAACGGCCTGCAGATTCCCGATGGCATGGGCGCGATCGTGCGCACGGCCGGCGTCGGCCGCACGACCGAAGAGCTGCAATGGGATCTCAATAATCTCAAGACCGCCTGGGACGCCATCGTCGCAGCCAACGACGGTAGGCCTGCGCCGTTCTTGATCTTCCAGGAAAGCGACGCCGTAACCCGCGGTCTGCGCGATTACTTCTCCGACGATGTCGGCGAGTGTTTGATCGACCAACCGGAAGCCTTCGAGAAGGCGCAGGAATACATGCAGCGCTTCATGCCGCCGGATGCGCAGCGCAAACTCAAGCTATATCAAGATCCGGTGCCCTTGTTCACGCGCTATCAGATCGAGAGCCAGATCGAATCGGCGTATTCGCACAAGGTGACGCTGCCGTCGGGCGGCAGCCTCGTGATCGACCATACCGAGGCCTTGGTCTCGATCGACATCAATTCCGCGCGCAGCACGCGCGGCGGTGATATCGAGGCGACCGCGCGCAACACGAATCTCGAGGCGGCCGAGGAAATAGCCCGGCAGCTGCGCTTGCGCGATATCGGCGGCTTGATCGTCATCGACTTCATCGACATGGAGTCCCAGGCGAACCAGCGGGCCGTCGAGGACATGTTGCGTGACGCTGTCAAGATGGATCGCGCTCGGATTCAACTCGGGCGCTTGTCGCGCTTCGGCTTGCTGGAACTGTCGCGTCAGCGGCTGCGTCCCGCCTTGAGCGAGACCACGCACATCAATTGCCCGCGCTGTAGCGGCATGGGCACGATCCGTGGCGTCGAGTCCATGTCTCTCGCGCTGCTGCGCTTGATCGGCGAAGAGGCGCGCAAGGAGCGCACGGGCCGCGTCATTGCGCAGGTCCCCGTCGATGTCGCGACCTATTTGATCAACGAAAAACGCGATTGGCTCAATCAAATCGAGTCGCGCGACAAGGTGTCGCTGATCATCGTACCGAATCCCAACCTGCAAACCCCCGCCTATACGCTGCGGCGTATTCGCGATGACGAAAAAGAACTGCCGGAGAATACGACCGTCAGTTATCAATTGGCGGATCAACCGCACTTGGATGATTCCAACATCGGTAACCGGGACAAGAAGCCGCAGACCGAAGCGCCGCTCGTGCCGAGCATCATGCCAACGTCGGCCTCGCCGATTGTGCCACTGCCGGTGCCCGAACCCGCAGCACCGGCGCCGGTTGCCGTCGCCGCAGTTCCTGCCGGACCGACGCGTGGCATTTTTGCGCGTCTGTGGATCTGGTTATTCGGCAGCAAAGCACCGGAACCGGTGACGCCGCCACCGACACCGGCGCCTACCAGCCGACCCACTGGCGATCGGCCGGCACGTCAGGACGCCCGCGGCGATCGGTTCCGAAATCGCGATCGCGATCGCGATCGCGGGGATCGTGGCGACCGGGATCGGCCGCGCGATGCGCGCCGGGACGGGCCGCGCGACGCGGGGCGCGACGGTGGACGGGATGGCCAACGCGATGGACGCCGCGACGAGGGCCGCCGCGACGGACGCCCACGCACCGAAGGTGCGCCCCGCCGCCCCGAGGGAGGTCAGGGACAGCCTGAACGGCAGCCGAACCAAGCGCGTGCTGAGCAGGCCCCGCGTTCCGATCAAGCCGCCCGCAGCGAACAGGTGACGCGTTCCGATCAGCCCCCGCGCGATGATCAGGCGCCGCGCAATGATCAAGGTCAACGCGGCGATCAGCCTGCGCGTGGCGAGCAGGGCCCACGTAATGCCGAACGTGAACCGGGAGCCGAACGCGGGCCGGGCGAGCGCAGCGGCCGCGGCCGACGGCGCCGAGGACGCGGACGTGGGCGCGGCGGCGACAATGGCGAGAACCAAGCCAATAACGGCTCGGCAAACTCCAGCGACGCTGGCGGCGAGCCCGGTGGCGCGGCGCAGAACAATGGCAATTTGGCCAACGGCGGGAATGGCGTGTCGCGCCCTGCCGCCGATCTGCCGGCCGCGAATGACCAGCCGCGCAATGACCAGCCGCGCAATGTCGAGCCACGCGACAGTGGGCCGCGCGCTGACGAGCAGCGCAGCTTCGAGACGCAGCGTGAGCGTGCGGCAACGCCCGTCGCCACGCCCTCGTTGCCGGCAGCCGCAGCCCCGTCGCAAGCTGAGGCCGCGGCACCGCGCGAGGCTTCGGCCGCTCCGGTCGCGGCGGACGCAAAGTACGTGGTCTGGTCGACGCCGCCAGCTGCGCCCAGTGCACCGCTGGTCGCGCCTGCTGCCGCGGTAGCGTCGGCGCCGGCGCCTCTGCCGATAGCGCCGGCTGCTGCGAACACGAGTCCGGTCGAGGTGCCTCGAGTCGGCAGTTCGGAATGACTCTAGCGACCTGCGCGCAAGCGCAGGTCGACGCAGAGACTGACGAGCACGACGGCCGCCCCTAGCCCGCGAACCGTCGCGATCGCGGTATGACCTAGGGACCAGATTCCCAAACCGTAGGGTTCGCTCGAAGTAATCAGGAATAGATCTACAGCGCTGACCGCCGCGGCGGTCAGCGCATAGGCAGACAGCCAGAGGCGGCGCTCTCGGGACTGCAAACGACGGCCTTCGACCACCTGCCGCTGCCTCTTGGGCGTCCACAACGCCCGCCAGATCACCACAACGACGATGAGCAGCCCGACCAGCGAACTCAGGTCCTGCAACAAACGCGTGCCTTGGAACTGCCGCCCGGCGACCGTGAAGAGCCACTCGTCGATGGCCGGTATCATGCGGACGCCGCGGGCGCCTTCGTGTGTAAACCCGTCCCAAACCAGATGTGTCACCGCTCCTCCCAGCACGCCCACCGCGGCCACAAACCATTGGCCGAGGTTCCAAAAGTCGGCAACCGGGGCAAATACCTGGGATCGCAAGTACGCGCCGTCCGGCAAGACCTCGCGCACAGCCGTCTTGATAAAACGCTGGAAAAACCAGTACGTGGCGAGGCCAACCGGAAGGCTGAAAGTCAGCAGGGCCGAGGCACTGTGGGTCTCGACCCGCGACAGCCGCCAGGGCAGGAAAAACCCGAAATCCGGCACCATGCTGCCGATCACGAGCGCCGACAGCAAATTGCCGCGCTGCAACCAGCGCGCGAAGGGTAAGACCGTCGCCGCGTGGGAAATCGTAAATGGCATGGGTGGGCTTAGACGTTCATCAAACCGTCATATTACCTGCATATAAGTTTGGGGCTGCGCCCCAGCGTCTCATTCGAGGATCTCCGGATATGAATCAAACCGCGGCCAGTAACGATGCTATCGGCATTGCTCCGGTAAGTTCACCACTAGGGAACAATAAGTCAAACCGCTGGTTCAACGTCCTAGCCGGCGCGGTGCTCATCATCGGGGTCATCTACGCGGGCTACCATCTGGCCGAGGACCTCTCCGGTGTGCGCGATACGCGCGCCTATCCGTATATCCTGTTGGGGATCGCACTGTTCATCGCGTTGGCGTTCGAGTTCGTCAACGGGTTTCACGATACGGCTAACGCGGTCGCGACGGTCATCTACACGCATTCGATGAGCCCGAATCTCGCGGTGGTTTGGTCGGGTACGTTCAATTTCCTCGGGGTTTTGGTCTCGAGCGGCGCGGTCGCCTATGGCATCGTCTCGCTGCTGCCCGTCGAGTTGATCCTGCAGGTGGGCAGCGGCGCGGGCTTCGCGATGGTCTTCGCGCTCTTGATCGCGGCGATCCTCTGGAATCTCGGCACCTGGTATTTCGGCCTGCCCTCCTCCAGTTCGCATACCCTGATCGGCTCCATCATCGGCGTCGGTCTCATGAATCAGCTCATGTCGACGCAAGCGAACGGCGCGAGCGGCGTGGACTGGGGACAGGCGACCAAAATCGGCGAGACCCTATTGTTTTCCCCCTTGATCGGTTTCAGCCTGGCGGCGCTATTGATGGTGATCCTCAAGGCCACCGTCAAGATTCCCGCGCTCTATGAGGCGCCCAAGGGCGACCAGCCACCGCCGCTGTGGATCCGTGCCCTCTTGATTTTGACCTGCACCGGCGTGAGCTTCTTCCATGGCGGCAACGACGGCCAGAAAGGCATGGGCCTGATCATGCTGATCTTGATCGGCACCGTGCCGACAGCCTACGCCTTGAACCACGCCGTGCGCGAACAGGACGTCAACAAGTTCGTGATCGTCTCGACGCAGGCCCAGACGGCTTTCTCGCATTACGAGCGCGGTACGGCGTCGGGCGATGCCCATGCTGCCGTGTTCGCGATCGTGCAAAAGCGCACGGTCACGCCCGAGGATGTGCCCGCCATCGCGGCGCTCGCACAGTCGGTCGAAATCCAGGTCAAAGGGTTCGGCTCGCTTGCCAAAGTACCGGCCAACGACATGGTCAACATTCGCAACAACATGTATCTGCTCAGCGAGAGTCTGCGTCTCCTGGGCAAGTCCACCGCGATCACGCTTAGCGACGCCGACAAGGCAATCTTCGCCAGCTATAAGAAGCAGTTGGACAATGCCACGCGCTTCATTCCGACCTGGGTCAAGGTGGCGGTCGCGATCGCCCTCGGGCTTGGCACCATGATCGGTTGGAAGCGCATCGTCGTGACGGTCGGCGAACGGATCGGCAAGACGCATTTGACCTATGCGCAAGGCGCGTCGGCGGAAATCGTCGCCATGGCCACGATTGGCGCCGCAGAGATGTACGGCTTGCCGGTCAGTACGACGCACGTGCTCTCTTCCGGTGTCGCCGGCACGATGGTCGCCAATCACTCCGGGCTGCAATGGGCGACGGTTCGCAATCTGCTGATGGCCTGGGTCCTCACCCTGCCGGTGTCGATCGCGTTGGCGGGTGGACTCTACTGGCTATTCCGCACGTTCTTGTAAGGCCGACAAGAGGCCGCGCGAAGCGGCCGTCGTGAGGTCGAGTACCGCCTCGAAGTCGCTGTCGCCGCCGTAATACGGATCCGGCACATCGAGCCGCCCGGCCTCCGGGGCATAGGACATGAACAGGCCCAATTTCGCTCGCGCATTGCGCGGGCAGAGGGCTTTCAGCTCGCGCAAGTTGTCGTGATCCATCGCGAGCACAAAATCGAAGCCGTGGAAATCCTCGCGGCTCACCTGACGCGCGCGCAAACCGCTGAGGTCGATCCCGCGGCGCAGAGCCGCGCGCCGGCTGCGCGGGTCCGGTGGGCTGCCGATATGGTAGTCGGCCGTTCCTGCCGAATCGACGTCGATCGCGAGGAGTGGCGCCTCACGCGCGACCAGGTCCCGCAAAACTCCCTCGGCGGTCGGGCTGCGGCAGATATTGCCGAGACACACGAACAGAACTCGGGTCGGCGCGACCGGCAAGCGGGTCACGATCGGCCTGCGTCGAAAAGCATGCGTACGCGCTCGAGATCCGCCGGCGTGTCGACGCCCGCGGGCGGCGATACCGCGAGCGTGAGGAGGTGGATGGACATGCCATGTTCCAGAGCGCGCAGTTGCTCGAGTTTCTCCTGCAGCTCCAATTGGCTGGGCTGCCAGGCCGCGAAGCGCAGCAGGCTGCCGGCGCGGTAGCCGTAGATGCCGATGTGCCGCCAGGCCCCCTCATAGCGCGTCGGTTGACCACCTACGACCGCATCGCGCGGCCAGGGCACGGGGGCACGGCTAAAGTAGAGCGCCCGGCCATCGGCGGCGCGCACTGCCTTGACGCAGTTCGGGTCGAGAAACTCCGCCAAGCTCGCGACGGGCGCGACCGCGCTGGCAATGTCGATCGCAGGATGCGCGCGCAGCGCGCCCGCGAGTTCAGCAATCAAAGCTGGATCGATGCTCGGCTCGTCCCCCTGCACGTTGACGACGATTTCGTCATCGGTCCAGCGGCGCTGCCGCACGACTTCAGCGATGCGATCCGTGCCGGATAAGTGCGTCGCCGCCGTCAGCACCGCGTCCGCGCCGAAGTCGCGCGCCACCTGCAGGATGCGTTCATCGTCGGTCGCGATGACCACCGAGACGGCGCCGCTCGTCACCGCTCGCGACCAGACGCGTTGAATCAGCGGCTGGCCGCCAATCTCGGCAAGCGGCTTGCCCGGCAGCCGGGACGCCGCATAGCGCGCCGGAATGACCACATGAAACCTCACCCTCGCGTCCCGCCCGCTTCAGCGTGCCAACAAGGGATCGTCCCCGGCCAGGACGCGTGCCTCCTCCGGCAACATCATCGGAATGCCGTCACGAACGGCATAGGCGAGCCGATCGGCCCGGCAGATGAGCTCGAGCGACGAGCCAGTCCCCGCCACGCGCAGCGGTGCCTTACACACGGGACAAACCAATAATTCCAAGAGTCGCTTATCCACGCTGTACCTCGTCTACCGCTGATTGATGAACGCCGATGCGTCTGAACACGATCGCCATGAGGGCGGTCGAGTCGGCCGCTTCGATGCCCGCATCGACCGGCACGAACCAATGCCGCTCGCCGGCGAGCCTCGCACATTTTACGGCATCTTTTTCAGTCATCAGCACGGGATGCGCGTCCGCGAACGAAATATCGGCGACCGCGATGCGCGCGTGATCGGCGAGCGCGTGCTCGATGACCACGATTCCGACCGACCGCAGCAGATCGAAAAATCGCTGCGGGTTGCCGATGCCGGCCACGGCATGCACGGTCGTGCCGGCAAACGCGGCGAGCGGTCGACGGCTGCCGCCGGCGAGGGCGACGGCCACCTGGGCATGCAGATGCATGCCAAACCCCTTGCGACCCTGGAACGGTGGATCGGTCGCAGCGCCGCCGTTGACGACCACCACGTCGACCGAATCAAGTCGCTCGGGCGACTCTCGCAAGGGCCCCGCCGGCAACAAGCGGCCGTTCCCGAAGCGGCGCGCGGCATCGACGACGACGATCTCGCAGTCCCGCGCCAGCGCATCGTGTTGCAGACCGTCGTCGCTGACGATCACATCGCAACCCGCTGCGAGTAACAACTCGGCCGCCGCAGGACGATTGCGCCCCACGGCAACCGGCACGCCGCTACGGCGCGCGAGCAACAAGGGCTCGTCGCCGACCATCGCCGGATCATCGGCAGCGCCAATCACACGGGGAATGCGTTGTGCACCCCCATAGCCGCGCGTAACGATGCCGGGGCGCCGCCCCGCCTCGCCGAGTCTCGCCACCAGCCACAGCACGAGGGGCGTCTTACCCGTGCCACCCACGGTCAGATTGCCGACCACGATCACCGGCCCGGCAACACGGACACGGGCGTAGATGCCACCGCGGAACAGTCCGCGTCGCGCAGCGAAGATCAATCGATAAGCGGTCGACCAGGGGCGCAGCCACCAGGGAGGTTCACCGCCCCCATACCAGATGCGATTCAGCCACGTGTGTAAGGACATGGGGGCGTAGTGTCACCACTACTCGTTGAACTGCGTCCCGTGCAGCGATGCGTACAAGCCGCCGAGGTCCAGCAGCTCGCGATGCGTTCCCATCTCGGCGATTCGCCCGCGGTCGAGCACCATGATGCGATCAGCACTCTCGACCGTGGACAGGCGATGCGCGATCACGAGCGTCGTGCGGCCCTTCATGAGCAAGGTCAGTTCCTGCTGCACGCGCCGTTCCGCCTCATTGTCGAGCGAGCCCGTTGCCTCGTCGAGAATCAGAATTGGCGAGTCCTTGAGCAAGGCCCGTGCGATCGAAATACGCTGCCGCTGCCCTCCGGACAGGTTCTGGCCCCGATCGATCAGGGGCGTCTCGAAGCCCTGCGGCTGCTCCATGACGAACTCCATGACGTTCGCCGCGCGCGCGGCGCTCTCGATCTCGGCGTCCGTCTTGCCCAAGGCATTGAAGGCGATGTTGTTGCGGATCGTATCGTTGAACAGCACCACATCCTGACTCACCAAGCTGATCTGCGAACGCAAATCCGCCAATCGATAATCGCGCACGTCGACGCCGTCCAGGAGCACGGCGCCCCTTTGCACATCATAGAAGCGCGGCACGAGACTGACGAGCGTCGTCTTTCCGCTGCCCGAACGGCCGACGATCGCAACCGTTTCACCCGCCTTCACGTGGAAACTCACGTCATGCAACACGCCGCCCTTCTCGCCGGCGTACTCGAACGAGACGTTGCGAAATTCGATGTCGCCGCGGGCATGCGTCAGCGGCTGCGGGCCGCCGCGACCCTCGATGGGTTGATCCATGAGACCGAACACGCTTTCGCCGGCCGTGATGCCCTGCTGCAGGGGTCCGGTAATGTTCACGAGCCGACGCAAGGGTGCCGGTATCCCGAGCGCCGCAACCAGGAACGACAGGAAGTTCGCAAACAGAAGCTGATGTCCCAGGATCTGCCGGATGGCCACGAACAGCACACCCGCGAGCGCGAGCGAGGCGATGAACTGCACGACCGGATTGCTGATCGACTGCGCACGCGCAAGCTTCATGTTCGAGGCGCGATTCTGCTCGTTCGCCTGTTCGAAGCGCAGCGTCTGGTGATCCTCGGCGTTGAATATCTTGATGAGTCGATGCGCGTCGATCGCCTCCTTCGCCACGCGCGTGATGTCGCCCATCGAGTTCTGTATACGTCCGCTGTAACGGCGAAAGCTGCGATTGATCACCTGCATGAGCAAGCCGATCAAAGGACCGGCCGCAAGGCAGAACAAAGCGAGCTTCCAGTTCAGGTAGAACAAGAGGCCGACCATGAACACGATGGTCATCGGCTCCTTGATCAACGCAATGGACGCGGTGGTCGCCGCATTCGCCATGAGTTCGACGTTGAATGTGAGCTTCGAGAGCAAGTGCCCCGATTGCTCGCCGTCCAGGTAGGCGGTCGGCAGACGTAGATAGTGCGAAAACACGTCGCGGCGCAAACCCTTGATGACTTGTCGGCCCACGTAGCTCGGAAAATAGTTGCCGACGAAATCTCCGACACCGCGCAGCGCGAACAACAGGACCACGCTGAGCGGGATGAACCACTCGCTGGCCGGGTGACCCAGTATGAATTCCTCGTTGAAGATGTATTTGACGAACAAGGCGAGCGAGGCTTCGGTCGCCGAGAATAGAATCATGCCGAGCACGCCGATCAGATAGACACCCAGATAGGGCCGCGCGTATCGCACCAATCGCTTATAGACGGTCCAGGACTTGCTGCCCTCGCTCAATGCGCCGCCTCGTCATGCACCGTCGCGATGTTCAGCTGAACGAAGCCGAGCTTGCCGGCGACATCCATCGCGGTCACGACGGATTGATGGGTCGCACGCCCGTCGGCGCGTATCGTCACGGGACCCCGTTCGCCGCCGGCCTCCTTGAGCAGAGCCGCACGCAAGGTCTCCGGGTTCGAATTGATCAAGGTCTGTTCGTTGACGCGATAGCTGCCGTCAGCCGTGACCGTGATGACCAAGGGGTCGTGGGGCGGATTCGGCAGGGGTGTGTCGGTGGACTGCGGCAGTTGGACTCGGACGCGTCCCTCCTGATTGACCGTCATCGACACCATGAAGAAAATCAACAGCACGAGCAGCACGTCGATCAAGGAGATTAGATTGATCTCCGGATCTTCGCGGCGACGCGATTGCAGATTCATGGTTCAGGTGTTCGCAAGCAGCTGGCTGCGCTCATCGAGCGCATCGACGAGGCGCATCGCCTCTTTTTCCATGCGCACCACGAGTCGTTCGACCTTGCCGCGCAGAAAGCGGTACGCGATCAGGGAAGGAATTGCGACGCACAAGCCGGCCGCCGTCGTGACCAGTGCTTCACCGATGCCGCCCGACAGGATGCGTGGGTCGCCCACACCATTGGGCGTGATCGCGTTGAAGGCGCGGATGATGCCCGCCACGGTCCCCAGCAGGCCGAGCAACGGCGAGACCGCCGCGATCGTGCCCAGCGTGTTGAGAAATCGTTCCAATTCGTGGACCACATGACGACCACCGTCTTGCAGGCGCTCGACCATCAGCGCGCGCGGCTTGTTTCGATTCGCAATTCCAATCGCGAGCAGCTCGCCGAGCGGCGAATTCTGCTGTAACGCCGTGATGAGCTTATCGCTGAGCTGATCCGCTTGGATCCAGTTCCAAACCTTTTCGCTCAAGTCCCGCGGTATGACGCGATTGCTCTGCAAGGCCCACAAACGCTCCAGGATAATCGCGACCGCCACGACCGAGCACAGGATGATGGGCCACATGAACCCACCGCCCGCGCGGATGATCTCCCACATTTAGGACCCTCATACTTGAATTTCCACGTATTCGGCCATGATACTTGAGCGCCCCCGTTAGCGCACTCCTTGAGGCCTATCCCAATTCCATCGGCGTGGGCTGACCATACCCCTGGAAAGGCATAACATACGCCCAGAAAGTCATGCAACGCTGGCTAAAACGCATCACGCCCGACCGCGACGCGCTCGAGAAACTTTGGTTTCTCAGGCCGTTCTCTGCGGTCGTCCTGCACCCGGGATGCTGGACATTTAATCGCTGTAGTGTGACGCGTGCATTTGCATTGGGGCTGTTTATAGCTTTCATCCCGCCGACCCCGCTTCTGCCCCTGCATTTGATTCTTTGCTCGATCTTCGGCGTCATGTTGGGTTTGAATCTGCCGGTGCTGTTTGCAACGGTCTTCATCAGCAATCCATTCACCTGGTTGCCGCAGGTGATGGGATCGATTTGGGTCGGGGCCTTGCTCATGGGCAAAGACGTATTGCCGGTCATCGAGCACGTCAATCACCGCAACATCGGCCACATCCTGCACGAGCTGTGGCCGCCCTTGTTACTGGGCGCCTTGTGCCTGGGGGCCGCATCCGCTGCAATCGGCTATGTGCTTGCGCGTCTGCTCTGGCGCGCCAGAGTCGTGTACCTGCTACGGCGCAAGCGCGCGCGCTGCGGGGCCCGACAAACCGCGCTCCACCAAAACCCCGTCGATTAGGGTCAGCGTTCGATCGAGCCTCGCGGCCAGGCGCTCGTCATGCGTCACGATCACGAGACTCGTGCCGAGTTCGCGATTGAGTTCAAGCATCAGCTCGAAAACCTGGGCCGCGTTCGCCCCGTCGAGATTGCCGGTCGGCTCGTCGGCCAGGACCAACTGCGGTCGAGTCACGAGCGCACGCGCCACGGCCGCACGCTGCCGCTCGCCACCGGAGAGTTGCGCCGGCCGATGCTCCAAGCGCGCGCCGAGACCGACTCGGGTCAGGATCGCTGCGGCCTGCTCTTTGGCCAGACGAGGCGACATACGCCGGACCAACAAGGGCATCGCCACGTTTTCGAGCGCGCTGAACTCCGGCAACAGGTGGTGAAACTGGTAGACGAAACCCACGGCACGATTGCGCAGATCGCCACGCTCGGCATCGCTGAGCTGATTCATTGCGGCGCCGGCAATTCTCACGGTACCGCGGGTCGGCAAATCCAAACCACCGAGCACCTGCAGCAAGGTGGTCTTGCCGGAACCCGAGGCGCCGACGATCGCGATGCGCTCTCCCGCGTGAACCCGGATCGCCGCGTCGGCAAGCACGCGCAGCGATGTGGCTCCTTGCACGAACTCCTTGACCAGACCGACGCCTTCGAGCACTGGATCAGTTGGATTAGACATACCTGGCAACATCCTTCATCGTCAAACGGTTCATTCGGTACGCAAAGACTCCGCGGGGAGCAGACGCGCCGCCCGCCAGGCCGGATACAGCGTCGATACACAGGCGAGCAAGAATGCGATGCCACAGATCTGCAGCACATCGGCAAGGTGGACGTGCGCGGGCAAATCGCTCATGAAATAAACGCGGGCGTCGAGAAACTTGAAGCCCACGACGCGCTCCAGCGCATGCACGAGCCACTGCAGATTGATGGACAGCAGCACGCCGAGGAACACGCCCACGGCGATGCCGAGTATCCCGATCAAGCTGCCCTGGACGATGAAGATCGACAAAATACTGCGCGGCGCGGCGCCCAAGGTACGCAAGATCGCGATATCACGGCGTTTGTCTTTGACGACCATGACCATCGTCGAGACGATATTGAACGCGGCCACGGCAACCACCAAGGAGAGAATCACGAATAGAATTCGCTTGGTGATCTCGATCGAGCGAAAGAAATTGACGTGCTGCTCGGTCCAATCGTCGACATAGAAACCGCCGCCAAGCGTGGTCGCGGCGCTGCGCACGATGCGGGGCGCGGCATACATGTCGGCCAGGTTCAAACGGATGCCCGTCACGTCCGTGCCCATTTGCAGCAACTTTGCCGCGTCCTGCATCGACACCAGCGCGATGCGCCGATCGTACTCGTACATGCCGACCGACAGGATCCCATCCACTTGAAAAGCACGCATTCGCGGCATGATACCGACCGGAGTCACATTTCCCTCCGCGACCACCAGAATCACCCGATCACCGACGCGTGCGCCCAATTCTTCGGCCAAGGCACTCCCGAGGATGATGCGATAGCGGCCGGCCTCGAGATCGGCGAGATGACCGCTCTCGAGATGTGGACTCAAGTCGGCGACTCGTTTCTCATCGGCCGGCACGATGCCGCGCAGCAGAATGCCCGCGGATTTCTCGCCATGTACGAGCATGGCTTGCGCCTCGATGTAAGGTGCCGCAGCGACGATCCCGGGGAAATTCGCCAGGCTGTCGAGGTCGGCCTGATAATTCGGGATCCTGCCCTCCAAACCCGAGATGGTGGCATGCGCGGTCAGGCTGAGGATGCGCGTGCGCAGCTCCTCCTCGAAGCCGTTCATGACGGACAGAACGACGATCAGCACGGCGACGCCGAGACTGAGTCCCAGGATCGCGATCGTTGCGATCATCGAAACGAAACCGCGTGTTTGCGAAGCGCGCAAATAGCGCAGCCCGATGAATCCCTCGTACCATTTACCCATCATTCATACCGCAGCGCCTCGGCTGGCGCCGTCCGGCAGGCGCGCAAGGACGGATAGATCGTCGCGAGAAACGTCAAAACCAAAGCCGCGACCGCAATCAAGATCACGTCATGGGAATGCGTTTCACTGGGTATACCCGCACTGTAATAAACGTCCGGGTCCATGATGTGAAATCCGAAGGTGTTCTCGATAAACGGCACGATCACGTCGACGTTGAGTGCGAGTGCGAGGCCGAGGCCGACCCCGAGCGCCGTGCCGATCCAGCCGATCAGCAGACCCTGCGTCATGAAAACACCGAGGATGCCCCTCGGGCTCATGCCAAGCGTGCGCAGTATCGCGATGTCGGTGCGTTTGTCGTTGACGACCATGACGAGCGTCGCAACGATATTGAACACGGCGACCGCGACGATCAACATCAGGATCAATCCCATCATGGTCTTCTCGATGCGGATCGCGTGGAAATAGGCGGCATTCTCCTGGGTCCAATCGCGCACCTGGAGTCCCGGGCCCAAACGCAGAGCCGCCTCGCGCGCGAGCGTGGGTGCGTTCAGGATGTCATCGAACTTCAGGCGGATTCCCGTGGGGCCCGCCAAACCGCGGAGCGCCTCCGCATCGTTCAAATTGATCAGCGCCAAGACGCCGTCGTGGTCTTGAAGGCCGACCTCGAAAATCCCGGCAACCTGGAACTCGCGCAGGCGCGGCACCAATTCCGAGGAACCGCCCGCCGTCGTTGCACCGCCGCTCGGGATCATGACGGTGACCGAATCGCCGACACCGACCTGCAGCTGGTAGGCGAGCATACGCCCGAGAATGATGCGATTCTGGCCCGGCACGAGATCCGACAGCTTGCCTTCGCGCATCGAATCGGCAACCGCCGAGACCGTCGCCTCCATCGCCGGGTCGATCCCGCGCAGGATGGCCCCGCTCATCGACGGCGCGCGGCTGAGCATCGCGTCGGTGTCCAGGAACGGGGCGGCACCGACGAGACCGGGCGCGCCCTGCAGCTGCTTGAGGCGCAGCTGCCAATCCGGGATCGCGGCACCGTCCGCGGTGAGAACGGCATGGGCAGATACGCTCAGCAAGCGAGTGCGCAGCTCGGTCTCGAAACCGTTCATCACCGACAACACCGTGATCAGCGCGGCCACACCGAGAGCGACACCGAGCAGCGACACCCAGGTGATGAAAGAGACGAAAAAGCTATGTTCGCGGGCCAGCGAGTAGCGCAGGCCCACGAATAAGGGTGTGGGCTGAAACATGCGGCGCGATTAAACCATAACCCTCAAGCTGTGAGGAAAAATCAATGCAATCAGACTGTTAATTGAGTCAAACAACGCCCCCCGGGAGGGATGATATAGTCGGCCGTCCTTAGGTGTAGCGAATGAGGTGTGCAATGCGTCAGCAAGCCCTGATGATCGCCTTTTTATTGACTGCGCCCGTGTTCGGCTCCGTGCGGGCGGAAACCGTGGCCGTCGACAATGGCATTGCCGTTAAAGACTCCGGCTTGGCGACGCCGACCCGTGGCATGACGATGACCCAAGTCGCCGCGCAGTTCGGTGCCCCGGAAACCAAGATCCCGCCTGTGGGCAAGCCGCCCATTTCCCGCTGGGAGTACCCGGGTTTCGTCGTGTACTTCGAAAACGACCACGTCATTCACAGCGTGGTTGCAGGTTAAAGCGCCGATCACGTAACATCCGCGGCGGCGAATACCAGCCCACCGCAGCCTCCGGGTTGCGGTGGGCGATTTTTTTCTATCATGCCCCTACTCGCACCGCGACTACCTGCTCTCGATCAACGCCTCGTCAAATGGGGCAAACTCCATGGAGCGGCGCCGGCCCTCGCGATTGCGGAGGCGGCGGCAAGCGCTGCCGGCCCGCTGATCGTGATCGCCCCGACATCGCGCGAAGCCGAGTCGCTGCTCGCCGAGATCGCATTCTTCGCAGAGGAAAACACCCGGGTCAGCGTCTTTCCGGATCTCGAGACGCTGCCTTACGACAGCTTCTCGGCGCATCCGGACATCACCTCGGCACGCCTCAGGGCCTTGGCGGAACTGCCGCGGGCGCGCTCCGGTATTTGGATCATCGCAATCGACACCTTGTTGCAGCGGCTGCCGCCGCGCAGCTACATCGAGGCCTATTCGCTCAAGGTGCATGTGGGCGAGGCGCTCGATCTGGACGCGCTGCGCGGCCAATTGACCGCCGCCGGCTACGCGGCGGTCACCCAAGTCGTTGCCCACGGCGAATTCGCGGTGCGCGGCTCACTGCTGGATGTGTTCCCCATGGGATCGGAGCACCCGTACCGCATCGACATGCTGGATCGCGACGTCGACAGCATCCGCAGGTTCGATCCGGACACGCAACGATCGGGCGATCAACTGCCGCGCATCGAATTGCTGCCCGCGCGCGAAACACCCCTGAATCCCGACGCCGTGCGTGAGTTTCGACGCCGCTACCGCCTGCGCTTCACGGGGGACCTTGCCGAACAGATCGTTTATCGGGAAGTTAGCCAGGGAATTGCCTCTGCCGGCATCGAGTATTTTCTGCCCCTGTTTTTCGAGCGCAGCTCGCAGCTGTTCGAATATCTGCCGCCCGGCAGCATTCTGATCGACGTCAACGAAGCGAGCGCCTCGGTGCCGGGACTGTGGCATGGCATCACCGAACGTCATGAACAACTGCGTCATGATCGCCATCGACCGATCCTGGATCCGGCCGAGATCTACCTGCCGCCGGCTGAATTCCAGGAGCAATTCTCGGCGTGGCGCCGGGTCGAACTGCATCAGTTCGAGTGGCCGCCGGAGACCTCCGGCGACGTGCAGAACTTCGCCAGCACTGCCCCGCCCATGGTCCGCATCGATGCGCGAGCCGAGCAGCCCGCGGCCGCCCTGGTCGCGCACCTCGAGTCGAACGGCGCTCGGGTGCTGCTCGCCGCAGAGTCCGCGGGCCGGCGCGAGTTGTTGCTGGACTTGCTGCGCATGCGCGGCATACAGCCCAAACTGTTCGACGGGTTCGCGCCGTTCATGGCGAGCACCGCCGCGCTCGGCATCACCGTCTCACCGATCGCGACCGGCCTGAGACTCGAATCCCCTGCGCTCGAGGTGTTGACCGAAGCGCAGCTATTCGGCGATCGCGCGCGCCAGGAACGACGCCGGCGCCGCGCGGACCGCGATCCGGCCAAGATCCTCAAGGAACTGACCGACTTGCGCATCGGCGCGCCGGTCGTCCACGAGACCTACGGCGTGGGACGCTATGTCGGACTGCAGACCATGGACGTCGCCGGTCAAACCAGCGAATTCCTGGTCCTCGAATACGCCGACGGCGACAAGCTTTATGTGCCCGTTCAGGCGCTGCATCTGGTCTCCCGCTACACAGGTGCGCCGGCCGAAACCGCGCCGCTGCACAAACTCGGCGGCGACCAGTGGCAAAAGGCGCGTCGCAAAGCGGCGCAACGAATTCGCGACGTGGCCGCCGAACTCCTGGATCTGTACTCGCGCCGCGCCGCGCGCCAAGGCACGCAAATCTTCGCGGGCGAGGCAGAGTATCGGGCGTTCCAAAGCGGCTTTCCCTTCGAGGAGACCGCCGATCAGGCCGCCGCGATCGAACAGGTCATCGCGGACCTCAAGTCGGACAAGCCGATGGACCGGGTGATCTGCGGCGATGTCGGTTTCGGCAAGACCGAGGTGGCGCTGCGCGCCGCGTTCGTTGCCGTGCAAGCCGGGAAACAAGTTGCAGTGCTCGTGCCGACCACCTTGCTCGCGCAACAGCACTACACGACCTTCGTCGACCGCTTTGCCGACTGGCCGATCCGCATCGAGAGCCTGTCGAGATTTCGGACCAACAAAGAAGCCGCCGGCGTGCTCGCGGGGGTCGCTGCCGGCTCGATCGATGTGGTCATCGCGACCCAGCGCCTGCTGCAGGGCAAGGTTCGTTTCAAGGACCTCGGACTCGTCGTGATCGACGAGGAACACCGCTTCGGCGTACGTGACAAGGAGCGGCTCAAAGCGCTGCGCTCCGAGGTCGACGTCCTGACCCTGACCGCAACCCCCATTCCGCGCACGCTTAACATGGCCATGGGCGGCTTGCGAGACCTGTCCTTGATCACGACTCCGCCCGCCGAACGCGTCGCCGTCAAGACCTTCGTCCTGGAATGGAACGAGACCGTGGTGCGCGAAGCAGCGTTACGAGAGATACGGCGCGGCGGTCAGATCTACTTCGTCCACAATTCGATTGAAACGATTGAAAAGACGGCGCAGGCGATTCGCGAGTTGGTTCCGGAAGCAAACGTCGCAGTCGGCCACGGTCAGATGCGGGAGCGCGAACTGGAACAGCTCATGCTGGATTTCTACCATCGCCGCTTCAACGTGCTCGTCTGCACGACGATCATCGAGAGCGGCATCGACGTGCCGACCGCGAACACGATCATCATCGACCGGGCCGATCGCTTCGGACTCGCGCAGATCCACCAGCTGCGCGGTCGCGTCGGCCGATCGCATCACCGCGCCTACGCCTATCTCATCACACCGCCGCGCAAGGCGATGACTGCGGATGCGGTCAAGCGGCTGGAGGCACTCGAGTCTCTCGAAGAGCTCGGCGCCGGCTTCACCTTGGCCACCCACGATCTCGAGATTCGCGGCGCCGGCGAACTGCTCGGCGACGAACAAAGCGGGCAGATCCAGGAGATTGGCTTCAATCTCTATATGGAACTGCTGGAGCGCGCGGTGACGGCGCTCAAGTCAGGCAAGCAGCCCGATCTCGAACGCCCCTTGAATGCAGGTCCCGAGGTCGAACTGCACGTGCCGGCGCTGATTCCGGAGGACTATGTGCCCGACGTGCACCTGCGACTCGTGCTGTACAAGCGCATCGCCGGCATGCAAAGCCGCGAGGAGCTGGACGAACTCAAGGCCGAAATGATCGACCGTTTTGGACCCATGCCGCTGTACGCACAGACTTTGTTCAAAGTGACCCAGCTAAAACTGCGCGCTGCGAAGCTCGGCATCCGCAAGATCGACGTGGGTGCGAACAACGGTTATCTGGTGTTCGATGCGGACAACACGATCGATCCGAAGCGCATACTGAAGCTCATCCAGGGCCGTCCCAAGGAATTTCGACTGGAGGGATCGTTCAAACTGCGTTTTGCGCACGACGCGCGCACGGAGGATAAACTGTTCCTGCGGGTCGAACAGTTATTGGAACAACTGGGTTGAAATCACCTCTGGGAGTGCAGCATGACCAAGGGTTTATTGGCCGGTAGTGAACGCACAGCGCTCGCCGGATCTCGCGTCTTGGGGCCGGCCGATGCGACGCAGCGATTCGAGGTCAGCGTCATCGTACGCGGTAGCGGCCCGAATGCTTGGGCGACGCGGATCAGCGCCCTCGAGTCGGGAATTTCCCGCGAGACCCTGAGCCGCACGGATTTTGCGCGGCAGCACGGTGCCGCGCCCGCGGACCTCGCGGCGGTCAAGGCATTCGCCGCGCGCGCAGGCCTGCAAGTGGTCGCAGAACAGGCAGCCCGGCGAACCCTGCGGCTGGCGGGCACGGTGGCGCAATTCGAGGCGGCGTTCGCTGTGCAATTGATGCGCTATGCCCATCCCGAGGGCGATTACCGCGGCCGCACCGGGAGCATTACGCTGCCCGCCGAACTCGACGGCATCGTTCTGGCGGTCCTGGGACTCGACGATCGTCCCCAAGCGAGAACTCATTTCCGCATTCGACCGGCCGCAGCCTCGGCGGCAACATCCTATACACCGGAACACGTGGCGTCCTTATACGGATTTCCGAGCGGCACTGGTCAGGGCGAGTGTGTGGCCTTGATCGAACTCGGCGGCGGTTACGAGCCTGCGGACCTGCAGACTTATTTCGCAGCCCAGGGTGCGGGTGGTGTTCAGGTGTCCGCGGTCTCGGTGGACGGCGCATCGAACGCGCCCACCGGCAGCCCGAACGGTCCCGACGGCGAGGTCATGCTCGACATCGAAGTCGTCGGGTCGATCGCCCCGCAAGCAAAGCTCGTCGTGTATTTCGCGCCCAATACGGACGCAGGCTTTCTCGATGCGGTCACGACCGCAATCCATGACACGACGAATACGCCCTCCGTGCTGTCGATCAGCTGGGGAGGGCCGGAATCGACCTGGACGTCACAGGCCAAGACGGCGATGGACTCGGCCTTGCAAGTGGCGGCCATGATGGGTATTACCGTATGCGTGGCTTCCGGCGACAATGGCTCGAGCGATGGCCTGAGCGACGGGGCCAATCATGTAGATTTCCCGGCGTCGAGTCCTTACGCCCTCGCCTGCGGCGGGACCAGTCTGCGTGCGGGCGCGAGCGGGATACAGAGCGAGGCTGTTTGGAACGATGGTGCCAGTGGGGGCGCGAGCGGCGGCGGCGTCAGCACGTTCTTCGCGCTGCCGACATGGCAGGCGGGGCTGCAGCTGCGCGCGACCGCAGGCAGCGTCTCGGCCTTGAGCAAACGAGGGGTCCCGGATGTCGCGGGAGATGCGGATCCGGAGACCGGCTACAGCGTGCGTATCGACGGCACGGACACGGTCATCGGCGGCACGAGTGCGGTCGCCCCGCTATGGGCGGCGCTGATCGCGCGCCTCAACCAGATCAACGGCCGGCCGGCCGGCTTCCTGCAGCCACGCTTATATCAAAGCCCGCAGAGCCTGCGCGATATCACGCAGGGTAACAACGGCAGCTTCGCAGCCGCAACCGGGTGGGACGCCTGCACGGGGCTTGGCAGTCCGAACGGCAGTGCCCTCGCCGGCTTGCTCTAGGCCGTAGTAGGCCTGCCTTAGGCGCGGCGCTTTGCGGCCAGGGCGCCGAGTGCGAACAAGGCCAGCATCGACACGGCGGCGGTTACCGATAGGTAGTAGCCGACGAAGCTAAGGCCGTAATTCTTCGCAAGCCATGTGGCGATCGACGGCGCAAAGGCGGCGCCCAAGATGCCCGCCAGATTGAACGTCAGGGACGCGCCCGTATAACGCACGGCGGTAGGGAAAAACGAGCCCAGCGCCGTGCCCAAGGGTCCGTAAGTCACGCCGGTCAGGGCAAGACCGAGTGCCAGGAACGCGAGCACCGAGGCTGTCGTGCCGCCGCCGAACAAGGGTTGGAACGTAAAGCCCAGAAGGATCAAGCCGAGGCTCGCAACGATCAACATGACTCGCGAGCCGATGCGATCGGCAATGACCGCAGAAATCGGGATGGTCAGGCCGAAAAATACGACGCCGATCATGAGCATAATCAGGAATTCCTGGCGCGAGAAACCGAGCTTGCTGGTCGCCCAACTCAGCGTGAACAGCGTCATGAGATAAAACACGAGAAAGGTCGCCGTCGCGGCGAGGCTCCCCAGAATCAGCGTGAGGCCGTGGCGGGACAAGACGTTCAACAACGGCACGCGCACTCGCGCTCCCTGGGAGAGAACCTGCTTGAATTGCGGCGTCTCGACGAGCCGCAAGCGGATGTACAGACCGATCAGGACCAGTGCCGCGCTGGCGATGAACGGTACGCGCCAGCCCCAGTCGAGAAACTGGGAATCGCTCAACCAATGCGTCAGCAGGAGGAACACACCGGTCGAACACAAGAACCCCAGCGGTGCACCGAGCTGCGGAAAACTTCCGTACCAGGCCTCCTTACCGGGCGGTGCATTCTCGGTCGCTAGCAGCACGGCTCCGCCCCACTCGCCGCCGAGCCCGATGCCCTGCCCCAAACGGCACAGGGCGAGCAGCACGGGAGCGACCACGCCGACCGCGGCGTAGGTGGGCAAGAGGCCGATCAGCACGGTCGAGATGCCCATGGTCAGCAAGGCTGTGACGAGCGTTGCCTTACGCCCGATGCGATCGCCGAAATGTCCGAACAAGGCGGAGCCGATCGGTCGGGCGAGAAAGGCCAGAGCGAAGGTCGCGAACGACTGCAGCGTCGCAGTCGCCGGATCATGATCGGGGAAAAATAGCTTCGGAAACACCAGGGCGGCCGCCGTGGCGTAAATGTAAAAATCGAAGAACTCAATCGTCGTGCCGATCAGGCTCGCGAACAGAATACGGCTCGCCGGTGTTCCGCCGGCGGATAGCTTGTCATCTACCAATCGATGTCAACCCGGATGGTTCAGCCTATGATAGTGCGCAATCTGGCGGTGCGCGTTCCTGTGGAAGTCTCCGCCGCCCGACATAATAGTCTGTGCGCATCGGCCGGTGGAAGTGCCCGGCTGAACAAAAATCCCTGGGCCTCCTGACACTCGTGTTCCTGCAGGAACATCAGCTGCGGGAAATTCTCGACGCCCTCGGCCGTCACGTTGATCCGCAGCGAACGCGACATCGCGATGATCGCGGCCGCAATCGCGCGATCGTCGCTGCACTCGAGCAAACTGGTCACGAAGGAGCGGTCAATCTTGAGCCGGTCGACGGCAAACCGACGCAGCCGGCCGAAGCTCGAGTATCCGGTGCCAAAGTCGTCGATGGCCAGAGACACGCCGAGTTCCTTCAATTCCGCCATCGCCTGTTCCGCCCAGGCTTCGTCCTTCATGACCACGGACTCCGTGATTTCGAGCTCGAGAAATCTTGGCTCGATCCCGGTCTGCGCGATGATCCGCGCCACCAGCCGCGGAAAGTCTTTGAGGGCGAATTGCTGCCCCGACACGTTGACCGCCATGCGGATGGGCGGCAGGCCTTCGTCCGCCCAGGCCTTGGCCTGCGCACAGGCGGTGCGTAGGACCCATTCACCGATTTCGAGGATCAAGCCGCTCTCCTCGGCTACCGGGATGAACTCGGCGGGTGGTATCGCGCCGAGCTCATCGTTGGTCCAGCGTAGCAAAGCTTCCATACCGGCGACCGCGCCTGAACCAACGTCGAACTGCGGCTGGTAATGCAGCGCGAATTCGCCACGCGCGAGCCCATCGCGCAATTTCGCCTCGATCGTGAAGCGTTGCAATGCCTTGGCATTCATCGCAGCGTCGAAGTAGGCAAAGGTGCCGGGGCTGTTGCGCTTCGCAAAGTACATCGCCAGATCCGCGTTGCGCATCAGCGTCTCGACGTCCTTGCCGTCGTCCGGATAGACCGCAATGCCTATACTCGGCGTCACGACGAGCGTATGCATCGACAGCTGCACAGGCTCCTGCAGCTCGGAAATCAGCCTGCTGGCGACAACGCCGGCATCGCCGGCGCTCGCGATCAGCGGCAGAATCACGATGAATTCGTCACCACCCAAACGCGCGATATGGTTGATTCCGCCGCCGGCCTCATAATCGGCAACCAGCATGTCGCTCGGGCGCAGGGAGTTACGCAGGCGGCCCGCAATCAGGCACAACAGCTCGTCGCCGACCGCGTGCCCGAGCGTGTCGTTGACGCGTTTGAAGTTGTCGAGATCGAGATACAAGAGCGCAAGATTCCGGTGCTCCCGCTCAGCGTTCGCGATCGCGGTCTGCAAGCGTGTGCGCGATTGCTCGCGGTTAGGCAAGCCCGTCAGCGTGTCGAAATAGGCGAGCTTGACGATGCGATGTTCGGCGCGCCATTTGCTGCCCAGCGAGATCGTCATCTGCCGTATTTCATGGGGATGAAACGGCTTCTGCAGATAGGAAAGCTTTTCCTCCGGGGGTACGAGCCCACCGATATGACCGGGATCAGCATCGGAATAGGCGGTGCAGATCACGATCTCGACCGCCGGATCCATTTCGCGAATGCGCGCCGCGGCCCACACACCGTCCGGCCCGGGCGGCATGCGCATATCCAGGAACACGACCGCAAACGGCTCACCTGCCGCCAGCGCCTCGCGTACGGCCGCCACCGCCGATTCGGCACCGTCGCAGAAGACCGGTTCAAAACTGGGGCCTCGCACGACGGGCAGCGTGGCCGTATCTGCGGGCGACTTGTTGAACAGGCGTGCGCGCAGGTTTCTGAATGCCGCGAGATCCTTGCTGACGTCGGCCTCGAGCAAGATCTGACGGTAGGCGTCGCGGACGACGGCCTCATCATCGGCGACGAGTACTTTGATCGGCATTCGGCTATGGTCCATCGCAATACTCCTCCGACATCATTAGCGGCAGCAAGACGTGCAAAGATGCGCCGCGACCGGGTCCCTCGCTCGCGGCCCAAATGCGGCCGCCAAGCGATGCGATAGAATTCGCACACCAGTGCAAACCGATGCCGTGGTTGGTGGTTTTCGATTTGGTCGAAAAGCCCTTCTCGAAAACACGCTCCAGATCCTTCTGGGCGATGCCGACGCCATCGTCTTCACACCGCAAATACAGCTGCTCGGTGTCGTCTTTGCGGACGATCTCGGCGGCCAGTCGCAACACACCCTTGTCCCGACCCGCATCGCGCACGGCGTCCGCCGCATTGATGATCAGGTTCTGCAGCACCAGACGCAAAACGGTGCGCGCGACACGAACGACACCGACTTTTTGCAGCGACTCGTCCTCGTCGAGCTGTAGACGCTGGCGGCAGGCGTCCGGCACGATTTCCAGAGACTGGGCGATCAGTTCGGGCAGGCGCACGGATTCGACCACGTGTTCATTGCGTGCCGCCCCCAGCTGCTCGTTGAGCGTCACCTGGATCACGCGAGTCTGTCGCTGCATGACCGCAACATCCGCTTCCGCGCCCGCGAGCGTCGCGTTCAATTCCAGGCATCCCAGACGGATGAATTCCTCGAGATCCGCACGCCGCGCAGTCCCGGCCTTCTCGGTGGCGAGTTCCGCGACGGCAATTTGGATGTCCGGCAAGGGATTGACCCGCAGGCGATCCGCCAGCGCCGACAGGCGCACGCCCAAGGGCGTCATCGCATTGCCGAGGTTGTGCAGCACACCTTTCGCGAGTTCGGCAAATCCGGCCTGAAACGACTGATCCACGATCTGGCGCCGCGATTCGGCGACGCGCTCGACCATGCGATCGAACTCCCGCGCGAGTTGCGCCAGTTCATCCGAGCCCGCGAAGTTGAGCCTCGCGGTCAGGTCGGTCCCCTCGCCGATCGCAACCGCATGTCGGGTCACGCGCGCAATCGGTTCGAGCACGACACGATTCAAAATGTACAGCAGCAGGAACAGCGCGACGACGACCGCGACGACCATGTACACCGAGGCGTAGAGAACCGCCTGCTTGCCGCGGCGCGTGATTTCTCGCGGCACATCGACTCGCAGCTTCATCACGGGCACGCCGTGGATGTCGTTGAAGGTCCGGTCGACCCGCGTCAGGTTGTCGGTCGCCTGCACGGATTCCGTCGGTGCGGCGGCGCGGCCGGATGGCGAGCCGCTCTCCTCGGTCATCGACAAGGTGGTTTGCGCCTGCACGCCGATGGCCTGCAGCTGCGAGGCCGTCAACAAGCGTCCCATGACGACCGTACCGGCGGATCGACCGCCGCCGCTGCCGTCGAGAATCGGCGCAGTGGCGATCATCATCACACCAAGATTGGTGTGCACGAGTCCATGTATCGGCTGGGCAAATTCCGCAGGCAAGGAATCCTTCCTGGCGAGGTCGATATTCAGGGGCTTGCCGGTGGACAAGTCATGCGCATAACTGGTCACAACCTTGCGATCCGGATCCAGGATCAACAGCATGTCGACCTTGAGCGGTGTCATCGCCACGGGCGTCGTGTAGGTGTCGAGAAAGTTGCGGTTCCGATTTTGTACGAACTGGTAGAGCTCGCCCCAATCCGACCAATCGGCAGCAGTCAACTCGAGACCCTCGAGACTGCGGTCGAGCGCGTATTGAATCCGCTTCATGGACGTCTGTGCGTCGCTACGCTCCAGCTCGGCGAAACTCGGCAGTATCACGAATTCCTGGACCACGATCTCGACCGCGATCAATACCGCAATCAGCGACGCGAGCGACAGCAGGACCTTGAGACGGATCTTCATACGGCATACTTATCAGAAATGCCGTGCAGCGATGCGGATCGCGTTCGCTTTTCAAGATGCACACGGAATCGTTTTTCCTGGGACCAGTGAAGCGCGTCACAAAATTGTGCTGCGATTCCGGCTGCCCGGCGTCAGGCGGCGAATCCGGCGCCCAACGGCCGCCCGTCAGGCGGCGTGATTGCGGCCGGATTTTTTTGCCAGCTCGAGCTGTTGACGAGCGCGCTGAAGCAGAACGGTGGGACTGTCGGCGGGCTCTGGCGTCGCGGCCGCGACACCGACACTGATGCTCACATACCGTAGCACGCTCGAGCGCGGGTGATGGATACGCAGATCACGCACGCGCTCGGTCATGGTCTGACCAAGACGCAGCGCCTGCTCGACGTTCAGTCCCGGTGCAAAAGCGATCATCGTGCCACCGTCGACGCGCGCCGTGGCGTCGCTGGCGCGACGCAGGCAACCGGAGATGCAGTGCGCGAGGCGGCGAATGATCGAGTCGCCGGCGGCGCGACCGAAAGTCGCGTTATACATTTCGAGTGCGTCGATATCGATCGCGAAGATGGCGATCGACAGGTGCTCACGCTGCGCAATCGCCCAATCGCGTCGTAGCAGTTCCTCGAGATACGAATAGGACAGCAGTCCGGTCAATCGATCCTCGCGCGTCACGGGCGCCTGTGCGGCGCGCGGTTCGGGGCGGGCTCGCTCGGCCGCCTCGCGATGGTATCCGGCGTAGTGCGTGATCTGGCCGCTTGCGTCGCGCACGGGCACGATCGAGAACTCGTTCAAGAAGGCCGAGCCATCCTTGCGATAGTTGCGCAGGACCAGATGGCAGGACTCGCCCCGCGACAATTGCTCACGCAGGCGCCGTCGCGCCTCCGGGTCGGGGTCATCGCCCTGAAGCATGCGCAAATTTTTTCCCAGCAACTCCTCGAGGCAATAGCCCGTCATGGCGAGAAAGCCGGGGTTCGCATAGACGAGCGGCCACTCGGGGTTCCGGGCGTCCACCAGCACGACACCGACCGGCGCGACGTCGAGCAGAAGCCGAAAGTGATCGTCGTTCATAGTGGCCCCTCCCTCAACACCAGCTCCGGCGTCGCGGTCAGCGACGCCAGCCGCGCCACGGCCGCACGCCAGCGACCGGTCGAAGCGACGTCGATCGGCGCCTCCCCTCGCCCGCGCATGCGCACGAGCCGCGCCTGCGACGCCGGATTCAGGCTCGCGGGCGTGAAATGCTCGAGTACCGTCAGTACGGCGCCACGGTCATTGCAGATCGGCAATACGTCGCAGCCCGCCGCCAGCCCCAAGTGTACGCGCGCGAGGATATCGCCGAAACCAGCGGCACCGCCCATCGTCAGATCGTCGGCAAACACGCAACCGTGAAACCCGAGTTCCTCGCGCAGTATCTCCGTAATCCATCGAACCGAGAGGCTCGCCGGCAGTCGGTCGACCGCCGGGAAGACTACATGCGCCGCCATGATCGCCGCGAGATGATTGTCGATCAGCAGTCGGTAGGGACGCAGATCGGCGTCCAATTCGACCAATTCGCGCCGATCGACCGGCAGGCTGACATGCGAATCCGCGACCACGGCGCCATGACCCGGGAAGTGTTTCGCGGTGGCCGCCATGCCCGCCTCGCGCATGCCGCCTGCATAGGCCACCGCGAGAGCCCCGACCGCATCCGCATCGGTGTGAAATGCGCGATCCCCGATCACCTCGCTTACGCCATAGTCGAGATCGACACACGGCGCAAAGCTGAAATCGACGCCGACCGCACGCAGCTCGACCGCCATCAGCCAGCCCGCGACGTGGGCAAGGTCGAGACTCGCGCGCCGATCCTCGGTGAAGCCGCGGCCCAGGGATCTGGCCGGTGGGAGCCGCGTAAAGCTCTCGCGAAAACGTTGCACGCGACCACCTTCATGATCGACGGAGATCAGCAGATGGGGCGACCGCAAGGCGCGGATATCGGCGGTCAGCGCCGCGAGTTGTTCGGGATCCCGATAGTTGCGCGTAAACAGGATGACACTGCCCACCAAGGGGTGCCGGAGGACTTCCCGATCCTCGGGCGTCAGGCTGGGGCCCGCGATATCGACCATGAGCGGCCCAAGACTCATAGCAACACACTCATTCCCGTGGCGCGAAAACGGCGATCGATTCGACGTGCGTCGTATGCGGAAACATATCCATCACCCCTGCCGCGACTAATTTGAAGCCCTGTGTTTCTACGAGTATCCCGGCGTCCCGTGCCAAACTCCCCGGATGACAGGAAATATACACGACTCGGCGCGGCCGCCAAGACGCCATCCGCATCGCGACTTCCCGTGCACCCGCGCGCGGTGGGTCCAGCAGCACCCGGTCGTAACGCTCTGTTGCCCAGGCACCGAAGCTCGGCGGATCGAACAGATTTTCCGTGAAGAACCGCGCATTACCGAGACCGTTGGCGGTCGCGTTGGCACGCGCCTTCGCAACGAGGCCGGCATCCCCTTCGACGCCCGTGACCGCAGCGGCCCGCGATGCGAGCGGCAAGGTGAAATTGCCGAGACCGCAAAACAGATCTAGCACGCGGTCGCCCGCTTGCGCATCGAGCTCGCCGAGCGCCAAATCGACCATGGACGCATTGATACTGGCGTTGACCTGAACGAAGTCGACCGGTCCAAATTCGACCACGACGCCGGCGGCCTCGATGGCGTAGTTCAGCGGCGGCAGCCCCGCCTGCAGCGGGCGGATCGTATCCACGCCGCCGGTCTGCAGATAAATCTGCACGCGACGCTCGCCTCCCCATGCAGCGAGCTTGACGAGGTCCGCGGCAGCCGGCGACTGCATGACGCGAAAGACGAGAGCCGTCGCCTGATCGCCGGCGGCCACCTCAACCTGGGACACGTGCTCTCGTATGCTCAAGCTCTCGACCAGTGCGGCCAGATCCCGGGGCAAGCTGCGCAGGGCGGGTATCAAGACCTCGCAATGCTGCAAATCGGCCAGATACGGCTTGTCGCGTTCGCGGAAACCGGCGAGCACGCGCGCCTTCTTGTAGACGAATTTGACACCCAGTCTCGCCCGGCGCCGATAGCCCCAGACCGGGCCGCGCAGCGGCGGCAAAACTTTTTCCGGCGTCACGCGGCCGATACGCGTCAGGTCCTCGAGCAGTTGCGACTGCTTCTCGGCGAGCTGTGCGGCCGGCGCGAGATGCTGCAGTGAGCAGCCCCCGCAAACACCAAAATGCACGCACAGAGGCGCGACCCGATCCGGCGAGGCGACGAGTATCTCGCCGAGCATCGCCTCATCCATCTGACGCCGCCGCTTCACCACACGCAGCGTGACTTTCTCTCCGGGCAACGCGCCCGCGACGAACACCGCCTTGCCGCCGATGCGCGCGATGCCGCGACCATCGTGCGAGAGCGCAACGATGTCGGCCTCGAGAACCGGTCCCGGCTTCAAGACACAGGCCACGCCGCGGAGAATTCCCGCCAATGCTCGGCGGGCGAATCGGCCAGAAACTTGCGCACGCGCTCGACCTCGTGTGCATGCTCGGCGGCACCCAAATTGCCGCGAACCAATTCGAAGCGCAGATAAACCAGGTAGGTGTTCAGAACATCGGTCTCGCAGTAGGCGCGGATGCGCGCCAGACCGCCGGCGAGGTAAGCACCCCATACATCGGCGCCGTTCATGCCGACTTTGCCGGGAAAGCCGAGCAGGCTGGCAACGTCGTCAAGGCTCGCCCGACCGCGGCCCTGGAAGCCGGACAGGATATCCATGAGGTCCATGTGACGCCAATGGAACCGGCTGAGGTAGTTGCTGTAGCGGAAACTCGCGTCGTTCTCGCCGGTCTCCCAGTAGCGTGAGGCCGTCACGCCGTGCAGGAGGCTGCGGTAATGAAGCACCGGCAAATCGAAGCCGGCGCCGTTCCAGGACACGAGATCCGGCGTGTATTTGTCGAGACCGTCGTAAAACCGTTCGATCAGTTCCTTCTCGCTCGCCGCCTCGTCGCCGAGACTCCAAACGCGCAGGCTGTCGCGCGAGCGCATGACCACCGAAATCGCAATGATCCGATGCTGCTCGTGGGATAGAAATTCCGAACCGGTTTCCTGAAGT
>Ga0209208_10000293_pt1 | contig 61144 bp, 43 predicted proteins | sample S1TSphfallax_3_FD_187694 | JGI IMG/M metagenome (GOLD analysis project Ga0209208, IMG submission 187694) | Host-associated microbial communities from peat moss isolated from Minnesota, USA - S1T2_Fd - Sphagnum fallax MG (SPAdes) (version 2) | ecosystem: Host-associated > Plants > Peat moss >... | reverse complement strand
GGGGATCATCAACGCTGCCAATAACCGCCTGGGTCAAGCGACAGCCAAAGGCGGCGGTTACTATACGCCGTCCGAGCTGAACCTCCTGTATGCCGAGCAAGCGACGTACGCGCTTTACAAGAATGCGTTCTATGACGTCACGACGGGCACGAACGGCCATCCGGCTACGGTGGGGTACGACCAGTGCACCGGCTTGGGGAGTCCCCGCGGTTACTCCGGCAAGTAGTGTTTCGATAAAAACGATCCGATCCTTCGCGGCGTGACCATGGCCGTGCCTCAGGGGTCCCGCAGTGCGGGGCCCCTCTTTCGATCACCAGCGCATGCGGCGGTTGCCGGCCTCGCCCGGTCCATACAGGATTCGGACGGGCGGCCGACATTCCTCTAGTGGAATACTTACCGGTCTTTCGGACATCGCCATGACACCTGCCGCTCGAACCCTCGGCAAACGCCTGCGCTTGGGCTATGCCGGGGTACTGTTGGCGATCGGCGGCGGTTTGGGACTTGCCGGCTCGCAGATGGGAGCCTTGGTGGGCCACGACGCGCATCATGCGAACCTCGTCAACGAGGCCGGGCGGCAACGATTTCTCGGCACCTTGACCGTCGAACGCGCGCTCTTTGCGGGGCAAGAGTCGACCCGCCATGCGACGTCGGCCTTTGAAGCGACGCTTGCTGCATGGTCTCATCAGCAGGCTCGCGTCGCGACATTCGTCGGTGTCCTATGCGAGACGGACGATCGACTTTGTGATGACTTCAAGACGCTCGAGCAACGACAGTCCACGACCGCGGCGCTGGCGCGATCGGTCCACGGGCCGGTAGCCGCCACGCGAGAGCAGCAGCAAGCCCTGGAGAGCGCGCTCGACGCCTACCTCGAAGCGGCGGATCGCTGGGTCGGTGATCTGTCGCTTCGCTTGGACACAGAGACCGCGAATGAGAAGCGGCTCATACGCGGCTGGATGCTCATCATGTTCGTCGCAGCCGGGGCCGTTTTCCTGTTCGTCCTTGAACCGATCATTCGCCGTCTACAGCACGAGCGCTCGAGCTTCGATACGCTCGCGCGAGAGCGGCAACGATTGGCGGAGGTCGTCGAAAATATTCACGACGCCGTCGCGATCACGGATCTGGCTGGTCGAATCGAGTGGGTGAACGCGGGGTTTGTCCGGCTGACCGGGTACGCCGTCGAGGAGACACTGCATCGCACCGTTGCCAGTCTTTTGCATGGACCTCAGACGGCGGCGGAGGCGTTGAACGATATCGAGCGCGGCCTTTCGAGTGGCGCAGGATTCCAGCGGGAATTCCTTCACTACCATCGTGACGGTCGACCTTTTTGGGCCTCGGTCGAATGCCGGGCGGTACGCGATGCGGACGGCGCTGTGGTGGGTCTATTTGCGATTCATACGGATATTACCGCCCGCAAAGCCGCCGAGACCGCTCTCGAGCGCCAGCGCGCGTTGCTTGCCGCCACGAGCCGGGTCGCCGGCGTTGGCGGCTGGGAACTCGATTTGGTGTCGAGCGACGTGGTCTGGTCGGAGGAGACCTGCCGAATTCATGGAGTGCCCGTCGGCTATCAGCCCAAGCTCGACGAAGCGATCAAGTTCTACCCACTCGAGGCCCGGCCGGTCATAGAAGCCGCCATCGAGCGCAGCAGGCGTGACGGCGACGGCTGGGATCTCGAACTGCCGTTCATTCGCGCGACTGGGGAGGCCAGATGGGTTCGCGCCGTCGGAGAAGTGGAATTTCGAGACGGTGCGCCGGTCCGCTTGCGGGGCGCGTTTCAGGATATTACCGCGCGCAAGCTGATCGAGACCCAGCGCCGGCGAGACGCCGAGGAGCTCCAGCGGCTCAACACCGAACTGGATCAGTTCGTGTATGCCGCATCGCACGACTTGCGTGCGCCCCTGCGTGCGGTCGCCGCCTTGTCCGCCTGGATCGTCGAGGATGACCCAAGCGTCAAAGCGGAGACCGGCGAGCGTCTTCAGCTCATCCAAACGCGCGTCCGGCGGATGTCCCGGATGCTGGACGATATTCTCGAATACGCCAAACTCGGCCGGCAAGTGCGTCCGCTCGGAGCATTGATGAGCGCCGCGACGCTCGCTGCCGAAGTCGTCGATACGCTGGAGGTAGCCCCGCGTTTCCGCATCGACATCGCGGGGAGCCTGCTCACCGTCCGGGTCGCGCGCATGCCCTTGTTCCGCGTCCTGCATAATCTGATCGGCAACGCTCTGAAGCATCATGATCGAGAAGCTGGCCTGATCGTGATCGCGGCCGTCGAGACCGAGGGGTGGTATCGCTTTACCATCAGTGACGATGGGCCCGGTGTTCCGGAGCTGTGCCGAACGACGATTTTCGACATGTTTACGACGCTCAAATCGCGCGACCAGCAGGACGGCAGCGGGATGGGTCTCGCGATGGTCAAGAAGATCGTGACCCAGCAAGGCGGCCGCTTGGGGGTCGACGCGGTTTCCAGGCGAGGAGCCGTTTTCTGGTTCGAATGGCCGAAGGCGATCAACAACGTGGACGCGATGCCATGCCCATGATGCGGTAGCGCTCGAGCTAAGCTACGCTACCGAAAACCTCGTCTTCGGTCCCATGACCCTACGTAGCATCGTTTGTACCCTGTTCGCCGGCATCGCTCTGCTTTGCGCTGCCTGCACGCGCGCCTCCGAGCTTGCAGCCGGCATGGATATTCATGTGGAGGTGCCGGCAGACCGATCGCAAGAGTTTACGGTCGCGCTGGCTCCGGGCGCGGCCGCCGACTTCGAGATGGTTCAGCGCGCGGGCTTCGTCGATGTCGAGTTGCGCAAACAAACCGGCGACTCCGTCAAGATCCGTACCGAGTCCGGGCTGCTGGGTCGAATGGAGGCGACTTTGCTCGCCTCGGAGTCGCCGCAGTGGCTGGTGATCATCTCAGCCCGTCAGGGCAAGGGCGCCGGCAGCGTCGGACTGCGTCTCTCGAGCCTGCGACCTGCCGGAGAGTCTGACCTCTTCCGGGCTTCCGCATTCAGGCACTACGTCGAGGCCGAGGCTCTGCGCTTCACGCATTTTCGCGAGTCGGCCATCACGGATCGACCCGCTGAAATCACCACGCAGACCCGTCGCGCCTATGACTTGGCCGAGGCGGATTATGCGTCGGCATCCGACGAATGCGGCAAGCGTCGCGCGCTGATCGGCCGTGCGCGTCTGGAAGTCGCGCTCGAAAATTATGCGCAAGGTCGGGCAGTCGCGGAAGCGGCGATGCATGCAGCATGTGACGCCGACCTTGCCGAGCAGGCGCAGGCGCTCAAGACGATCGGCATCGCTGCATCCTATCTGGGGGATTTCAACGGGTCCGCGGACGCGGCGGAACGCGCTCTGACGCTCTATCGCAAGACCGGCGATCTTCGCTATCAGGGAATCGTGCTCGGCAACCTGAGCGAGGTCTATATGCAGTTGGGGGCGACCGAGCGCGCGCTCGGCGCGGCGCGCGGTGCGCTGCAGGCGGCGCAAGACACCGCCGACGGTCGCGGTGTCGTCTTCAGCCGCAAGAGCATTGCCGACATTCATCTCGCCCGCGGCGAACTCGCCAGCGCGCTCAAGGAATACCGGGGAACCCTCACGAATCTTGTGACGACGCCTTATCCGATGATCGAAGGGGAGACTTGGGATGCTCTCGGCATCGTGTATCACAGGATGGCGGACTATGCGGAATCCTTGCGAGCATACGCGACCGCTTTGACTATCTGGAAAAAGATGGCGAGCCGTGTGGGCGAGGCGGACACCGACATCAACGAGGCCCAAACGCTGCTCGAGTCGGGCCGGCCGCTGGGCGCGGCTCGCGACTTTGCGATAGCTTTCCGGATAGCACGGGCGAACGGCTTGAAGAGCGCTGAGACGAACGCCTTGCGAGGCTTGGGCGCGACCTACCTGGCGCAAGGCAGGCGCGCCGCTGCCCGGCGCGAGTTCCGGAAATCGCTCTCGATCGCGCTAGCGACCGGGGAAATCGCCGCGCAAGCGTACGCCCTGCGGGCTATCGGCGAAGTCGATTATCGCCAACGGGCATTCGCAGCGGCGCGGCGCAACGACGAGGCGGCGTTGCGTTTGGCCCGCGATGCGGGCGATCGCGATGGAGAAGCGGCCACTCTCGCGGCGCTGGCACGCGTCCATGCGCAGCAGCGGCATCTCGACCTGGCACGTGGCTTGATCGATCAGGCCCTTGCCATCATCGAGGCACAACGCGGAAAAATCGATGACCCCAGTTTGCGCACGAGTTACTTCTCGGCAATGCGTGCCTATCGCGACACTCAGATCGACGTTTTGATGCAACTCGACATGCGTCGCACCGATGGCCGCTACGCGTTCGAGGCGTTGGGCGCCGCAGAGGCCGCACGCGCGCGTACCTTGCAAGACATGTTTGCCGAGAAGTCGCTGAACGTTTCGCGCAGTCTTGCACCGGAACTGTCGGAATCTCTGCACGCGGCCGAGGAGCGGCTGCGGACCGCTGCCTTTCAAGTCGACCGGTCGACGCTCGCCTCGACGGGCGCAGCGATTGGCGACCGGGCGTTGCGCAATCAAGCTTTCGATGCGGCGAGCCGCGCCTTGGACGAGATTCGCGGCCGCATTCGCAGCGAAAACCCGCGCTATGCCGATCTCATACAACCTGTCGTGCCCAAGATCGACGTCATGCAACAGACCTTGCTCGACGACGATGAGGCCGTGCTCGAATACTGGCTGGGCGCGCGCGGCAGCACCGTGTGGATCCTGACGCGACATTCTTTCCGCGCGGTACGTCTCGCCCCGCGCGCCAAGATCGACCGGCTTGGCGGCGAATTCGAAGCACTGTTGCGTACACCGCCGGCCGGGGCGTCCACGCAGGGATTCGCTGCGCTCGCGAGCGCGGACGCTCGCGCGACAGTCCGCCTACACGAGGCGGCTGACCGCCTTGCGCAGGCAATCATCGGACCCGAGGTCGTGAAGCATTTGCCCCGCAGAATCGCCATCGTCGCCGACGACGCGCTACGCAACGTCCCCTTCGGTCTATTGCCGACCGATGATGGCCACACCCTGGGCGGAACCCGCGAGATCACCTACTTACCTTCGATCACAACCTTGAAGTGGCTGCGGCATGCCGATCATCTGCGCGACCGGCCCCCGTCGCTGGCCGTGTTCGCCGCGCCGGTCATCGACCAGTCCTTCCCGTCCTTGCCGTACTCGCGCAGTGAGGCCGAGGCAATCGCCGCCCTGCTGCCGAAGGATCGTGTCTGGCTCGCCGAAGGCGTGGATGCGAGTCGCGCCAATGCGCTAGCGGCGGACTGGCGGCATTATTCGATCGTGCATTTTGCGACGCACGCGCTGGTCGACATCGAGCGCCCGGAGATCTCGGGCATCGTTCTATCGGCGGGCGAGCGCGACGGACGCCCCCAGGATGGCGTACTGCGGATGAACGACATCTACAATCTCGACATGCCGGCGGATCTCGTCGTCTTGAGCGGGTGCGCGACGGCGGCCGGCCGCTCGATGGGCTCCGAGGGCGTGTTCAGCTTGTCCCGCGCTTTCTTCTATGCCGGCGCAGAACGCGTCGTCGCGAGCCTCTGGCCGGTCGACGATCGGGCGACTGCAGCGTTCATGACCGAATTTTATCGGGCCTTGCTCGTCGATCACCTCACTGCGGCCGGCGCGCTCGGCGTCGCACAGCGACATGTCGCGCACGATAGTCGTTGGGCATCGCCGTATTATTGGGCGGGCTTTGTCCTGCAGGGCGATTGGGGCTGACGCTGAAAATTGTGAACCCAGTCGGTGATATTCCCGGTAAAACGCACACTAGAGACATGATGAGATATTCGCAAGACAAGCGCTCGCGTGATGGCGACCATGACTGACGCGCAATTGCGCGAGTTCCTGTTGAGGCGGCTCGCCAGCGACGAAGTCGCTCGGATCGAGGAGGCGATCGTTTTGCAGGAGGGTTTCGCCGAGCGGCTGCGCGAGGCCGAGTTCGACTTGCTCGATGACTACGCGCTGTCGCGTCTGAGCGCCGAAGATGCTACGGCGGTGGAGCAGCACTTGCTCGGCTCGCAGGAGAACCGGCACTCGGTCCGGATCGCGCGTGCACTGCGCCACCCGAGCACACCCAGCGAACCGCGCGGCTCGCGCGAGTCCGGCTCACCGCCGCCACCGACATCGCTGCCGCCCGCGAGTCCGGTGACGGCCCCTCTGCGCGGCCGTCTTCCGTTCCGTCGATCGGTATCGAAAGCTTTTGCGGCGACCTTGGTCGCCGCCTGCGTCATCGGGATTGCCGTCGTACCGCGATGGCGTTTTGTGCCGCAACCCGTAGAATCGCGACCGCCCATCCTGGGTTCTCAGGCGACGCAAGCGCCGGGATCCGGCGCCGCGAATGCTTTGCGTGTCGTGTCTTTGCTGGCTGACGTGAATCGCGGGGATGCTCGTCGACGCATTCGAATCGAGGTCGGCGCCGCTGCGGTTCGCCTGCAAGCGGAGGTGCCGGCGGCCATGCCGGAATCGGCGTACGCACTCGACATCGAGGACGCGAGGGGGCGTCAATTATTCCGTGCATCGGCGCTGGTGGTTCATGCCGCAGGTCCCTATCGTTTCGTCGAAGCCGTCGTGCCCGCGGCGGCGCTCGCGCCGGGCGACCGAACGGTGGTGCTCAGCAAGGTGAGCGAGCCGGTCGGCTCGGTCGTGACTTTCCGCTGGCAGATGACCGGCGTGTCCGCTCCGTCCTTTTTTCGGGATCGGCCGTGATGTCTGCGCTCATTCGTCGTCGATGGCCGACATTGCGGCTCCGTGGTTTGCCATCAGTGGGATAAGTAAAGCAATCGCGAATGATCGTCGAGAGCGAATGATCGCTGAGTGGTCACAGCGTCGCATCGCACGGCGCCAGGAATTAATTTTGTGATCACCCACACGGCAGCAAGTCTGCGCCTCGGCTGGAATTCTCGCGTTAGCTTATCGCACCAAGACACCCGTTGACGTTTTTGAGCGTGAAAGTCGCTCTGCGGCCTCGAGGATTTTTACTGACTCGGGCATTCACGGAGACCAGCCGGCTTATGAAGATCGTAAATCAGCGCGGAGCTGATGAACCCCAAGTTATTGTACACGGCGAACAACGAGGCGGGCGATCAGCGAGGCGGCGATCAGCCGGTGGTCATGATGAGCAGTTCTAGAGCGCCCGCAGCGAGCTTTTCCTTGCGCCAGATGCTGCGTGAAAAGACGGCACGATTGCACCAGGTCGTCGATGCGCATCCGACGCTGCGAGCGCTGTCGGCGGACGAGCCGAGCGCGGCCGAAGTGTACGTGGCGCTCTGCGTCATGGCGCATGCCTATGAACGTATCGAACATATTCTTGCGGCCTCGCCTGCATTCCTCGCCGACTTGGTTCAACCGATTCCCCCTTGGACCAAGACGCTGCGCGATGATCGCCTGCGGCTCGCCGAATGGGAGTCGCATCCGGATACCATCGATCTGTCGCCGCCACGCTTGCCGGTTGGACACGCCGAGTGGTTGGGCTATCTCTACGTGGTGCTCGGTTCGAGTCTCGGAGCCGGCAACATCGCCAAGCGCTTGGCGGCGCATGGTGCGGCGGCGGTGCGGGAATTGCAATTCTTCCGCCTCAACGCGGCACATGCGAGCCGCTTCGGCCAGCTCATCGCGCACCTCGATCGGCTGCCGGGAGAAGCATCGGCCAACGGACTCGTCGCCGGCGCCGAGCTCGGCTTCGACGACTTCATCGGCGCCGCCGATGCGATCAGCCTCCGGCACCACGGGGACCGGTTCGACGAGCGCGTCGAACCTCGGTCCGCGGCAGTAAGCCCATGAGCGCCAAACTCTTCGAGGAGCTGTTGGCGGCGCCGACCGAGCGACTGGTCTCACCCCGGAACGCGCCGGCGGCGATCATCGGCACGCTCAGCACCCAGCGCACGCCGATCGCCCGGTGTATCGCGACGGCGCTGAGTCGTAGCGGCACACCGCGGGACAGCGAAATCAAACGAGTCGAAGATTCGATCGACATGCTGCTCGAGAAGATGAAAAAGGGCGGAGAGACCTGGGCGAGCATGTCGCCGCTGATGTTTTTCACGTTCGGCGAGCGGCTCAACGAGTCGGGTCCCGAGCGCTTCGCGCACTCTGTCCAGCGCGTCTTCACCGATTTTGGCGAGCATTTCTCCGCGCTCGCGCAACGCAGCTCGGTGTTGCTGTTGCAAGATGCCTATTGGACGGGTTTCGATCTCAGCGAACGGCGCGCGGTCTATGAGCGGGAGGCGCTCATCGCCCGCAAGATCGCCAAAGCGATGCTCGAAATCGAGCCCACCGTGCCTACGCCGGATATTACCGAGCAAGCGCTCGCCGATTGCCTCGAGACTTTTCTGACCCAATGGTCGAGGTGCAAAGCGCAGAGCTGGATTGCGTCCCAGCTCGAATACATCCGGTTGTTCATCGAGGAGACCGCGAGCCTCGTCGATGCCACTGAGCAGTGGAGCGAGCTGTTGGTGCTCAGGCTGGAACAAGAAATCAGTGCCGCGGTCACCCCGCGTCGCGCAGTCAGCGCGGTATCGCACGCCACGGAGGCGCTGCTCGAAGGGATCGCTCGAATCGCGACCCTGCGCCGCATCAGCGCGGATTCGCAATCTCTGTTCGACAAGGCTACCAGCCTTTGGCGCATTCTCATTCCGCACGTAGTGCTCGCGGCGGCCCCAGGCGGCTTGCTGGCATGCGAATATGCCTACCGCTTGCGGCCCGACCTCATCTCCAAGGTCGGGCAGTCGCCCCAGCGTATCGCGGACATTAGGCAAGCCTTGCTCGATGCGCATCGCGCTTCCCTCGAGCGGATTCAGCTCGATTGGCTCGACATCGCATTACGCGACTTCCAACGTTTGGCGATGGCGCCGGCAGCGGTGACGCGCACGCTCAACGCCTTGTCCCCGCTCATCGACCGCACCGCCGAACGCTTGACCGAGGGCCTGACCGATCAACGCGGCGTCAGCCTCGCGGCAGAACAGATGCGGATGTTGGTCAGGGAAGTCACTATCACCATGCACTGCACGACCGACGTAGCGCACGGCCGTCAGCGCCTACGCAGACTCGTCGCGACCGCCATCGACGTTGCTGAACAACCCGCGCTGTGGCGCAAGGCGCCGCAAATCGTCGCCATGCTGCAATTGCCCGAGTCGCTCGCCGCGTTTGGGTCCGACAACGAAGCGCGTGTCCTGCCCTGCGTCCGCGAGATCGCCGATGCGGTTGCGGATCAGTTTACCTTCACGCACCGCTGGTGGGCGGCGGAAGCCGGGGTGGGCAACCCGAACGGCGCCGCCGCGAATCTGCCACATTGCTACCCCGTAAAATCCTTGCTCGACGAAGCGGGCTTGTTTCGCTGCGTGTACGGAACCCGCGCGGGAAAGGAGTTTTCGCGGCGCGTGAGCCTCACTCTCAAGGAGAGTGCGGACGAGTTGGAATCCGTCGGGATGACGCTCAAGAGCATCATCAATGCCCTGAAGTTCGAGGCAATTCCCACGACGAGCGCCGGCGAACTCCTGCACGGCCTCAGCGACGGCGTCGACGCCATGGCGGCCGGTGCTCTGATCGCGATCCAAGCGGAGCATATGACCGCGCTCGCGGCCTCGCACCTCTCGACGCGCTTGAACGATGCGAACCCCGACGAGCGGACCGCGGCTCTCGGCAAACGGGACATGCCGATGGTCTTACAATTCGGTCGCAGCGATACGTTGTGGACCTTGCGCAGGCTGTCTCAGTTATTGTTGACGACCGAGGGCGGCGTCGAGGATCGGCTGTATTGGTGGTGGAGCCTCGCCGTGGCCAAGTACATCGTGCGGCTGCCCCCGGTCTTGGCGCAATACCATGTCGAAGCAGTGGATCGCGCCCTCCGTGAAATTCTTCCCGCCGCGGTGGCGGAGCTCACCTCGGCCCGCATCGAGGCGCTGTACCGGCGCGTGTTCGACATCCCGAAGGCCGCCCGCCGCGCCGTGAGTCCTGTGACCCCGATCCCCGCCGAGACCAAACAACGTCGCGCCCTGCTGGGCAACGGCACGGCATCCATGGGCGGCGTTGCGATTCGCGATGAGGAAATCTGCGCGGCCGCGCCGAAATCGCTGGCCTCGATCGCCACCGGTTTGCACAGTGCCCTGCTCGCCGATGCCGACGAAGAAATGCTCTGGGTTGGCCGCACCCGAGCCATCGTCTTGGCCATGCACGCCGTCGGGGCCGACGCACTCGAGACTCAGTGGCGCAGCTGGATCGCCGCTCTCGACAACTGTCTCCCGCCGCTCGAGGCGGCGCGCTGGACCCTGGTGTTGCTGCGCGGCTTGCAGTATGCGCGCGACGTGGCTCTGGGTACGGAACTGCGGGCGATTACCGAAGCCAAGGCGCAACGCGTGCAAGCCTGGGTCGAGGCGCGCGCCACAACGGGCGAGAAGCCGCTGCTGACCGCTCAGCGCATTGCCTTTTTGCTGCGGAGCATCGCGGACGCAGCTCATGGCTGCCCGCCGACGGTTGCGGCGCTCAACGCAGGCATTGCCGCGATCGAATTTGCCCGGAACGAACCCCTGCTGTCGAGCGGCCTCTGGCAGCTTCTCTGGGGCGGTATGGACAAGGAATTACCCCTGCAGTCGAACGCCGCGCGGGCGGCGCTCGCGCGTCTGTCCGCGCAAATGCTGAGTCTGGCCGAGGGCTTGGCAGATTCGGCGGCTTTCTCGCGGTGGTTGGCGGCGCAGAGCGACCCCTTATTTGCCGAAGACGGAGCGGTCGAACGCGACTGGCGGGCCACGGTCATCGGCTTCGTCGTTTGCGCGATCACGCAAGCGCAAGCGCCCGTGCCCGCCGCCGCGAAGATGCAGCGCGTGATTTTGTGGAGCCCGGTCCTCGAGCGTCAGACGGCTGAGGGCTGGTCCGACACCTGGTCAGCCCTCGATGGCGTGCTCAGCGAGCGCATGGTGCCGCGGCTGCGCGCGCTGCTGATTGCCCTGAACGGGCCGATCGCAAGTGTCCTCTATACTCGATCCAAGGTTGCCGACCAACTCCAGTTCGATGGGGCACGCCGCCATCGCGCCCTGTTATCCGGCTTGCCGTATTCCGAGTCGGCGTGGACGCTCGCCTCGCTGAGCGCTCCCCAGTCACCGCTGCCGGAACTGATCCGCGACGACTTGTTGCTCGCGGCCGCCCCCGGCGCGGGTGATACGCCGGTCGATCCAGTGGCGCTGGAGGCGGTGCTTCGCGCGGTTGCGAAGACGGAAGTCCCGCCGACGCTGAAACGCCGGGCAGGTTTGCTGCGCAGGGAAACCCAGACTCTGGACGAGGACGACCGAACGGCGCTCGCGCTCTGCCTGCGGCTCGCCGCGATGCATCGCGTCTTGCCCGCCGCGGAGATCCGCCAGCACCTGCATGAAACACTGACTCTTGGCTGTTCGCAGCCTGGTACCCCGATCAACACCCTGCGGTGGTTCATCACCGAATCGCGCGAGCGGCTCGCGAAGCAGCGCGAGCTGCTGCCGGTGCTCGATTCATTGCAACACCACGCGCTGGGACTGGCCGCGGCCGCCCGATTTGCCGAACGCGAGGACTCGTTGCCGACGGCAGGCACGTTCCCGGCGGCGATCAAGCAGATCGTCAGCGGTCTGCAGGGCACTTGCGGCACGTCGGGCCTGCGCATGGCGTCCCAATGCCTGGAGGCTGGCCTCGATCCCGAGAAACCGATGGTGATGCTCGAGCGCGTCGGGGCGAGCATCGATCCGGCGACGCCCACGGCGACGAGCGACCTGCTCAACGCGATGCGCGCCTCGTCGGGGAAAACAACTTTCAGTGAGTCGGCGGCCTAATCATGAAAACAGTCGCATTCCGTGGTGCGGGACAGGCCGCCGAGATCGAGACGCAGCAACGCTTGCTCGATGCGCTGCTCGCCCGCCAAGTGCCGGTCAAGATGCTGTGCCGTGGGCGCGGCCTGTGCGCCACCTGTCACGTCCATGTGGAATCGGGCGCCGATTCGCTGACTCCCATCACGCGTCAGGAGAAGTTGACGCTGTCGGTCCTGACCGGGGCGCGGAGCAACAGCCGGCTCGCTTGCCAGGCGAAGGTTTTGAGCGAAGGCGTGGAAATCAGTCTGCCGAAGGGCCTTTATGCGGAGTCCTTTTCGGACATCGAGAAGCTGATCGGCAAGCGGACGACGACGCCGATCCTGCATCCGATCAACGGTCGGGTATTGATCCAGGCGGGCAAGATCATCACCCGGTCGGCGATCGCCGATCTGTCGACGATCGATCTCGACGTGTCCGCAATCGTTTCGCCGGGTTGATGGCAGCGGTCCCTGGGTATGAATCAAGAGAGGTATTTGCGATGGTGGATCTAGAGAAACTCACGGCTTCGGCCATCGATCCGGTGATCGGCGGTCCCCGCGGCAATCACCTGTATTACAACCAGGAGGACTTCTTCCGCAATGAGACCGAGCGGGGCGAAATTTTCCTGCGGGATGGTCAGCGGGCCGCCAAGGTGACCGAGGGATTCATCAACGGCTTGCACCTTGGGGTGGAGGAAGAAGTCGGCGCGGCCAGCGCACTGATGATGTACCGCTGTGGTCAGGCCTGGGGTCTCCAGGACATGAAGCGCTTTGCGGCCCGCATGCGCCAGGAATACGGCGGCGGCAAGCGCGAAATCTGGTCCATGCATCCAAATTTCGTTTGGGAACAATGGTGGTGGCCGTTGACGGTCACCGGCTTCGGCGCGTGGTCCTTCGATCTATCCTACGAAGAGCAGGACCTCACCGTGATCGAGATCCGCAACTCTGCGGTGGCCACGTCGATGAGTCTGCTCGGCAAGCCGGTCTGCCACCTCTATGCGGGGATGTTCGCCGGCGTCTTCAGCTTCTACGACAAGGACGCCCGCGACTCGATCGAGATCCAGTGTTATTCGATGGGCAACGATGCCTGCAAATTCCTCGTGGGCCCGAAAGATCGGATCAACGCCGCGGAGTTCTGGCGCCAGGAAGGGGCGAGCGCCGGCGAGATCATGTCAAATCTGAACCGCTGACCCGCATGAACAATCCCTACCGTTTGCAACATCTACGACGCTTCGCGAACGGCCTCTCGGTCGGGCTCGTGCGGGCGTCCGCGCGTGCCAGCGGAGGGGCCGATCCTTGGGCGGATCTGTTCGCGAGCGTGCGACGCAGTCTGTCGGGCGCCAAGGCCGCGGAGGCCGCGCGGCAGGCGGCGGCCACGGCCGACCGCTCGGCTGCAGCGCTCGCGCCCGCCGCCCCGGTCGAGGCGGCGAAGCCGAAGCCGATCCAGCGGCGCAGCGCCGCGGTCCGTCCCTTGCCGACGGCGCTGTCGTTTCCCCGCCCCATTGGCACCGATGTGCGCGCAGTTCAGTTCTTTGCCGGGTTGCCGTTTTCCGGTCCGCCCCGCAATGCGGCGGTGGTCACCGAGTTGCCAACGAGAGCCGCGGGCGCGCCCCGGCTCGCCGCGCCGGTCGACGCCGATCAGCGCGCCGGGAATTTGTTTCGTTCCCTCGCGTGGGATGGCGCAACGACGAAGGAGCGCATCCACATCGAACCCGGCAGCGTCCCGCCAGGCAGCGCGCCCGTACGCCAGTCGGACGGTCCCGACCTGCCAGCGGAGTTCGCTCCCGGCCGGGTGTTCGCCGCCGGTGCCGCCAGTTTTCTTCAATCCGTGCCGTGGGATGCCGTGCCCCGGTCCGACAACACTCAGGCCTCCTCATGATCAAGATTCCCGAAGTTCCGTTGACTCAGTCCCATCGCAAGCATCCGGAGCTGATGTCTCTGTTCACGACCGTCGAAGGGCGATTTCTCACCGACGAGGAATTGGCCGAGTACGTTCGCGTGTTGCCCCATGCCAAGCAGCGCGCCGACGCCGCGCGGACGTTGCGGGTACATGAACAAGAGGTCGTCGAGCAGGTGGTCGATCACATCTTTCGTGATTATCCGTTCGAGAAGTTTCATCCGCTCGCGCGCGTCAAGGCGATTCGTGACATCCGCACGGTCGCGGCCTACACCATGCTCGCGATGCTGATGGACGACCCTCGCTGGCTGCGCGACAAACTCCTCTTGTGGCTGCGGACCATCCTGCAGTCATTCCGTTTCCCCGACAAGGAAACCCAGACTCGCAAGGTCGCGTTCGGCGCTCAGGAGGATACGACCGCAGCACAGCTCAAACCGGAGCAACGCGCGATCTATGCGACCTACACCAAGCTCAAGTCGCGGTTCCTGGAGGAATTCGACGAGAGCGGAGCGGCCCTGGTTGGGCCGTATTTTCAACAGGTCACCGAAACGCTGAGCGCGAGCTAAAGGCCCAAGGAATCGTTATGAACGCCACCGTGGACATTCAAAGAGACCAGACCGCCCGGCTCACCGAAGTCGCTTTCGAGCGCTTGTTCGGCGATTCGCAGCAACGCTTCGATCTGTATGAGGGCACGGTTCACTCCGTCTCCGATGCACGAATCATCTATCTTTCCGCCGACATCATTCGCGGCACCTACGAGGCGTTGAGCTACGAGGCCGGCGAGGCTTGGGGAATCATTCTTCGGTCCTGCGGCTTGATCTGGGGCAAGCGGGTGAGCTTGTCGCTGAATCGCGAGTTGCATGCGGTCACCGGCAGGCGCATGGAGTCGCTGACGGTGAGCGAATACGTCGGTCTGTTGGAACAGTACTTCGCGAGACACGGCTGGGGCCGCCTCAAGCTGGATTTGACCGAGGCGGAGCGCTCCGGCGTGGTCCGCGCAGAGGTGCAGAACAGCATCTTTGCGACCGTGCTCGTGGACCAGAAGGGCTCGGTCAATCAGATGATCGAGGGCCTGCTGGCCGGCTTGCTCGGCGGCATCTCCGAACACGACCTTGCATGCCTCGAGGTCGTGCGGCGCGGCCCGCCGGATGCATATTCGGAATTCTTCGTCTCGGGCAATGCGCGGGTCGAGAAGGCCCGCGAAAGCTTGCAGCCCGACCTGACCACGCAGGAATTGTTTTCGCTGTTCCACGCGGAAACTTGAGCCGCCGGTCCATGATCGAAGCCGTTTCTTTGGCGGAGGCCACCGATGGCAATCCCATCTGGGAAGCGAACAGCGGCATGGAAGAGCGGTTCGCCGTCCGGGGGGTGCTGCAGGCGAGCCAGATCTCGACCTCGATCGAGATGATCGAGCGCGCCACCGGCCAGTTGCTGTTTTGCAAGGTCTTCGCGCGCGCCGCCGTCTCTTCCTACCGGCGTGAGCTGGCCGCGGCGGTGCAATTCCGGCACCCGAACGTGCTGCAGCTGACCGGCACCTATTCGCTCCCCGATGGCCGGCCCTGCCTGATCTATCCGTTCGCGACCGGTGGGACCTTGGCGAAGCTGCTCGCCGACGTGCAGATTCCGCCGCGGGCGCAGACGGTCGATCTGCTCGAGCAGATGTTGACCGGGCTCGCGCACATTCATGCCGCCGGTTGGCTGCATTGTGATCTGAAGCCGGACAATATTTTCTTTGCGGAGCCCCTTGCTGCACCGTCCATGGGCGCGAGCCCGCGGCTGATCATCGGCGACCTGGGCGCGGCGTCGACGATCAAGGAGGCCCGTTCCGGACGGCATGCCGTCGGAACGCCGGCGTATACGGCCCCGGAGAGGATCTACGACACCTTCGATGAGCGCGCGGACATCTACAGCATCGGAGTCATCGCCTATCAGCTCTTGAACGGTCGACTTCCGTACACGGGCACCGTCACCGAGATTCTGCGCGGTCACATGGGCGGTGCGATCAGCTTCGACGGCGAGCCTCATGATGCCTTGATCGCTCTGGTCCGGCGCCTGCTGCAAAGGAATCCGGCGCAGCGGCCCGAGTCCGCCTTGCAGGCGCTAGCCGAACTCGATGCCGTGCGCAGTCATTTCGAAACGCCCGGCGCGCAGTTGAGTGCGAGATCCATGCGGGTTCCCGTCTTGACGGAAGTCGCCGCCCAGAGTCCCTTGCCCGCAGCCGCGTGCTTCCCGCTGAACCACCGGCCGTTGCGAATTGCGCTCGGCAGCAAGCCGTATCTGCTCGCCGTGGAATATCCTGGCTTCAGTGAGATCATCGATCTCGTCAGTCCGGCCGCCGAGCGAATGACTTGTCTCGGCGCTGGATTGTTCACTGCCGATGATACGGGAACGCTCGTCGGGGGCTTCGGCGAGGAGTATTGCCGCGTCGATGGAATCGCCCGCCGGCGCGACGTCATCGCCGGCGGCGTGATCGACGCGCGCGCCGTCTCCGTTCGCGGGGACAGCACGGTATGGGCCAGCAACCGCAGCCTGCACTTCGTGATCGCCGGCGCCACCGCATCGTCGGTGCGAAATGCATCGTACGGCGCTCTACCGGTGATCGCGCATTGGGGTGGGCGGGTGGCGGTGACCACCGGGCTCGGCAACGAGAAGATCAGCGTATTCGAATTGAACGGCGACCGGACGGACCAGACCATCGCGTGTCACGGGCCGATCCTCTCCATGGGGCAATCCCAGGACTCCCTTCTCGTGGTCAGCATGCAGCTCAACGGTGAAGGCCGTTATCGATTCGAGCTGGTCGGCGAGAAGGCCGCGTCCGCCACGCTGAACGACGTCGATCTGGTGAGTGCCGGGTGCAATGGCGCGCTGCTGATCGTCCGCGCCGAGCGGGAACTCTGGCATGTTGGTCCCGACCTCACGCCCCGACACTGGACGACGCTCGTGCATCCTTGCCGCAAAGTTGCCCTCTCGCCCTGCGGCAAGGCCGCGGTGGCCGTGGTGCAGCGAGACGATCGATTCGACGCATTATTCATCCATGGGCCCGAGCCCACCGACCTGGAGACAAGCTGATGTCCGCGTTACCCCAATTTCACCTCGTCGTTTGTTCGCACAGTTGGGCGATCCAACATTTGCACCGGGCTTCCTTCGATGCACAGAACATCGGCTTGATCGTGGAATTGAGCATCAATTCGAATTTCGCCTCGATGTTCGGCCAGGTCGGCGTCAAGCGCGCCGGCGTCGCCGGGCTGCTATCGCCGAAGGCAACCGCGCTCAAGCTTGCGCAGACCTTCGACGACATCATCGCACCGGTGATGCTCGCGTCCCATCCGCCCGTCCCCGCGGCGGCAATCAGCAATGGCGTGGCCAATCTGCGCCAGCAGGATCTCGGCGGAAAAGATGTCGTCTTGCTGGCCAACGTGGTCGACATTGCCGCCGTGTGGCCGGTGATCGGGCAGGCCGATACCTTCCGGGTACTCTGGGACATGACCGATCCCCCGAACTTCGCACTGGGTCAACTCGGCGACCAGCTCGCCCGTTGGGACGGTATCGACGCCGACAACTGGGCGGGGACCTTCTTTTATCGAGACGAACGCCGGCGCACCGCTCTCGACATGGCGGTCGCGCGCAAGTCCTACGAGTCGGTGATCGCGGACTATCCGGGCATCAAGGCCGTTTTCGCGTGAACGCACCGCGATGAGCAGAACCTTGAGCGCTCAGTTGGCGAACTTGATACGCATCAGCGGCACGCCCTCGCGTGACGAGCTTGCGCGTGCGTTCTCGCAGGGGTTCAGTCGCGTGGTCAATGTCTCCGGAACCTCGTTGCTGGACATTTATGGTACGGACGAATTGGCGTGTTGGCGGCTCGACGAATTTCGGATGCGCGATCTGTTCACCGACAGCGACGGCGCCGTGCCGCAGAGAGAGCCATTCGCCACGGCGGCAAAGCCGGAGGAGCGCCAAGCCTACTTCGAAGCCTGTCGCGCGCTAGAGAAGGGGCTCGCCGGCCTGGAATCCTGCCTCGTCCTGTGCAAACTCGGCGTCGGTCGCTCGCCTGCGGTGGTCTACGGTACCTTGCGGTCCGGCTTCGGACTCAATCATGATGATGCGCGAGCGACCGTCATTGCCTTGCGCCCCCAGGCGATGATTTCCAGGACCACTGAATCGGCCGCCGATTGGCTTTTGGCGCGGGCCGATTCGGGACTCGCCTGAAAATCGACCATGGCGGCATCCTTGGCCTGCGCGGCGCCCCGCGCCCACTTCGCCCCGCTCACCGTAATGACGGTCGGGCTCGCCAGAGAACACGGCTTCGAACCCCGCCAGATCGATTCAGATTTTGCCCACGCCGTGAGCGAGCTTCCTTCGGGCACGCTCACGCTGAGAACGCAGTCGCACGTCGCACCCGGTTGCGGCGAACTGCGCACCATGAATTTGTCGAGCGGCAAGGTCGATGTGGTGACCATGCTGTTGATTCCGACGGCCGATCGGCAACTCCCGCTGTACGCGATGCAGTTCGTTTCTCTGGGTGGTCAGCCGATCGTGGCGGTTCTCGACGCGCCGACCCTTTATGATCCGCGGGAAATCCCGAGTCGTGCGAACGCTCTGCTCGACGCCGCGAAGGCCAGGTTCCCTCTCTCCCGCTCGGAGGAACTCCCGGACTGGTATCGGGAGTGCCGTTCCGGGCACGAGATCTTCTCCCGTCCCGACCCCGGCGAGGGCTTCGAAAGCTATTGCGAGGCGCACTTATGGCTGGTGGGCGGCCTGCTCGCCGACTACGCGGGCGATCGCCGCGCGCTGGACGCGGCCGCTGCCGCGGACCATCGCAAACGCTGCCGTGCCTATCTCGGACACCACGCAGCCAATTCGGCGGGAAAGCCGCTGATGAGCCGGGCATTCGGCGACGAGTTCACGCGTCGCTACGTCGAGGAGTGCCTGTTCGGCGCGTGCTGATCCGCGGCGAGTGCGCGGCGCAGCGCGCGCGCCAAATCGCTCTTGCGGTACGGCTTCGGGATCAGAACGAGGCTCGGGTCGAGCCGGTCGCCACGGAAGATCGCGTCCTCGGTATAGCCCGACGTGTAGAGCACTTTGAGGCCGGGACGCAGCTGCGATGCCGCGGCCGCCAGTTCCCTGCCGTTCAAGCCTCCCGGCATGACGAAGTCGGTGAACAGCAAATCGACGTCTTGCCCGCTGCGCAGCCGCGCAAGGGCCGCTGGGCCGTCGGCGGCCGTCGTCACGGTGTATCCCAGACTGCGCAACAATTCGGCTGCATTCTCGCGCAAGTCGGGGTCATCTTCGACGAGTAGCAAACGTTCTTCGCCGCCGGGTACGCCCCGCTCCTCGATGCGCACCGGGGGACGCGCGACGGGAACGTCGACCCGCGGAAGGTAAAGCCGCACGGTCGTGCCCCGGCCTTGCTCCGAATGGACTTCGACGTGCCCTCCCGATTGCTTGACGAAACCGAACACCATCGCGAGTCCGAGACCGGTACCGCGACCCGGTGACTTGGTCGTGAAGAAGGGCTCGAAAACATGCGGCAAAATCTCCGGCGACATGCCGGAACCGGTGTCCGACACCGTCAGCAGCCAATAAGCACCGGCGGTCCAATCGACGTCACGGGCGACAAAGGCTGCGTCGAGCTCGACCGCGACGGTCGTGATGCTGACTCGACCGGCGCCGGCGACGGCATCGCGCGCATTGACGCACAGGTTCAGCAGCGCATTCTCCAGTTGACCCGGATCGATCAGCGCGATGCAAGGCCCGCTGCGGTAATCGATCTGCAGCTCGATCTGCGCGCCCAGCGAGCGTTCGAGCAGGGGGCGCAGGCTCGCGATCAGCTCATTCAAGTCGACCACGCGCGAGTCGAGGGGCTGGCGACGGGCGAACGCCAGCAGACGACTCGTCAGCTCCGTGCCGCGCTGCGCCGCGCGTCCGATCGATTCGGTCAACAGAAACTGCTCCGAACCCGGGGGGAGCCGCTCCCGCAACAGGCCTTCGTTGATGTTGATGACCGTTAGTAGATTGTTGAAGTCATGCGCGATGCCGCCGGTCAACTGGCCGACCGCCTCCATCCGCTCCGAGCGTCGCAATCGTTCTTCCAGCGCGATACGCTGGGTGATGTCGCGTTCCACCGCGACGAAGTGGGTGCAATGTTGTTCCTCGTCCATGACCGGTACGATGTCGACTTCGATGATGAATTCACGGCCGTCCTTGGCATAATTCGTCAGCGTGGCGAACACCGGCTCCCGCCTGGCGAGCGCCGCGGCTATCCGGTCCAGCTCGCGCCGCTCGGTCTTCGGTCCCTGCAGGATCCGGGGCGTCCTGCCGATCACCTCTTCACGCGAGTAGCCCGAGCGCGCGACGAACGCGTCGTTGACGAAGACGATGCGGGGCCATGGCTCGGCGGAGGGATCCGCCTCCGTGATCAGCACGATATCGTTCATGCGCCCGATACAGGCCTCCAAGAGGCGCAGATGCCCGTCGCGCTCCCGTTGCTGGGTGACGTCGCGGATCACCGAAAAAATCTGTCCGGCATCCGGCGCAGGACTCGAGTTCCACGAGAGCCATCGGTACGATCCATCTTTGCAGCGGTAACGATTCTGGAAGTCGACCGACTGCGCGCCCGCGACCAGGCGCCGGCGCCGGCCGTGCGACGCCTCCAAATCGTCGGGATGCACGAAATCCAGTGAACGTCGTCCGATCAATTCGTCGCGAGTCCATCCGAGGCAGCGGGTCCAGGCCGGGTTGACCTGCAGGAAGTGGCCACCAAAATCACTCACCGCGAGCAGGTCGTGTGACATTTCGAACAGCCGTTCGCGCTCACGGGTCGCACGCCTCTGCGCCAGCAGTTCGCTCGCAATCGACATGTCGGCCGCCATCCGCTCCAGCAGCCGGACTTCCTCCGCATCGAAGAATCCCGGTGTCGCTGAATATTGCATGAAGCCGCCAAATACCGCGCCCGAGCGGCGCAGCGGGAAAGCAGCCGCTGCGCGGTAGCCTTCGGCCAGCGCCGGCTCGCGCCACGGGGCGAACTCCGCGGATCGTTCGATGTCGTTGCAGACCGCGATCCGATTCTCGCGCACGGCCTTGCCAAAGGGCCCTTGGCCGGTGCGCGCGGTGGAGGTGCTCACTTCGAGCCGCGCGAGATAGGCCTCGACGCGCCCCGCCGACGCCACCACACGGATCGCGCCGCTCGCACCCTCCACGACTCCGATCCAGGCGGCGAGAAACCCGCCGAACTCGACTGCGATGCGGCAGGCCGCATCATAGAGTTCCTGCGGATCCTGCGCGCGCAGCGTCGCCGCGCTGATCTCAGCGAGCAGCAAATAGACGCTGCGGTCGCTTGGCTGGGGCAAGGGGCTTGACTCTAGGGCGGCGCGGGGTAACAAGCATAGCCAACTATGCACTGCGATGGCCATGGACGAGTGCGGCCATGCTGCCCGGGCGGGCGGATGGCGTGAAGTGTGCGCCAGTTGGCATTTCCGGGAACTGCGACGAGGCCTGCGGTCCGTGCGACAGCGCATCCGCCGATATACCCTTGATCGGGAACAACTTGCCTGGGCACAGGCCGAAGGATGGAGTGTCGAGATGGAGCGAGTGGTCAAGCAATCCCCGTTGCCGATCGATCCGTTGTTCAATAGTTACAGCCAGCTCGCCCTCGGTCTCGTGCCGGACGCTGAAGCCTTTTGTTTGTTCGACGACAAACTCAACAGTCGCGGCCATGGTCCGAGCTTGCCCCCCGCGCCGATTGCCAAGTGGTTGCAAGCGCTGGGCTGGGCGGGGGATGTCGATCGCCGCGCCGCGAGCATCGCGCATGGCGATGGCCGCTGGCTCACGGCGGTGCCGCTCGAGGAAAGCGACGGGTCGCTGCTGGGCGTATTTTGCATCTGCCAAAAGCGCAGCGAGGCACCGTCCCAGCCGGTTCGCCATGCCGCGGAACTCGCGCTACGGCTGAAGCCCCTGCTCGACTGTGTGCACCGCGATCTGTCCGCCGCGCGACCCACGCATGATCGAGTCCAGCTCCTGACCGAGCGGACCGCCGAGCTCGAGTGGCTGTTCAACATCACGACCCGCCTCAAAGGCGCCGGCGACGACCGGCAGTTGCTCAGCCAATTGCTGAACGCGGCCGCCGAGCGGCTGGGTTGTGTGTTCGCGGTCCTATCGATTCCCGACAAGCGGCTCCTGCTCGAATGCGAACGCGCGGGGGGCGACCCTCAATCGCTCAAGACCGCTTGGCAACAGACGCAGCAGCACCTGCTTGCCTGGGCTCAGCGGCAGCACAAACCGCTGATCATCAACAGCGCCGGCCGCGGCAGTAACAAAGTCTCGGCATGCAAGATTCTCTCCGTGCCGATCGTGCGGGACAGCGGCCGCGTGCTCGGCGTGCTGGTGTTTTTCAACCCCTCGAGCGCAGCCGACTTTGCACCGCGACACGAGTTCCTGGCCCGGCACTTGGGCCGCCAGACCGTGAGCATCATCGACTCTCAGTTCGATCTGATGACCGGGCTGTACTCGAGGTCGGGACTCGAGCAAATGCATGCCAGTCTGCCCGCTCCGGTAGGCCCAGAACGCAGCATCGTCTACGTCGATATCGATCACATGCACATGGTCAACGAAATCCATGGCTTCGAACTTGGCGACGAACTGATCGTACGCATCGCCGAACTGCTGGCGCCGCCCTTGCTGCCGGCCGGTTCCATCGTCGCGCGCTTGTCCGGTGACCGGTTTGCCATGCTCTTCCCGGAGGCGGATCCACGCCGGGCCGCCGCGATCGCAGCCGAGTTTCAGCTCGCCGCGAAGCGGCTCGTGATCGGCCCCGAGCAACACCCGATCGAAGTTTCGGTAACCTGCGGAGTCGCCGCGCTGGTCGAGATGCCGCAAGGCTTCGCGCGCGCGATGGCTGCGGCCGAACTCGCCTGCAAGACCGCCAAGAGCCGCGGGCGCGGGCGCGTCGAGCTGTATGCGTGTGAAGACTCGAGCATGATGCGGCGCCATGACGACGCTGTCGCCGTCGGCAAGCTGCGCGCCGCGCTGCGCACCGATCGGCTGCAGCTGTATGCGCAACGCATTGCGCCGCTCAGCAATCCGGGTTCGCCGGGCGGTTACGAACTCTTGTTGCGGCTGCGGGAGGAGAATGGCGACATCATCGCGCCCGGGCCATTGATCGCGGCGGCGCAGCGCTACCAATTATTACCGTCGGTCGATCTGTGGGTCATCCGTCGCGCCATGGAAATGCTCGGCGGTTATCGGGAAATGCTCAAGACCCGAGCGCTGACGATCTCGATCAACATGTCGGGCCAGTCCCTCGGCGACGAGGACTGCATCGAACGACTGAAAGAGGGTTTGAAACGGGCGAATCCGCCCCCGGGCTGCGTCATCATCGAAATCACCGAGCAGGCGGCGGTGACGAATTTCGCTCGGGCACATGCCATGATCAAGCAATTGCAGGCCTTGGGCTGTCGCTTTGCGCTGGACGACTTCGGCACCGGATCGAATTCGCTGAGCTATCTCAAGAATTTGCAAATCTCGCGCCTGAAAATCGATGGCAGTTTCGTGCGCGACATTCTGACCAACAAGAACTCGTTGGCTACCGTCAAGGCGGTCGTCGAACTCGCCAAGGCCATGGGCATCGATACGGTCGCGGAGTTCGTCGAATCCGAGGCGATCGCACAGGCCGTGCGCAAGCTCGGCATCGACTACGCCCAAGGTTATGCCTACGGCAAGCCCGAGCCGTTCGATAAACTGCTCGAGCGGCTCGATCGCGAGGAGTCCCAACGCCAGCGGATCTTGTTCCTCGAGACCTGATTCGCGACGTGTTGGCGAGGCCACCCCGAGCGCATTATAGTTCGGGTACGAATCTGCGGGAGTCGGCAATGTCTTGGTATGGTCTGCTCAGCCGTCGCGTGAGCACTGCCGAATCGGCGCGACGCGCGCAGATGGAGACGCTGCGCGCCGTGGGCTATGTCGTCGTGCCCGATTTCCTCGACTCAGCGTCACTGGGACTGCTCAATGCGCGGGCGCGCGCCGAACTCTCAGGCCGCAAGGCGCCGCTCGAATTGGAGGTCGACCTGCAGTATCCGGGGGCGCCAAGGTCGCGCGCCGCTGCCGGTGGACAGACGGTGCGCCGCCTGCTCGATGTATACTCGCGCGATCCCGCGTTCGCGGCAGCGTTCACGGCGCCGGCGATCGCTGCCTGGATGACGGCCTATTTCGGCGAACCCGTGCTCATGTCGCGCGCGCATCACAATTGTCTAATGACCAAACATCCTGATTTCGGCAGCCTGACCGGTTGGCATCGTGATTCCCGCTATTGGTCGTTCGCGCGGGACGATCTCGTCTCTGTATGGCTCGCCCTCGGTCCCGAGACGATCGAGAACGGCGCGTTGTGGTTCGTGCCGGGATCGCACGCGATGCCGTTCGCCGCCGAGCGATTCGATCCGGAGAAGTTCTTTCGTGCGGATCGCGCCGATAACGTAGCGCTCTTGAGTACGGCCAAATCGCCGCCTCTACATGCCGGTGACGCGGTCTTCTTCCATAGCAACACTCTGCATTCCGCCGGACTCAATCGCAGCGAAGCGGTGAAATTCTCGCTCGTCAGCACCTACCATGCGCGCAGCAATTCGCCCGTGGCAGGCAGTCGCTCGGCCTCGATTCCGGAGATCGCACTCGGCTGAAGAGTCGCTCACCAGGCGCCGCTGCCGGGCTCAGTTACCCAAGAAGGCTTCGAGCGAGTCATCGAGGGCCTGCATCCACTTTGTGTGGTGCGGCGGCGCCATGGTGCCGGTCAGCGTCGAGGCATAGGAGCGGTCGCGGTAAGTGACGATGCCTTCGGCTTTGTGGTGCTCCCATTGCTTGAATAGCTCGGCCATCTGGCGCACGTTCATCTGCGGGTAGTCGGTCGCCGCCAGGAGGTCCAGCATGTAGTCGGCCTGAAAGTCGATCCCCTCGAAGGCGTCTTGAATGTCCTCTTCCCGCCCGCGCCAGCTGCGGATGTCCGCGGCGATCGCGGCGGCGTCGGGCAGGCTGATGCGGCCCAGTATGACGTCGCGGGCATACCAGGCTTGGGCGTCGAACATATTGAAGGTGAAGAACTGATCCTGCATTCCCAGGTAGATCAATTTTGGATTGGCCTGCCAGAAAACGCCCTTGTAGAGCCCGAGCGGATATAGGCGGTTGTTGGTCTTCAAACGCAGGTTTTCGTCGAGAAACGGAAAATGGTGCAAATAGCCCGTGCACAACACGATCGCATCGACGTCGCGGCTCGAGCCATCCTTGAAGAAGGCCGTGCGTCCCTGCACGTGGGTCAGCAACGGCCGCACCTCGAATCCTTCCGGCCAGGTGAAGGCCAGCGGCTTCGTGCGATAGCTGAACGTGATGGACTTTGCACCGTACTTGAAGCACTGTGTGCCGATATCCTCGGCCGAGTAACTGCTGCCGATCAGCAAAATGTCCTTGCCCGAAAATTCGTTCGCATCGCGAAAATCATGGGCATGCAGAACGCGCCCCGGAAACTTGTCGAAGCCGGGGAAGCCCGGCATGTTCGGCGTCGAGAAATGGCCGCTGGCTACGATCACGTAATCGAAGCTCTCCTCGTACAGGCGATCCTTCTGTAGATCCTTGACGGTCACGGTGAACTGGTCCGTCGCCGAATCGAAACTCACGCCGCGCACGGCGGAGTGAAACCGAATCTTCTCCCGCACACCGCTCTTGGCAAGCCGACCCTTGATGTAATCGTGCAGCACGGCGCGCGGCGGATAGGACGGGATCGGCCGTCCGAAATGTTCCTCGAAGCCGTAGTCCGCGAATTCGAGGCATTCCTTCGGACCATTCGACCACAAGAAGCGGTACATGCTGCCGTGCACCGGTTCACCGAACTCGTCCAAGCCGGTGCGCCAAGTGTAATTCCAAAGACCGCCCCAATCTGCTTGTTTCTCGAAACACACGACTTCCGGAACCTCCGCGCCCCGGCGTGCCGCGCTTTCGAAAGCCCGCAAGGCGGCCATGCCACTGGGTCCGGCGCCGATCACGGCTATCCGTTTCGTCATCAAGTTCTCCCGAGGTTCAGCGAGGAATGCCGCGCAGCATTGTAAGGTGTGGCGCGTTCAGGCGCGTACCCGACTCTTGTCGGGATCATAGTGTGGAAACCGCGTGACCACCGCGCCGAGCCGCTTCTGACGGCCGTCGAGTTTGCCGATCTCGACCGCGACTCCAGGGGTGGTGTGACCGATATCGAGACGCGCCAGCGCGATATGCGCGCGCAGCGCCGGCGATTTCGCCGCACTGGTGACGACCCCGACCTGCGCACGGCCCGAAAATACGGGGTCGCCGTGCACGACGACTTCCTGGCTGTCGATCTCGAGGCCGACGAGCTGCCGTTGCGGGTGAGCGCGCCGCCGCGACAAGGCCTCGCGGCCGATGAATGGATCCGCCTTACTCTGCGGCACCGTGAATCCGATGCCTGCCTCGAACGGATCCGTTTGGTCGCAAAATTCGGCGCCGGCGAACACCAGACCCGCTTCGATGCGCAGGATGTCGAGCGCGGCGAGTCCCAAGGGGGCGAGTCCGTACGCCTGGCCGGCGTTCCACACGGCATCCCAAACCGCCGAACCGGAATCCGGATGGCACCAAATCTCGTACCCCAATTCACCGGAATAGCCCGTGCGCGAGACGACCACGGCCGCGCCGCCGATGCGGCCGATCGTGAACCGGAACCATCCCAACTCGACGAGTGTCGGTTGATGAGCCGGCGTGGTCACCAAGTCTGCGAGGATCTCGCGGGATCTCGGCCCTTGCACGGCCAGGTTGTGCAGCTGATCGGTCGACGACCGACACCACGCCGACAGACCGCGTTCGGCCGCGAGTTGTCGCAGCCATACCCCGCAATAAGCGTCGCCACAGACGAGCCGGAAATTCTGCGGACCGAGCCGGAACACCGTGCCGTCGTCGATCATCCCGCCGGTCTCGTGGCAGATCGCCGTATACACGACTTGACCCACCGCCAGCCGACGCATGTCGCGCGTCACGGCGAGTTGCAGCAGCGCTTCGGCATCCGGGCCGGTAATTTCGAATTTGCGCAGGGCCGACAGATCGATGCAGACCGCACGCTCGCGGCAGGCCCAGTATTCATCGATCGGTCCGTTGGCGGCGAAGCCGGTCGGTGTCCAAAAGCCCTTGTAATCGACGAAGGCACGAGTGAGGGCGGAAGTGCGCGGGTCGAATCCGCTTTTCCGGGTCAATTCGGGAGCGGCATCCGGAGTCATACGATGGGCATTTCCTTTGGAGAAGGCGGCACTGCGATCGTACACGCGCACTTGAATGTCCGTCGGCTGCCAGCCGTTCGCGGGGTCGATGTCGTCGGCACAACTCGAAGACGCGCAAACCAAATCCGTCAGCGCCCGCAGCAGGACATAATCACCCGGACGCGACCAGGGTTCGTCACTGCCGATCGTGCCATCGGCCCGCACGAAGGTATTGTAAAAAAAATTCAGCGCCGGCCAACCGGCGCGTGGGGCCACGCCGAACGGCGCGATCGCGCGATTGAAGTTGTCGCTGCAGTTCGCATGACCGGGATAGCCCATGTCCTCGTAATACTTGGCGGTGCAGGCGAGGAGAAATGCATCGTGACGGCCGACCGTGTCCCGCACCGTCTCCAAGAGGGGCCGCAGGCGCGCATCGAAATACTTGCCGTGCAAACCGGGGACCGGCATCGCATGGCCCATCAAGGTCCGGGTCGCAGTCGCGTCGATGCCCCATTCCTCGCCTACGCTGAGCGCCGAGGCGTCGAAGGCGAGGAAATCGGAGCATTGTTTGCCGGCGATGTCGATGATCTGAATGTAGTCGCCCGCAGCGACTCGATAGGCCGTGGCAGTCGCGGCGCGAACGCGCAAGTCGAGCTTGGCCGGGGCCAAAGGCGCCGGCGGCTCGGCCGGATCGGCCTCGAGGATGAGCTGCAGCATCGTTGCCGGCATCTGATGATCGGGCGCCATTTTCTCGCCCGGTGCCAGCAATAGGCAGTGCATGGGCTCGTCCACTGTGACCATGGCGCGGCGTCCGGCGGCGCCCGCGCCGTTGAACACCCGGTAGGCAATGGTCCGCTCGAGTCCGTCTTTGCATGCGGCCGCGACGATTGCCTGTGCCTCGTCGTCGCAAAACTCGGCCGCGAATGCCGGCAAGTACAGCTCTCGGTCGAGTACGAGTTCATTGGAGTCCGGGAGCCGCACCTGGCCCTCCGGCACCTGTCCCTCCGGCACGAATAAAATGGCGCCCTGCAGGCCTTCGAGATCGACGATCACGGCGGCAACGCCCGGGCGCAAAGTGAACCGGTGTGCACCACGGCCGGGCACGAAGCGCGACTGCGGAACACGTGGCGGCGCCGCGACGGCAATGGTCACGAGAGTATCTCCACTGTCACGGACGACCTCGCACCCTAGCGCGAAGTCGACCGCGATGCTAGAAAAAGTTTTTGCTCTGCACAAGCGGCGGTGTCTGAGCGGTCCGGGCGAGGGCGCGCGACAAAGGAGCGATGCTCAGTGCCGCCATGCCAGCATCAGCAGGCGAACGCGGCCGTAGGCCTTGGCAAGCTCCGTCGCGCCGACATAGGTACAGGCGAGATCCGGCGCACCCTCCAGGCTCAGCTGCGCCGCGAACGCTTCGGTGACGAACACGGCGCCCGGCGGGACGATCGGCACTACCCGCGCGGCGAACGAGAGTTGCGGGCCGAAGAAGGACTGCGTCTCCTCGATAGGATCCATGCCCTGATCGGCCGCACCAAAGTGCAGCGCCGTGCGAAACTCGAGGCGTCGGCCAGCGGAAAAGTCCTCGTTGAGTCGAGTCGTGGCCGCGGCAATCTCGAGCGCCGCGCGTGCCGCCGCGGTCGCCGTGCGGAATATCCCGTGTATGGCATCGCCCCAGGTTTTGCGAAACACGACGTCCTTGGCATGACGGCGCAGAACCGCCGCGCCGGTCTGTGGCAGCAATTTGCTCCAGTAGCGCCTGGTCTCCGGCGCGCTCAGCGTCGAGTAGCCCACCGCGTCGGCGAAAAACAAGCCATAACGGGGCACGCGCCGCAAGGCCGCGCCACGGCTGTCGAACTCGCGGCAGAAGCCTGCGCGGTTGCGCGGCCTGTATTGTCGCCAACGGCCTCCGGCGGCGCGCAACAGCACCCAGGGGGCGTGCAGGGCTTGTGCGAAGCCCAGAGACAAACCGAGCGCCACCTCGGCGCAGCAGCGCGCGTTGTCCGGGGCTTCGTCGAGCAGCAGGCTCGACCAGGTATAGCCAGCGCGTTGTCCCGATGCCTGACGATTCAAGACGAGCTGAGCGGGTCGAGGCGAGGCAAGGTCCGGCGGCGCGTTCGGCATGATGACGTGCAAATCGCCGCCGAGTGCGCTCAGCGCCTGGCGCAGTTCGGAGTGATCCGTCCCGGCGTCATAGACGAGCACGGGCAGATCGGCCGATTCCTCGAGCGCCGTGAATTCCTCGCCCGAGAAGGGCTCCTCCTCGGGGCACACGAAGCCGACCGCGGGGAGATGCCAGCGGTCGAGTATGTCGGCGCAATCGCCGCGCAATGGCACGAGCCGCCGCATCTGCGCGAAGCTGCGGGTGCGGGCCCAAAGATTGCGCCGACAAAATTGGTTCGCGGCGCCGACCGCGGCGCTCAAGGCCGGCCGGTCGCTCATGATCAGCGCGACCTCGGCAAGCATGGCCCAGTGAAAATAAGCGCTCTCTCGGTCCGTCGGCACGGACAGCCGCGCGAGGTCGGCGAGTACCGACGCGGCGAGCCGCGTCGCGCGCTGTTCGTCGCCGGCAAGAGCCCACAACGATGCTGCGTTCTGTGCCGGATAAGCGCCCCGTGTACTCGCCGCGATCCGGTCGTAGGCTTGCGCGGCCTGCACCAGCAGCGGCGCTGCATCCGGCCCGCGGGCGAGGAAGGCGAGATCCTTCAGCAAGCGTGCCTCGAGCACGAGGAAATCCTCGCTCGCTGAATCAGGCAGGTCGCTGGCACGGTACGCTGCAAGCGCGGCGCCCGTGGAGCCGCAGGACGCGAGGGCCAAGATCGAGACGTGTTGCAGCGGCAGCGACTTCGGCCAGAGGCAGAGGCCTTCCTGCGCCATGTCGAAGGCCGCGACGAAATTGCCGCTGCGCTGGAGCTTCCACGCGGTGGCAAGCGCGTCCTCTTCGTTGGCGAGCAGTTCGATGGACACAAGTGGATCCTGCACTAGGTCGATGTTCCGACGCCAGCGAGCATCGCAGATGCGGCGGCGGCGATCTGTCCTGCGCCGGACACAAGCATTAAGATGCTCGATAAAGAACAGCAGGAGAAGAGCTGGCATGGCCTTGAACGCATACACGGTGATCGAGCGAAACAGACTGTTCCGAGGGCTGCCGCCGGCGACGCTGACGCGAATCGCGGGTTTGGGCATCCGGCGCGTGTATGCCAAAGGCGAGACGATCTTTGCACAGACCGACCCCGGTGACGGGCTCTACGGTGTGGTCACCGGCCGGGTGCGCATCAGCGCGAGTTCGGCAGACGGCAAGGAGCTGTTCTTGAACATCATGGAACCGGGCGATACGTTCGGCGAGATCGCGCTGCTCGATGGGCGGCCACGCACTGCCGGCGCCAGCGCCATGGCCGCCTCCGACGTCGTCGTGATACCGCGCGACCAGTTCATGGGACTGCTGCGGCGGGAACCCGAACTCGTCAGCCATGTCCTCGAACTGCTGTGTCAGCGGCTGCGCTGGTTGAGCGGCCTCACGGAGGAATCGGCTTTGCTGCCCGTACCCGCGCGCTTGGCCAAGCGCCTGCTGACGCTCGGACAAATGCACGGCCAGAACACCGCCAAGGGGGTCCGTTTGTCGATCTCTCAAGAGGAGATGGCGCGTTTCGTCGGTCTGTCCCGACAAGTCGTCAATCAGTACCTGCAGAACTGGAAATCTCGACAATGGGTGGGACTCGGACGCAGCAACATCACGATCCTCGATCCGGCGGCCTTGCAGGCCATCGTCGCCAACGATCCGTAGCGCTATGATCACGCCGGGATGGTTAATCTGAAGGCGAGCGTGGCATGCGAAGGGTTCTTGTGAGGATTGCCGCGGTACTCGCGGTTGTTTGGTTCGGCGGAGTGACTGGCGCATTCGCGCAACGGATCGATCCGGCGATCGAACGGGTGATCACCGCGGTTCAGGCGATCGACGATCATGCGCACCCGGTGCTCGCGCCGCCGGCCATGGCGGGTGACCGCGAGTTCGACGCCTTGCCGGTCGAGAGCTTGGAGGCGCAGACCGATCCGGTCGCAATGCGTCCGGACTTCCCGCTGCTCGGCGCCGCCTGGCAGGCTCTCTACGGATTCTCGACTCCGCCGCCCCTGGGTCCGGAGGATCAGGCGCGTCTCGACGAGTTGCGCCACAAGGTCCAGACGGAGCAAGGCGAACACTTCCCCGCCTGGGTTCTCGACCACGCCGGCATCGGCACGATGCTGGCAAATCGTGTCGGCATGGGCTTCGGGGTCGAACCGCCGCGGTTTCGATGGGTGCCTTACGCGGATGCCCTGCTGTTTCCCTTGGACAATGCGGGCCTCGCGGCCGCGACGCCCGATCGGACGGAATTCTTCCGGCTCGAGGCGATCGTGCGTAGTCGCTACCTCAAAGAGTCCGGACTCGCCGCCGCACCGGCGACGCTGGGCGAGTATTTGTCGAAGGTCGTCAGCGCGACGCTGGAACGGCAAAAGGCAGCCGGCGCCGTCGCCGAGAAGTTCGAGGTCGCCTATCTGCGCTCCTTCGATTTCGGCGACCCGCCGCGCGCCGCGGCCGAGAAGATCTACGCGCGTTGGATTGCCGGCGGGGTACCCGATCCGGGGGCGTACAAGCAGCTCCAGGATTATCTGTTTCGCTACATTGCGATGGAATGCGGTCGCTTGAGCTTGGCCGTACATCTGCATACGTTGGGGGGCGTCGGCAGCTACTTCTCCGTGGCGGGCGTGAACCCCTTGCTGCTGGAACCCTTGTTCAACGACCACAGGCTGCGCAAGACGAATTTCGTGCTCTTGCACGGCGGGTGGCCGTACGTGCGGGAGACCGCGGCGCTCTTGCAGAAGCCCAATGTTTACGCGGACATCTCCTGCCAGGACATCCTGTTGACGCCACGTACCCAGGCTGGATGGTTGCGTGAATGGCTGGAATTCGTCCCCGACAAAGTCTTGTTCGGCACCGATGCCTACGGTTTCACGGCCGAGATGGGCTGGCCCGAGGCGGCTTGGATCGCGAGTCACGATGCGCGCGAAGCTTTAGGGCTCGCGCTCACGGGCATGTTCGAGGATGGAGAGATCAGCGTCGAACGCGCCGGGGAGATCGCCACGCTGGTGCTCCGGGGAAACGCCGAGGCGCTCTACCGGTTTCAAGGAACCTGATGGGGATGCCATCGTCCGTCGATGCGGGGACCGGACGCGGCTTAAGGATCGCTGGCCGTTGCCGATAATTTCGGAGTCGCGCGCAGTGTGGGCGTCGATGCGTACAGGCCAGCCAGGACGACCAAGTTGACAGCTAAGGATTACAACGTGCCGAGACCGCTAGTCAGCGTCATCACCGCGACCACCGGCAAGCTCGCGTTGGCGAAGTGCGTCGCCTCCGTGATGCGCCAAACCTACCGGCCGATCCAGCACCTGGTGTTCGTCGACGGTCCTCGCCATCGGGATGCGGCCGATGCGATGCTAGCGCCGTTTGCAGCTTGCGATCCGTTTGCGCCGGGCGGAGAGTCCGAGGGCTACCGGATCGAACGGGTCGATCTGCCGTTTCCGGTGGGCCGGGACCGCTGGAATGGGCATCGTATCTACGGCGCCGGATCCTATCTTGCCGACGGCGAGTGCGTGTTGTTTCTCGACGACGATAATCAACTCGAGCCGACGCATGTGATGGACTGCATGAAGGTGATCGAGGCCGGCAACGATTGGGCCTATTCGCTGCGTCGCCTCGTCAGCCCCGAAGGCGTCGAGCTCGGCTACGACGATTGCGAGAGTCTCGGCAAATGGCCCAGCGTGCTGCATCCCGAGGACTACTTCATCGACGTCAATTGCTACTTCCTCAAGCGCGCGGTGGCCATCGCCGCTTCCCCGATTTGGTTTCGCAAGGCGCGTGAGCCCGGCCAGATGGAGGTCGATCGAGTGCTGCGCAAGGTGCTCGGCGAGCGCTTGTTTCCGCGTTTCGATTGCACCTACGGGTACTCGGTCGTCTACACCGTCGGCAGCAGCCGGCTATCCGTACAACCGGAATTCTTCGAGCGCGGCAATGCCGAAATGTTGCGCCGCTATGGCGGTACGCTCCCGTGGAAGCGAAGCGCGGCCGAAAAGCAAGCCGGCGGCGCACTACCGCGCTCGAGCGCGGCCTGAGTGGGGTGCCGGTGCAACCGCTGCCGCTCGGCTTTCTCCGCACCCCCACCGCTGTCGTGCCGGAACTCGAACCCTGGCTGGCCGATCCAGAGGATCCGGCGTTGTCCGTCATGGCGGATTTTCGCATACACCCGTCGGTGAGTATCGCGGAGGACTCGAAAGTCGACCAGGCGCTCAAACGGCTGAAGCTCACCGGCGTCCGCTCGGCATTGGTGACGGGCGAGAAATGCTACGTCGTCGTCGGTCTCGTCACCGCCGCCGATCTCTGCGGCGACAAGTTGTCACACGCGATGCTCTCGAGCGCGCTGCCGCGTCGCCAGGTGCTGGTGCGCGACGTCATGGAGCCGATTCAGCATTGCCTGGTCGTGGAGGTCGATCACCTCGCGCGAGCGCGAGTCGCGGATGTCGTGCGGATGTTCGTGGAATGCGGCCGCTCGCATGTGCCGGTCGTGGAAACGGATGCGTTCGGCAGGCAACGTTTGCGCGGCATGTTGTCATACGCTCGCATCAAGCGCGTGCTGTCGAGCTTCGAGGCGGCGGCACTGCCCGCGGAACGGGCCATCATCACGGGTCCCTGGTATCGCTGAGCGCCCCGGCGCCGCCGACCTCGGTCCATAGTTCCCGCGCCCAGCGCGCGAGCGTCAGCGCCTCCTGCCAGCGGTCCGACAACTCGCGTCCGTCGGCATCCGTGATCGCATAGTCCGGAGGTCCCAGTTCGCATAGGAACACGAGCGCGCCTGCGGCATCGCCGCGTCGTGCGCGCCAGGCGGCGAAGCCTTCCCGCCACCAGTCGCGAAACATGGCCACCCACCGCGCATTTTGCGGAAATCCCAGGGCGATTTGTATCTGCCCGCGTGCCGCCACACGGCCCTGGAACGAATCCGAGCGCTCCAGGATGCGGGTGATCATGGCCCGCAGTTCGGGGGTCGGCGGGCACGGCATTTCCCGATCGACGACATAATGCGATAAATCGGCCGCAAAGCGCAGCTCAGGGACGGCTTCGAGCAGTTGGATGGCCGTGAACAGGTCGTTGGTGATGCAGTTGCGATGCGTCTCGAACTGGATCGGCATCGCCTCCCGGTCAGCGAGCCGCAGCCAGCCCTCGATCACGGGAATCATCTCGACGAGGCGGAGCGGCATTTGCTGGCCGATCACGACGACGTAAGGCGCGGCGATGCGATGCGCGAGCGCGAGCGCCGGCCGGAGGTCGTCGATCGATTGGGGAAATGCGGTCAGGCCTGCCCTCAAGCCGGTGCGCGCGAAATGCGGCACGGTCGCTTCGGCCTCGGCGAAGCTGAGCGCGCCGAGGTCGATTGCCATTCCGTCGAAACCGGCAGCCAGCACGCGGTCGAACTTTGCGGCGGTCGAGGCCTCGGGCGAGTCGAGTCGGCTCATCGCCCAGAGCGCCTGGTAGACGAGCAGCGCCTGGCTCAATCGTGGATCCACAGGCTGTCGTCGGGATAGTCGGCCTCGGTTTTGCCGCGCGCGAACGCCCGAACTGCCGCGACCTGAAAACCCCAGTAGCTCATCGTCGGCGGTGCCGCTCCGCGCCGCGTGAACAACACGGCATGCAGTTCGGCCAGGCGGTGAAACGGCACGCCCGGGAAGGCGTGGTGCGCCGTGTGATATTGCATCTGCCAGGCCAGCCAGCGCAGACCCGCGTTCGTCCGGGTGCTGCGGGTGTTGCCGAGTATGTCGTCGGCGTGCGGCAGGCCGAGGTGCTCGATCGTGTTCTGCAGCTGATGGGTGAATTTCAGCAGGCACATCGGCGCGAGCCACAGCAGCACCGCGCCCCAGCTTTGCCACAGAACCGATGCCCCGGCGATCAGCGCATATCCGGCCAGATGCAGTCGCGCTTCCCGGATCAGCTCGCCATGGCGGTAGGCAGGTAGGTAGGGCTCGGTGACGATGCCGGCGGAGAACCGTAGTATGCGGCGCCAGCGCGTGTACCAATAGGTGATGCCCGACATCCAGAGCAGGTAGGAACCCAGCGTGTAGCGGTCGCGCGCGAGTTCACCGTCCCGCGCCCAGTCCTGCGTGTAACGGTGGTGCGCCATATGCTGCACCTGATCGAAAGTGCGCGGGTAGAATAAGACGAAGCCGAACAGCCGGCCGACCCATTCGTTGAGCCGGCGCGTGCGGAACACCGTCCCATGACTGAGCTCGTGCTGGCCCGCGTAGAGAAAGTTCAGCAAGACACCGTGCACGCAGAACACCGGTGCTGCCCACCACGTGCCCCACGCAAACCACAACAGGCCGCCCGTCGCGAGCACGGCGCCCACGTGCGACCCGGCCTGCAATGCGCCGGCCCGATCCGAAGGCACGCAGAGCGAGCGCAGCGTCGCACTGTCGATCAACTCGCGTCGTTTGGCCGCTGCCAGGGTTTCCATGATTTACCTCGGGGTCTCGACCACCGATTATAGGGTATGGAATCGACGCCGCGGGTCGCCGGCCTTGCTCCGCGGGTTCTCCGGCTCTTAAACTATGCTGCGAAGCAGTGCGTGATCGATCTGTTCTACCTGAAGGGATTCGTCGGCCATGGAAAGATCCGCTGTCGTCATCGTCCCTACCACGGGTGCCCCTGATCTCGCCGGCTGCATCGAGAGCGTGCTCTCGCAGAGCCATGCCGCGACCGGGCTATACGTCGTTTGCGACGGACCCGCGTTCCTGCCGTCGGTCGCCGCCATTCTGCGCCGGTTCGACGCCGCGCGAATCCGTCTGCTGGTTCTTCCGGAGAACGTCGGTGCCCAGGGGTTCTACGGCCATCGGATCTATGCGGCTGCGACGCATCTCGTGAACGAGGACTATGTCCTCTACCTCGACCAGGACAACTGGTTCGAGCGCGGTCACGTGGCTTCGATGATCGAGCTGATCGAGACCCAGGAGTTGCAGTGGGCACACAGCTTGCGCAGGATCTGCGCCAAGACGGGTGAATTTCTACTCTACGACCAGTGCGAGAGCCTGGGCCGGCAAATGGCGTGGACCGGCGTCCATCACGTCGACACCAACGCGTATTGCCTGCGTCGGGAAGTAGCCGTCCGGGCCGCGAGCGCCTGGCATGGGGGTTGGGGTCAGGACCGTATCTTCTACAAGGCGCTCGATAGCCATTTCCCGAAATACAAGTGCACCGGCCAATACTCGGTCAACTATCGCCTCGGCGGCAACCCCGGCGCCGTGACCGCGGAATTCTTCGTCCGCGGCAACGCCGCGATGTGCGACCGCCGGGATCAGTCGTCGTCATTGCCGTAGATGATCAGGGAGAGCATGCGGATCGGCACTTTCTCGAGGCGCTCCGGACCGTGCGGCACGTCGCCCCGGAACGTGAGCGTGTCGCCCGGCCGCAGAACGTAGCTCTGGCGCCCATGCCGGTAATGAATGATCCCGGACAGCATGTGAATGAACTCGATCCCGGGGTGTTGAAAGCCGGGAAATATCTCGCTCTTGTCCGTGAAGGTCACGAGAAAAGGTTCGAAGATCTTCCGCGGTCCGCGCTGCGCGGCGAGCAGATGATAGGTATGACCCCGCCGGGTTCCGCTGCGCACGGTCTCCAAACCCTCGCCCGACCGGATCAGTTGTGCGCCCCCGTCATCGGCGCCGACCCGTTGCAGCAATAGCGACGCGGTGACGCCGAGCGCCTCCGACAAAGCGACGATGGTCTCTAGACTCGGGCTCACCCGGCCGGTTTCGAGACGACTCAGCATGGCGCTGCTGATGTTCGCGCGTCGGGCGACGTCCGCGAGGGTGAGATTCTGCGTCTCGCGCAGGTGGCGCGCGGTTCTGCCGAGATCGACGGCGGGGTTTTCCGCACGGTCCGTAGCGAGCTCGCCCGCCGTGTTGCGCTTCTCCGGGCGGCCGCGCCCGCCGTGGGCCGCGGATTTGACTTGCATATTACGCAATCCAATTTGCTCCACAGTTAACGTTTGTGCTTATATTCGCATATGCAAGTCGCGGCCGCGAGAGCGGGAGTCGATGGCGGGAGACAGCGGATGAATCGGGACGAAGCCGGGCAGTTTTTTCGCGAGCACAACATTCGCTACCTCTTGGCGCAGTTCGTCGACATACACGGCGCCGCCAAGGCGAAAGCCGTGCCGATCGAGCATCTGGACATGATACTCGGCGACGGCGCGGGTTTTGCCGGCTTCGCGCTCTGGGGTTTCGGCATGGGCCCCGAAGGTCCCGACTATATGGCGGTCGGCGACCTCTCTACCCTGCAGGCGATACCCTGGATGCCTGGCTATGCGAGGATCATCTGCAACGGCACGGTCAAGGGCCAACCCTATCCCTATTGCTCCCGGGTCGCATTGCAGGCGCAGCTGGCGAGATTGGCCGAGCGGGGACTGACCCTGTACACCGGCATCGAGCCCGAGTTCATGCTGCTCGCGCGAAGCGAGGATGGCAGTCTCGGTCCCGCCGATGCGACGGACACGCTCGACAAGCCTTGTTACGACTACAAAGGCCTCTCCCGGACACGTGCCGTACTCGATGCGATGGTCGACGCCTTGCGCGCCGTCGGCATCGACGTTTATCAAATCGATCACGAGGACGGCAACGGCCAGTTCGAGATCAATTTCACCTACGCCGAGGCACTAAAATCCGCGGACAGCTTCACGTTCGTGAAAATGGCGGCGAGCGAAATCGCGCACCAACACGGTTTGATCGCCACCTTCATGCCCAAGCCCTTCTCGAATCGCACGGGCAGCGGCGCGCATTTCCACGTCTCGCTCGGCTCGGCGACCGAAAAGAACGCGTTTCACGATCCCAAAGATCCGAGCGGCATGGGCCTTTCCCGGCTCGCCTATCAATTCCTGGCCGGCGTGCTCACCCATGCCCGCGCCTTCAGTGCGGTCGCGGCACCTACCGTGAATTCCTACAAACGACTCGTCGTCGGCCGCTCGCTTTCGGGAGCCACCTGGGCTCCAGCCTATATCGCTTATGGGGACAATAATCGCACCGCCTGCGTGCGCGTGCCGTTCGGGCGCCTCGAGGTCCGCTTGCCGGACTCCGGCTGCAATCCCTATCTCACGACCGCCGCCCTGATCGCCGCGGGACTCGACGGCATCGACCGCAACCTGGATCCGGGGCCGGCGCGCAACGTCAATCTGTACGAACTTTCGGCTGTCGAGCTCGAGGCACAGGGTATCGGCTTGCTGCCCCAGAATCTGCTCGAGGCCGTGACCGCGCTCGAGGCAGATCCGGTGATCCAAGCCGGACTGGGGCTCGATCTAGCACGCGAGTTCATGCGCTTGAAACGCATGGAATGGACCGAATACGCGCGGCACGTTTCCGATTGGGAATCGAAGCGCTACCTGGAATTTTTTTAGGAGCGGCGCGCATGTGTGGCATCGTGGGTCTCTTGGTCAAGAAACCGCAACTGCGTGCGCAACTCGGCGCGCTCATGGTGCCGATGTTGACGGGCATGACGGAGCGCGGTCCCGATTCCGCGGGTCTCGCGGTCTACACCGACCCGGTCGCCGGGCAGCAACACAAGCTCAGCCTCTACCGCGGCATGCATGCGGTCGACTGGACGGAACTGCTCGCGCGCCTAGGCACCGAAGTCAGCGGCAGCCATCGTGTCCACGCCGTCGGCAATCATGCCATCGTCACGACCGATGCCGAACCGGACGACGTGGCGGCGTGGCTGGGCGCGCACGCACGCGAAGTCGCGGTGCTTTCGATCGGCCGGTCGATCGATTTGTACAAGGACGTCGGTGCGCCCGCCGAAATCGCCGATCGCTACGGCTTCCGGGGCTTGCAAGGCTCGCATTTGGTTGGTCACACCCGCATGGCGACCGAGTCGGCCGTGACGCCCGCGCACGCACACCCCTTCACCGCGGGCCGCGACTTCTGTCTCGTGCACAACGGGTCGCTGTCGAATCCACATCTGGTGCGCAAGAAACTGGAGCCCTTGGGCATCGAATTCGAGACCGACAACGACACGGAGGCGGCCTGCCGCTTCTTCGAGTGGCGTTTGCGCGAGGGCGACGACCTGCGCACGGCCGTGCAGCGCGGCTTCAGTGAATTGGACGGCTTCTTCACGTTCCTGATGGGCACCGACGTCGAACTGCTGATCGTGCGCGATGCGTTCGCGTGCAAGCCGGCCGTGGTCGCCGAGACCGACGATTATGTCGCCATCGCCTCGGAGTTCCGCTCGTTGGCGCATCTGCCGGACATCGCGCATGCCAGCCTGTTCGAGCCCAAGCCCGAGGAGATCTACTCATGGCACATTTGAAGCCGGCGCCGGCCCGCGCGAGCGGCACCGCGAGCGAGGGCGGCACGGCGAGTGGCGCCGGGCAGGGGGGTGCCCAGCGTAGTTTCGATCTCGCCGCGACCAGCTTGCGGGAGCTGAATCATTTCCTGCACCGACGGGCGCTGCCCGAGTGTGTTGACCGAGTCAGCGTCGAGAATCCCGACGGCGCCCATTCGATCGCCTGTGGCCTAGACGCCCCGCTCACCGTCGACATCCACGGCCACGTCGGCTACTACGTGGCGGGCATGAATAAGAGCGCCACGGTGACCGTGCACGGCAATGCCGGGCCAGGCGCGGCGGAGAACATGATGTCCGGCCGCGTGCACGTCCGGGGCTTCGCCTCGACCGCCGCTGGCGCTTCGGCGCACGGCGGACTGCTGGTCATCGACGGCGACGCGTCTTTGCGCTGCGGCATCTCGCTCAAGGGCGGCGACATCGTGGTCGGCGGCAGCGTCGGCAGTTTCTCGGCCTTCATGGCCCAAGCTGGGCGCATCGTCGTCTGCGGCGACGCCGGCGACGCCCTCGGAGATTCTCTCTATGAGGCGGTGATCTACGTGCGCGGCAAGATCCGCTCACTAGGCGCCGATGCCCGGATCGAGCCGATGACCGACGCCGATCATGCGGCGGTTCGCGAATTGCTGGGCGCGGCAGGGTTCGAATTCGAATCCAGAGAGTTTCAGCGGGTCGCTTCGGCCAAGAGTTTGTACCATTGGCATGCCGACGCCGATCAGGAGTATTGAGTCGATGACGAAGCTGAACAACGAGGAGTCGGCCGGGTTCGATCGGCATACCATCGACTACATTCAACGCGCGGCGGCGAGCGGTCTGTACGAGATCCGCGGCCTGGGCGCGAAGCGACGCGTGCCGAATTTCGACGATCTGCTGTTCCTCGCCGCATCCCTCTCGCGCTATCCACTCGAGGGCTATCGCGAGCGCTGTGTGACGAAGACTGTGCTCGGAACCCGCTACGCCTCGAAGCCGATCGAACTGGCGATTCCGATCACGATCGCGGGCATGAGCTTCGGTGCGCTGTCGGCGCGGGTCAAGGACGCGCTCGGCCGCGCGGCCACCGAGGTCGGCACCTCGACCACGACCGGTGACGGCGGCATGACCGCCGAGGAGCGGGCCTCCTCGAAGACACTCGTCTACCAGTGCCTGCCTTCCCGATACGGCTTCAATCCGGATGATCTGCGCCGTGCGGACGCGATCGAAATCGTGATCGGTCAGGGTGCGAAACCCGGTGGCGGTGGCATGCTGCTCGGACAAAAGGTCAATCCGCGCGTCGCACGCATGCGCACCTTGCCCGAGGGCGTCGACCAGCGTTCCGCTTCGCGTCATCCCGACTGGACCGGTCCGGACGATCTCGTCATCAAGATCAAGGAACTGCGCGAAATCACCGAATGGGAGAAGCCGATCTACGTGAAGGTGGGCGCGACACGCACCTTCAACGATGTAAAGCTAGCCGTGCACGCGGGCGCCGACGTGATCGTCGTCGACGGCATGCAAGGCGGGACGGCGGCTACTCAAACCGTGTTCATCGAGCACGTCGGTATTCCGACGCTCGCGGCCTTGCGTCAGGCCGTGGACGCGCTCGACGACTTGAACATGCGGGGTCGGGTGCAGCTCGTGATCTCGGGCGGGATCCGCAGCGGCGCCGACGTCGCCAAGGCGCTCGCGATGGGTGCGGACGCGGTGGCGATCGGGCAGGGCGTGCTGTTCGCGCTTGGATGCAACAGCGAGACCTACATGACCGGCGGCGAGCACATTTCCGCCGTCGCCGATTATGCGCGTCTCGGCACCTCGCCGGGTTACTGTCATCACTGTCATACGGGCAAGTGCCCCGTCGGCGTGACGACGCAAGACGCGGAGCTGGAGCTGCGACTCGAACCCGCAGTGGGGGCCAAGCGCTTGAAGAATTACCTCAAGACCGTGAACATGGAACTCACGACGATCGCGCGAGCCTGCGGCAAGCAGGACGTCCACCACCTGGAGAAAGAGGATCTCGTCGCCTTGACCGTCGAGGCGGCGGCGATGGCGGGCGTACCTCTTGCGGGCACGTCCTGGGTGCCGGGCCGGAGCTAGCCGCGCGGCCTCGTGTTCAGTGCCGGCCGTGCAGCTGCGCCGTGGACCAGCCGCCCCCAAGATCCGTAATCAGCGAGACCGTGTCGACGAGGCGGCTCAGCTGTACGCTGAGAGCGCTCTGCTGATCCGCGAGCTCGGTCTGCTGCGCCAAGGCCACGGTCGTATAGTCGACCGTGCCGGCTCGATACTCCTCCATGGCAATCTGCGTGCCGAGTTTTGCGTCCGTGACCGCGATCTCCAGGGCTCGTGCCTGCTCGGCGAGGATCGTCAGATTCGACAAGTCGTTTTCCACGTCGGCGAAGGCATTGAGCACCGTGCCCCGGTAACTCGCGACGGTCGCCTCGTAGGACGCCTTCGCCGCCTGAACCTCCGCATGGCGATAGCCGAAGTCGATCAGGCTTTCTGATCCGGACGCGCCGACGGACCAGATATGGTTCGCCGCATGCAGCAGGCCGGCGAGCGGTGACTGCGAAAAACCCGCCGCGGCCGACAGGGACAAAGTCGGATAATAGGCGGCAACCGCAACGCCCACCGCCGCGTTCCCGGCGGCCATCGTGCGTTCAGCGGCGGCGATGTCCGGCCGGCGCTGCAGCAGCGTTGACGGCACACCGGCGGGAACCGCCGGCAATGACGGCATCGCATGGCCGTGCGGGATGTCTAGATCCTCCGGATTCTTGCCGACCAGCACGGCAATCGCGTGGGCATACTGCGCGCGCGCGACCCCAAGACTGATCAAATTCGCCAGTGCCGTTTCGAGGGCGACGCGCGCCGTGATCACGGCCGACGGCGGGGTTGCCGCGATGCCGGCCGCCCCTTGCGACTCGGTCACGGCGAGCGAGGCGCGGTACGCATCGACTGTCGACTGCTGCAAATCGATGTTCGCATCCGCGAGGCGTAATTCGATCACCGTCGTCGCGAGCAATGACTGTTCGGACAGAGTCGCATTCGCGAGCGTGGCCTCGTCCGCCTGCGCCGTTGCCTTGTTCTCCTCGATCAGGCGCCGGACCTGACCCCAAAGATCCAGCGTCCAACTCGCGCTGCCCTCCAGCGATCCCGAGTTGGCGACCCCTGACGAGCCGCCGGTGGCGGCGCCGCGAGCCCGCGTCGCGGACGCGGTGAGGCCGATCGTCGGGAAGAACTCGCTCTGCGCAAGCTTCACCTCCGCCAAAGCGGCCTGGTAGTTGAAGTAATTTTGACGCACGGTTTGGTTCGACAGTGCGACCATGGGTTCGAGCTGATCGAGCAGGTCGTCGTGGAAATCGGTCCACCAGTCGCCTTTTGGAGCGGCATCCGCCGGCGCCGCCGCCGTCCAACCCGCCAGTTCTTTGTATTGGGGGGCGACCGGCACGTCGGGCCTATGGTAATCCGGGCCCACCATGCACCCGGCGAGCGGCATCGCCGCGCTCAGGAGCCAGCCGAATCGGTAGATGCCGCCTCTCATTGTTGCACTCCCAGATCCCGACGAAAAACGCTGCCCGCGTACGCTTCGCGCATCCGGACGCGCGCCCGCTCGAGAAAGACGTAGATGACCGGGGTCGTATAGAGGGTCACGATCTGGCTCAGGATCAAGCCGCCCATGACCGTGATGCCGAGCGGCTGGCGTACGGAGGACCCCTGACCGATCCCGATCGCCAGCGGCAATGCGCCGAGGACCGCCGCCGCGGTCGTCATCATGATGGGCCGCAGGCGGACCACCGCAGCCTCGTGAATGGCCTGCTTCGCGGGCATGTTCTGCGTTCGCTGCAGGTGGATGGCCACGTCGATCATCATGATCGCGTTCTTCTTCACGATACCGATCAGCAGGATGATGCCGATCAGGGCAATCATGGAGAACGGCGTGCCGAAGATCAGCAATGCCAGCGTCGCGCCGATGCCGGCCGACGGCAGCGTCGAGAGGATCGTGATCGGATGGATCGTGTTCTCGTAAAGGATGCCGAGCACGATGTAGACGGCGACGAACGCCGCGCCGATCAACAAGGGCAGCGTCGACATCGACTGCGCGAACACCTGTCCCGCGCCGGCGAAGCTGCCGCGGATCGAAGCCGGTATCCTGAGATCCGTCATCGCCTGGGCAATCACCGCCGAGGCCTGGCTCAACGATCCGCCCGGCGGCAGATTGAACGAGATCGTCGCGGCGACCAGGCCATTCTGGTGGTTGACCTGCGTGGCCGTATGGTCGTTCCGATACGTGGCCATTGCGCGCAGCGGCACCATGGTTTCGGCCGATGTGCTGTCGGCACTGCCGGTCGAGCTGCCTCCCCGGCTGTTGGCAATGCTGTTGGTGACTGCATTCGCCTCCGCGCTGGCATTGAGGGAATTGGAGTTCGAGGCGCGGCCCGCGCTTGCCGCCACCGCCGCATGCGCCGTGACGCCGCTGACCGTGCCGCCCGGGGCTTGGGTCTGCTGCGTCCCGGTCGGATTGCCCGACGCCGTGCTGAAATACGTGCGATCGAGTTGGCCGGGACCTTGCCAATATTTCGGCGCGACTTCCATGACCACGAAGTACTGATTGAACGGGTTGAAAATCGTCGAGACCGAGCGCTGGCCGAAGGCATCGTAGAGGACGCTGTCCAGCTGATTGATTTGGAAACCGTACCGCTGCGCGGTCCCGCGGTTCAATGTCACGAAGGTCTCCAGGCCATGTTGCTGCATGTCCGAGTTGACGTCGACGAGTGCGCCGCGCTCGTTGCCGAGCGCCGTCAAGAGTTTCGGGGTCCAGGTATAGAGCGCCTGGGGGTCGTCGCTGGTCAGGGTGTATTGATACTCGGCAGCCGATTGCCGGCCGCCGATATGCAGGTCCTGGACAGCCTGCAGGAACAGCCGCGCGCCGGAAACCTTGTTGAGCTTGGGCCGCAGGCGTTGCACGACCTGGTCCGCCGAGAGCTGGCGCTGCGCGAGGGGTTTGAGCGCGACATAGACGTTCGCCGTATTCAACGCGCGAGTGCCGGTGAAACCGATCACCGAGGCGACCGCAGGGTCGCTCTGCACGATCTCCTGCAGCTGCGCGAGCTTCTTCTCCATCGCCTGAAAAGAGATGCTCTGGTCGGCGATGATCTGACCCGTCAACAGACCATTGTCCTGCTCCGGGAAGAAGGTCGAGGGCAGCAGCTTGAACAGCACCACGTTGAGCGCAATCAAGGCGATCAGTCCGAGGCCGACCAGCAGGGCGTGTTCCAGTACGGCGGTGAGCGTGCGCGAGTAGGCGTTCTTGAACCGCTCGAACTGCGCCTCGGACCAAACCGCCCATCGCGCTTGGGAATGCAGCGTCGTCGTCCGCCCGAGCAGATGAGCGCACATGGTCGGGGTGACGGTCAGCGAGATCAGCAACGAGAACAGGATGGCGATCGACAGCGTGACCGCGAACTCGTGGAACAGCAGGCCGACGATGCCCGGCATCAAGAGAATCGGGATGAACACCGCGATCAGCGACAAGCTCATCGAGATCACCGTGAAACTGACTTCCCCGGCGCCAAGGACGGCGGCCGACCGGGCATCCATGCCCGACTCGACGTGCCGCACGACGTTTTCGAGCACGACGACCGCATCGTCGACGACGAAGCCGGTTGCGATCGTCAAGGCCATCAGCGAAAGATTGTCGATGCTGTAACCGAGCAGGTACATCGGTCCGAAGCTGCCGACGATCGACAGCGGCAGGACGATGGCCGGTATCAGCGTCGCGCGCCCGGATTGCAGGAACAGGTACACGACGGCGATCACCAAGAGCACGGCGATGAACAGACTACGCTCGGTGTCGTCGACCGCCGCGGTGACCGATTGCGAGCGGTCGAGTGCGATGTGCACCTGGACCGCCGGCGGCAAAGTCGCCACGACCGACGGTAAGACCTTCTTGATCTGCGCCACCGTCTTGATGATGTTCGCGCCGGGCAGCGGAAATACGATCACGCCCGCGGTCGGCTTGCCGTTGTAAAGGCCCGCATTGCGGATGTTCTCGTTGGAATCGATCACGTCCGCGACGTCGTGCAGCATCACCGGCGAGCCGTCGCGGTAGGCGATGATCAGATCGCGGTAGTCCGTTGCTTTTGTCGCCTGGTCGTTAGAAGTTACCTCGTAGCGCTGGTCGCCCTGGTCGAGGTAGCCCTTGGCGCTGTCCGCATTCGCCGCGCCGATCGCCGCGCGAACGTCCTCGAGGCCGATGCCGTAGCTCGAGAGTTTGTCGGGCTGTAGTTCGACGCGCACCGCGGGCAGGGCGCTGCCGCCGAGCTGGATCTGGCCGACGCCGTTTATCTGCGAGAGCTGCTGCTGGATGACGGTGTCGGCCGAATCGTAGAGCTGGGCGGTGGTCAGCGTGTCCGAGGTCAGTGACAGGATCACGATCGGGGAATCCGCCGGGTTGTATTCCCGATAAGTCGGATTGTTGCGCAGAGTCGTCGGCAGGTCGGCCCGCGCAGCCTGGATTCCCGCTTCGACGTCGCGTGCCGCGCCGTTGATGTCGCGATTCAAAGCGAACTGCGCGACGACCATCGTAGTGCCCACGCTGTTGGTCGAGGTCAGCTCCGTGACGCCCGCAATCGTCGCGAGCCGTTTTTCGAGCGGTTCGGCCACGGTCGCCGCCATCGTCTCCGGGCTCGCGCCAGCCATGTTCGCCTGCACGACGATGACCGGAAAGGTGACGTTCGGCAAGGGTGCGACCGGCAAGTGGAAATACGCGAGCACGCCCGACAGTGCGATCGCCACCGCGAGCAGCGCGGTGGCGACCGGCCGACCGATGAACAAGGCGGGAATGTTCACGGGGCGCTCTCCGCAGCCTCCGGGGGGCCGCGCCTGAAGCGCGCCGACAGCCGGTCGAACATCAAGTAAATCACGGGCGTGGTGAACAGCGTGAGCATCTGGCTCACGACTAGGCCGCCAATGATCGCGAGCCCGAGCGGCCGGCGCAGTTCCGAACCGGTGCCGGTGCCGACCAGCAGAGGCAAGGCGCCGAGTATGGCCGCGAGCGTGGTCATGAGGATCGGGCGGAAACGCAGCAAGGAGGCTTGAAAAATCGCCTCTTCAGGGCGCTTGCCGTGCTTGCGTTCGGCCTCCAGCGCGAAGTCGACGATCATGATGCCGTTCTTCTTGACGATGCCGATCAGCAGCACGATGCCGATGATACCGATGACGTCGAGATCCGTGCCCCTGAGCATCAGCGCGAGCAGAGCGCCGATTCCCGCCGACGGCAGCGTCGACAGGATCGTCACCGGATGGATATAACTCTCGTAGAGCACGCCGAGCACGATGTAGACCGTCACGAGGGCGGCGAGCAACAAAAAGACTTCGCTCGACAGCGAGTCCTCGAATGCCTGGGCCGCGCCCTGGAAAGACGTCGTGATGGAGGGCGGCAAATGGACCGCGCGTTCAGCACTCTCGATCTCGTCGACCGCCGTGCTCAACGAGGCGTCCTGGGCTAGATTGAACGAGACCGTGACCGCGGGGAACTGGGCCAGGTGGCTCACGACGAGCGGCGACTTCGTGGTCTTGATGTCGGCGATCGCGCTGAGCGGCACCTGGCCGGTGCCGGCCGTCTGGGAGGGTAGGTAGAGAGATCCCAAGGCCTTGAGATTCGGCAGGCTGCCGGGCTTGGCGACCAGCACGACGCGGTACTGATTCGATTGATTGAAGATCGTCGAAACGATGCGCTGGCCGAGCGCATCGTACAGCGCGTTGTCGATGGTTGCCGGCGTGATGCCGAAACGCGCCGCCAATTGCCGGTTGACCTCGACGTCGACGGACAATCCCTCGTTGTCCAAGTCGCTCGTGATGTCGGTAATCGACTTGATCTGTCGCAGCCGCGCGAGCAGTTCGGGCACGTAGGTCATGAAGCTCTGCTGGTTCGGGCCGCGCAGCACGAATTGATATTGGTTGGGCGACACGACCGTGTCGAGCGTCAGATCTTGCTCCGGTTGGAGATACAACTTGATGCCCGAAACGCCGGCGAGCTCGGTCTGCAGCCGCCGCGCGATCTGCGCCGCGCTAGCGGCGCGTTCATTCTGCGCCCGCAGGTTGATCAGGAATCGGCCGTTGTTGAGCGTCATGTTCGTGCCGTCGATCCCGATGTAGGAGGTCAGCGACGTCACGTCCGGGTCCTTGAGTATCGCCTCGGCCACGGCCATCTGCCGCGCCGACATCGCCTGATACGAGACCGAGTTGTCAGCGACGCTGATCGCCTGGATCACGCCCACGTCCTGGACCGGAAACAAGCCCTTCGGAATCACGACGTACAGGACCACGGTGAGCACGACGGTCAGGGCGGCGACGAGCAGCGTCAGGCGTTGATGTTCGAGAACCCAGCGCAGCCCCTGCTCGTAAGCGCCGAGCGTCCGATCGAACGCACCCTCGCTGATGCGCTCGAAACGGCTCGGGGCGCGCTCGGCCTTGCGCCGCAAGATCCGCGCACAGAGCATGGGGACGAGGGTCAACGCCACGACCGCCGAGATCACGATCGTCACGGCGAGCGTGACAGCGAACTCGCTGAACAAGCGACCGATCACGCCGCCCATGAACAGCAGCGGGATCAGCACCGCCACGAGCGAGATCGTCAGCGACATGATCGTGAAACCAATCTGCCCGGCGCCCTCGAGCGCGGCCTCCAGAGGGCTGCGGCCCTCCTCGAGGTAGCGGACGATGTTCTCGATCATCACGATGGAGTCATCGACGACGAAGCCGGTCGCGATGATCAGGGCCATCAAGGAGAGGTTGTCGATCGAAAAATTCAGCTCGTACATGACCGCGAGCGTGGCGATCAAAGAAACCGGCACGGAGATGCTGGGGATGATCGTGGCCGGTACGTTGCGCAGGAACACGTAGATCACGAGCACGACCAACAGGATGGACAGGCCGAGTTCGACCGCCGCATCGGAAACGGACGCTCGAATGACCCCGGTGCTGTCCCCGACGATCTCGACATGCATCGCTTGCGGCAGGCTGGCGAGCAATTTCGGCAGCTCTTTCTTGATCTGATCGACGGTCGCGATCACGTTCGCGCCGGGCTGGCGCATGACGTTGAGCACGATCGCGGGCGTCGTGCCGACCCAGGCCCCTTGTTCGACGTCCTGGGCAGCCTGGGCGACGTCGGCCACATCGCGCAGAAACAGGGGCGAACCGTTTTGATAGGCGATGACCGAATTCAGGTAATCGTTCGGATCGTTGATCTGATCGTTGTCGTTGATCGTGTAATCCAGATCCGGGCCGTCGAAATTGCCTTTCGGCTGACTGACGTTGATATCGGCGAGCAGCGTGCGCAAATCGTCGATGTTCAAACCGTAGGCGGAGAGCTTTTTCGGGTCGACCTCGACGCGAACCGCCGGAACGTTGCCGCCCGACGGGGTGACCTGGCCGACACCGGCGACCTCCGCGATCTTCGAGGCGAGCCGATTCGTCGCGACGTCCTGCAACTGGGTCAGCGACATCGAGTTCGAGGTGATTGCAAGCGTCAGTATGGGCTGGTCGGCGGGATTGACCTTGGCATAGACCGGCGGCGCCGGCAGGCCGCTCGGCAGCAGGCTGTTCGCGGCATTGATTGCCTGTTGGACGTTTTGTTCCGCGACGTCGAGGTTCAAGGAAAGGCTGAATTGCAGCGTGATCACCGAGGCTCCGGCGGAACTCGCCGAGGTCATTTGCGCAAGGCCGGGTATCTCCCCCAGTTGCACCTCCAGGGGCGCGGTCACCGTCGTCGCCATGACTTGAGGGCTCGCGCCGGGGTAGAAGGTCTGAATCTGGATCGTCGGATAATCGACGTCCGGCAGCGAGGATATCGGCAGGAAGCGGATCGATACCACGCCGACGAGCACGAAGGCGATCATCAGCAGTGACGTCGCGACCGGCCTCAGTACGAACAGGCGGGAGAGGTTCATCGAATGCGCATCGCCGGGGGTGCTGCGTCAGCCGCCGCTCGTCGAACCGGTGTTCCGCTTGCCGGTACGCCCCGCGGCGCCCGGGGCTGGTTTCGCGGATGGCGTCGTCTGCGCTGCGACACTGATTTTCGCACCGTCGCTGAGCCGGTCGGTGCCGTCGGTCACGACCGTATCGCCTATGCTGATCCCGTCGAGAATCGCCGTATTCTTGCCGTCGCTCGGACCCAGCTTGACCTTGTGCACCGAGACGCTCTGGTCGGCGTTCACGAGGTAGACATAGTCTCCGGGAGCGCCGCTCAAGACCGCGGGCGTGGGCACCAGGACGGCGTCTTTGAGGGTGTCGACCAGCATTTCGACGTTGACGAATTCATCAGGAAACAAGGCCTCATCGTCGTTGGCGAAGGTCGCGCGCAGAGTCACCGTGCCGGTGCTGGTCGTCATCTGATTGCTGATTGCGTACAGCGTGCCGGTTGCGATCTTGGTGCTGTTGTCGCTCGAGTAGGCGGTCACCGGCAGTTTCGCGCCGGCATGGAGGCGCGCAATCACCCGGTTGAGATCGTTCTGGGCGACCGTGAATTCGACGGTCGTGGGCTTCATCGTGGTGATCACGACGATGCCCGGCGAACTCGAGGCGGTCACGTAATTGCCTGGATCCACGAGACGCAGACCGACACGGCCCGCAACGGGCGCCGTGATGTGGCAGTAGGCGAGGTCGAGTCGGTACTGGGCGACGGCGGCCGTGTCGCTCTTGACCTGTGCCTCGTCCTGCTGGACGAGGAACTCCTGGTCGGCGACCGTTTGTTCCGCGATCGCTTTTTTCTGGCGCAGGTCCTCGTAACGTGCGAGATCCGAACGTGCCTGCGTCAGCGTCGATTGATCCTTCTGCAGGGCCGCCTGCGCCTGTTGCAGGTCGATTTCGTATTGGCGCGGATCGATCTCGGCAAGAAACTGGCCCTTGGCCACGTCCTCGCCCTCCTTGTAGCCGACCTGCGTGAGATAGCCGCTCAATTGCGGTAACACCGTCACCGTCGCAACCGGCGTGACCGTGCCGAGTTCCGCCAGGATTTCCGGCATGTCACCCTGCACCGCATGCGCGACGCGAACGACTTGTGCGGGGGTGCCGCGCGCGTGCACCGGAGCAAACAGCTTGTGCACGACGAAGAACCCAAGACCACCCAGGAGCAGCACGACCGATAACCAGACCCACCAGCGACGTTTGGGAGGGACGTACGCCAAAGTCGGATCATGTGGTGCAATCATTCGGCCCCCAAGCCTCTCGAGACGGAGATGACTGCGAAAAATAGCATCGCGCGGGGCCGGCGAGAACGGAGAAGTGTGAAGAATCCACGTCGACGGATGAAACCGCTGTTTCAGTTGTAATTATCACCCGCGGACCGCTATCGTAAGCCGCGTGCAAGGAGTGGCTGCGTGCAAATGGCGAATACCGGGTGATTGGCGTCGGCGTCGATTTCGGAACGTCGAATTCCACGATTGCGTGGTTCGATGGCGAGACGGTGCATTGCGTACGCGTGGAGACCGAGAGCCCGATACTGCCGACGGCCCTGCACCTCAGCAGGGACTATGTCGGCACGACCGGAGCGCAGGCGATCGAACGGTACGTACAGGAGAATGCGGCCCGCTTGGTGCACCTCGTGCCGGAGATGATCGGATCGGCGGCCGGCGAGATCACAGATCACAGCACCGCCACGGAGATGACCGAGCTGGAGACGACGCGCGACATCGTTTGGGGGCCGCTCGACGATCAGGGCTTGCCTGGCCGTCTGTTTCTTGGCCTCAAACGCTTGCTCGGCAATCCGCGCGTCGATCGCTTGATGGTGTTCAAACGCGCCTATCGGTTGGTCGCTCTGCTGACCCCGGTGCTGCTGCGCATGCGCGAACAACTGGAGCGCGAGTTGCCGGAAGCGTTCACCTCCAGTCATGTCGGCCGTCCTGTCGACTTCGAGGGCAGCGATCCGAAGCGCAACGAGCTGGCTTTGCGGCGCCTGACGGAAGCGTGTGCACATGCCGGATTTCCCAAAGTCGAGTTCTATCCCGAACCCCTGGCCGCGACCTTGAGTTTTCTCTGGCGGCGCCGACTGCAAGCCCACGGGACCGTGCTCACGGTCGATTTCGGCGGGGGTACCCTGGATCTGTCGGTGGTGCGTTGCTCGGATTCCCGCTTTAGCGTGCTCGCCACTGCCGGTGCCGATCTCGGCGGCGATCGCATCGATCAATTGATATTCAGGCGCCTGTTGTTTCCGCTGCTCGGCGACGGAGAGCACTGGCAGCGTCGCGTCGAAGGGCGTCTGATCCAAACTCTGTTCCCTTTCGCCGAGTACGAGGAGGGAATCCTGAATTGGGCGATTACGCACACGCTCAACCAGAATCGTTACAAGACCAAACTCACCGAGGCCATCGCCGGGGGTGGTCCCGCGGCCGTGAAGTTCGCGCGCTTGAAGGATCTGATCAACTACAACTACAGCTACCAGGTTTTCAGCGCGATCAAGCGGGCGAAAGCCGAGTTGTCGGTTGCTGAGTCGGCTCTGATCGACATTCCGGAGTTGAATCTGGCCGTTACTTTCACGCGGCCGGAGCTCGATGCCATGTTGTCCGGAATCCTTCTGCAGCTGGACGAGCTGGTGCAAGTGGTGCTGTTGCGCGCCGGTTTGCGGGCGCAAGACATCGACGTCGTCGTGCGCACCGGGGGCTCCTCGCTGATCGTCGCCGTCAGGCAATTGCTCGAGCGCGCTTTTCCGGGCAAGGTTACCGAGCACGACCCGTTCACGAGCGTTGCCAGCGGTCTCGCCATAGCCAATTTCCGCTCTTACCTCGCCTAGCGGCCGGCGTGCGCGATCTTACGACCAGCACCGCCGAGGAACATTTCCTGCGCGGCAACGGCCATGCGCAGTGCGGCCGCTGGCCGGCCGCACTCGCGAGCTACGAACTGGCCATCGCCGCCAAGCCGAACTTCATTCAAGCTCACTTCAATCGCGGCGTCGCCTTGCAGCGTTTGGGCCGTCGGGACGCGGCCGAGGCAAGCTATGCCGCCGCCGTGACGATAGCTCCGGCCTATGCGCCAGGATGGTTCAATCGCGGCGTCGTCCTGCACGAGATGCAACGTTCCTCGGAAGCTCTGGCCAGCTACGAGCGGGCGATCGCCGCGCAAGCCGATCATGCGGAGGCGCATTGCAATCGCGGCACGGTCTTGCTCGAGCTGCAGCGCGAGCCGGAGGCCCTGGCCAGTTACGAGGCGGCAATCGCGCTGCGCCCGCAGTTCGTGGAGGCTTGGTTCAACCGCGGCAACGTGCTGCAGCGCCTGGGACGTCGCGAGCCGGCGCTCGCGAGCTATGAGCGTTGCCTCGAGCTTGCTCCCGCGTATGTCGATGCGCTATACAACCGCGGCAATATATTGATGGAACTGCGCCGTTTCGAGGCGGCCGTCGCCAGTTTCGATCAGGCGATCGCGCTGCGACCGCAGCATGCCGGCTCGCATCTGAATCGCGGCAACGCGCTGAACGCGTTGCAGCGGCACGAGGAGGCGCTCGATAGCTACGGGCGCGCACTCGCCATCGAACCGCAGCTCGAGTTCGCAGAAGGGGTGCGCCGGTCCGCGATGCAGGACATCTGCGACTGGCGCGGCTTCGATGCGGCGGTTGCGGGGTTCGATCGCGCGATCGATCGTGGCGAGAAGATCTGCAGTCCGTTTCTGCAGCTGAGCCTGTCCGGGTCCGCGGCACGACAGCGCCGCACCGCGGAAATCTGGGCACGCGCCAAATATCCGTACCGCGCCCCGGCGGGGGCGTGCGCGCGCCGCGAAGCGAGGCGGGACAAGATCCGGCTAGGCTACTTTTCTGCGGATTTGCGCAATCATCCGGTCGGCGCCCTGACCGCCGCGCTATTCGAGAGCCACGACAGAACCGGTTTCGAGACGACCGCCTTCTCGTTTGGTCCTGTCACGCAAGATCCGCTCAGGGCGCGCCTGGAGCGCGCCTTCGACCGCTTCATCGACGTGCATGGCTGCAGCGATCGGGAGATCGTGGCGATCGCGCGCGAGCTGCAGATCGACATCGCCGTCGACCTCATGGGCTACACCGACGGCTGTCGACCGGGAGTCTTCGCGGGCCGGGTCGCACCCCTGCAAGTCGGTTACCTCGGCTATCTAGGGACTCTTGCGCTGAATCTCGACTATCTGATCGCCGATCAGGTGCTGGTGCCGGCCGAGCAACGCGAACATTACGCCGAGAAAATTCTCTACCTGCCCTGGTACCAGCCCAACGATCATCGCCGCGCCGTGCCGGCCCCCGTGACGAGCCGTCTGGAATTCGGATTGCCGGAGGGGACGACAGTGTTTTGTTGTTTCAACTCGAGCTTCAAGATCAATCCGGAAACCTTCGCGAGCTGGATGCGCATCCTGCGGCGCACTCCGGGCAGCCTCTTGTGGCTCTACGCCCCTGCGGCAATCGCCCGGCAAAATCTGACCGCGTCCGCGGCCGTCCATGGTGTCGCCGCAAACCGGCTGCTGTTCGCCGATTGGTTGCCGCCAGAGGAGCACTTGCGGCGCTATGGGGCCGCCGACCTGTTCCTCGACAGCGCACCCTACAACGCCGGGACGACGGCGAGTGATGCACTATGGGCGAGCTTGCCCGTGATCACGCTGCGAGGCGACACCTTCGCCGGTCGCATGGCCGCGAGCGTGCTTACCGCCGCGGGTCTGTCGGAGCTGATCACGAGCACGCGCGACGACTACGAGAATCTCGCGGTCAGCCTCGCGAGCGACTCCGCAGCGCTGGGCCGGATCCGCGCCCGACTCGAACGAGATCGCCACCAGATGCCGCTGTTCGATACGCCGCGCTTCACTGCCGGCCTCGAGAGCGCCTATCGCGCGATTTACGCCCGCGCGCTCGCAGGGCAGGCGCCGGACCACGTCGAGAACGCCTGGGGCGAGCCCGTGCGATTCGCGGCCCAATCGATCAGTGCGATGCCACAGCTCCAGGGAAAATAGAGCACGCAGCCGACGCGGCGCGCGATCAGCGCACGCGCCACTTGAGTTGCAGTCCGATCGTGAAGGGCAGATTGTCCGACGGGATCGGCGGAATGAGGATGAAATTCGCTCCCAAGCGTCCATAGCCGGTGATGATGGTCGGTGCGAGTACTGGCCCCGTGCGTTGCCCCGTGCCGAACCCATAGCGGCCATAGTTGTAGCCCGAGATGACGCCGCCCATGACGCCGAGCCTGCCCCAGCCCCAGTCGGTCGGTGCGGGCGTGAAAATCGCGCCGCCGTAGAATGAGGGACGATCCAGGGAGTTGCGGTAATAACCGGCTGCCAGGGCCCAATGGGCTGTAAACGCGCACTCCCCGCCGACCCCGGGATTGAAATCGTCGAAATGCTTGTACGGATGCAGGTGGTAGGAACCGACCATGAGATCGGCCCACCAGCCGTCAGCACAGGGTGCGGCGGCCGCCGCGTCGGCCGCCGCCGCCATGGCGCCGCGACCGGCAGCGAGGCCGATCACGAGTATTGCCGCGGCGATTGAGCGCAATATCAAGGCGCCGCGGGCACCGCTGGGATCACGCCGGGAATCCAATATTGCTGCGCGACGACCAGCAAGGCGAGCAACACGGTCAGCGCGATGCTGTGGATGAAGGTGCGCGCGAAAATCTCGCCTTCGCGACCCTTGAGATTGGTGACCGACGCGCCCGTCGCGATGTTCTGCGGCGAAACCATCTTGCCCATGACCCCGCCCGAAGAATTGGTCGCCGCGAACAATACCGGGTTCAAGCCGAGTTGCCGGGCGGCCACGACTTGCAGGTTGCCGAACAGGGCATTGCCCGAGGTGTCGCTGCCGGAGAGTAGGACGGCGACCCAGCCGAGGAAGGGAGAGAACAGGATGAACAGCCTACCGCTCGAAGCAGCACCCTGGCCGAGCGTATACGCCAGACCCGAATAGTTCATGACGTAGGCGAGCGCCACGATCAACATGACGGTCACGACGGCCAGCCAAATCTGGCCGATGGTGTCGGCTACGCAGCGCAGGAACTCGCGCGGCGACAAGCGCACGAGCAGCGCGGTGACGACGGCGGCAAGCAAGATCGCCGTGCCGGTGCCCAGAGGCTGAAACTGCCAGATCGCGGCATACGGCTTGTCGTGATAGAGCGTGATCGAGATAGCCTTGTGCAGCCCTGGCCAGGGAATGTTCATCTGGCCGACGGCTGCGATCTTCAGGGATGTCCACAGAACGACGGTCGCCGACACGATGATCCAGGGCAGCCACCCCTGCCACGGCGGCGCGGCCGAACTCGTCGCCGCGTGCGCCGCTTGCGCTTCGCGCAGGCTGAACCGGGCATCGACGGCAGGCCGCCACCACTTCAGGAAAGCGACGGTCGCCGCCAGCGAACCCAGCGACGACAGCACGTCGGCCAGCGAGTAATCGATGAAGTTCGATGCCAGGAACTGACTCAATCCGAAACTGAGGCCCGCGACCAGCAGCACGGGAAACAGCGCGCGGACCGAGCGCCAGCCGGCATAGAGGGTCATGACATAGAACGGCAGCAAGACCGCCATCACCGGTAGTTGCCGGCCGATCATCGCGCCCAAGGTCGCGGCCGGCAGGCCGGTCACCGCACCCAGCACGGTCACGGGTGCACCCAAGGCGCCGAACGCCACGGGCGCGGTGTTGAAGATCAACACGAACACCAGTGCCTCGATCGCGGGAAAGCCCACCATGATCAACAAGGAACTGGTGATCGCAACAGGCGTGCCGAAGCCGGAGATGCCCTCGATCAAGGCGCCGAAACAAAATCCGATCACGACGAGCACGACCCGCCGATCGTCCGGCAGATTGCCGATGATCCAACGTCGAAAGGCATCGGCGCGTCCCGATCGCACCGCGATGTTGTAGAGAAGCAGAGCGTTGACGACGATCCACATCACGGGCCACAAAGCGAACACGGCGCCGTTCGACATGGCCGCCAGGGCGAGGCTCACCGGCATGTGCCAGGGGCCCACGGCGACCCCCACGCCGAGAGCCAAACCGACGAGCGCCGCCTGCCAGGCGGGCCGGCGCAGAATGCCGAGCAGGATCAATACGGCGAGAACGGGCAAGGCTGCGACGAGCGACGATAAGGCGAGGCTGTCGCCGACGGGCGTCAAGAGTTGTGCAAACATCAGGCCGCTAGTTTGTGCCAGAGCCCACTCGCTTGTATACGACGCCTTGTTTCATCACGAAGCCGACGTTCTCGAGAGAGCGAATGTCGGCAAGCGGATCGTCGCGCACCGCGACGAGGTCGGCCCATTTGCCGGGCCGCAGCGATCCGAGTTCGTCGCTTTTGCCGAGTAAGTCCGCGCTGGCGATCGTCGCCGACTGAATCGCCTGCATCGGCGTCATGCCGTTTTGCACCATGATGTTGAATTCGAGCGCGTTTTGACCAAAGTCGCAGACCCCGATGTCGGTGCCGAACGCGATCTTTACGCCGGCTGCGACCGCCTTGCGAAAATTCTTGCGTTGAGCGTCCTGAATCGCCCGCATTTTCGCCTGAAATTCCGCCGGATAGCCGTCGAGGACGCAGTCCGTGACCTCGAGCGTGGGCACGAGGTAGGTGCCGTGTTGCCGCATGAGCGCGCGCCCCTCGTCGTCCATCAGCGTGCCGTGCTCGATCGATGCGACGCCGGCGCGGATCGCCGTCTTGATGCCCTCGGCTCCATGCGCGTGCACGGCGACTTTGAGACCGAAATTATGCGCCTCGTCGACCGCCGCCTCGAGTTCCTCGCGCGTCGCCTCGCGACCGAACGGGTTGCTGTTATGCGTCAAGACCGCGCCGGTGGCGAACATCTTGATCACGTCGACGCGCTGGCTCGCGAGGGCGCGAATCCGTTCGCGGACCTCGGTCGGAGAGTTCGCATTCCCGAAGCGCAGATCCCAGGGCAGGGTGACGTCCGGAGAGAATCCGGTCACCGCCCCCGCGCCACCCGTGATCGTCACGTAGGCGCCGGCGACGAACATGCGTGGCCCCACGACATCGCCACGGTCGATCGCGTCGCGCAGCGCCACATCGACGAGCGCGCGGTAGGGTCCGAGATCGCGCACGGTCGTGAATCCCGCGAGCAGCACGGCGCGCGCATTCGGCAAGGACTTGAAGGCCTCGACCGCCGCCGTGTGCTGCAGTTCCGCGAGCGGGTCCTTGGCCGCGTGATCGATCGTGAGATGGGTGTGCATGTCGATCAGTCCGGGCAGCACGGTGTAAGCCGAGAGGTCGATGGCGGCCGCGTCCGCCGGCACGGACCCCGTGTCGGGACCGACCGAGACGACGCGCCCCGCCTGAATCAAGATGTTTTGGTGCTCAAGCACGCGGCCGGTCTCGGTGTCGATGAGCCGTCCGGCATGGACGACCGTGATCGTGGCCGGTGCGGCGGCGTCCGTCGATTCGCCGCGACAGGTGAAAGATACGCCGAGGGCGGCGAACAGCAGCGAGTACCAAGCACCGCGGACCATCATCGAGCGTCTCCGTGCGCCGCGGTCGGCGCGGCGTCTTGTGTCGCGCGGATCCATCGCTCGATCTTCGCATCCAACACCACGAGCGGCATGCTTCCGCCCAGCAGTACCTGATCGTGAAACTGTCGCAAGTCGAAATTCGCACCGAGCTCGCGCATTGCTTCGTTTCGCAGGCGAGCGATCTCGAGTTGACCGATCTTATAGGAAACCGCCTGGGCCGGGTAGGCAACGTAGCGCTCCACCTCCGCGGCCGCTTGCGGCTCGTCCATCGAGGAGTGTGCGGTCATCCAGGCAATGCCTTGTTCCGTCGTCCAACCCATCGCGTGTATGCCGGTATCGATGACGAGTCGATTGGCCCGCAGCATTTCGTTGACCAGATGTCCGTAGTACTGCCACGGGTCGTCGTAAAGCCCGAGTTCCTTGCCGAGAGACTCGCAATAGAGCGCCCAGCCCTCGCCGTAAGCATTGAAGAACGTTAGGCGCCGAAACGCGGGCAAAGCCGGGATCTCCTCCGCGAGCGATGTTTGAAAGTGATGGCCCGGGTAGGTTTCATGCAGCGTCGTCGTCATGACGATGAACTTGTCGCGCACGCCCGGTGCATAAATGTTCATCCACAGTATGCCCGGTCGCGAGCCGTCCGCCGCCGCCTGCTGATAGTTGCCGTTGCCTTGATACTGCTTCGCCGATTCAGGCAGCGCGCGAATTTCGAAGCGCGCTTTCGGCATGACGTCGAAGACTCGCGGCAGCGTGGGCAGGATCCGCTGCAAAGCGTTTTCGTAGGCCGGCACGACCTCCTCCGGGCTTTGGAAATGCAGCGAGACATTCGCGCGTACGAAGGCGAAGAACTCGGGCAGCGTACCGGGGTACGCGACTTCGCGGCGTACCTCGTCCAATTCCGCGCTGATCCGCTGCACCTCGCGGAGCCCGAGCGCATGGATCGCCTGCGGAGTCATGTCGGTCGTGGTATTGGCGCGGATCTCGTAGGCATAGAGCGCGGCGCCATTGGGCAGCGCTCCGAGACCGGGAATCGCGTTCGCATGCGGCAGGTACTCGCGCGCGAGAAAATCGTGCAGCCGCTCGAACGCGGGTTCGATGACGCCACCGATTTTCAGTGCATAAGCCCGGGTGAGCCGCGCGCGATCGGCCGCGGAAAAGTTCGCCGGAAACTGGGCGATCGGACGCCAGAACTCGGTCCGTTCCGGCGCGAGCCCGAAGTCGTTGCGCAGCTGCGGTAGCACGCGTTCGACGACGACGCGCGGCAGCACCACGCCCCTGGCAATCCCCTCGCGCATTCGGCCGATCGCCTCGTCCGCCCAGCGCGCGAAACTGTCGGCGCGTCGCAGGGCGTGGTCATAGTCCGCCACGGTCTTGAACGGATAGGAACCCGAACCCGCCTGATCCAGCGCGAAGGCCGTGTGTTGTCCCACGAATTGATTGATGGGCAATAGGCGCGCCGTCGCATAGAGGTCGCCGTCGTAGAGTGCGCGTGCCGAGTCGATCTCATAGCGCAGCATGGAATAGCTGACGCGGGCATCGGCGGACAGCGGCGCCGGGTCGAAAGACCGCAGCGCCCGATCATAATGGCGCAGCATTGCGCGCATCTCGCCCAACCAAGCATCCTCGAGCGAGTCGTCGAACTTTGCCTCGTAGAGGGTCACGCCTTCGCTCAGCGCCTCCTCGGGATTCAGCGCGAGCCAATCGCGCCAATAGGCCGCATAGAGCGATTCGAGCCGCTGTTGCTCGTCGGCGGCGGACGCTGCCGCGGCGCAGGCCACGAGCGCGACGACGAGCAAGATGCGGCGCATGGCGACGCCTGCGCGTACTTTCATCGGTTCAGATCATATTTCATGATGCGCCCATGCCGGCCGCCGCGGTCCCGTTCCAGGCTGTACACGTCGCCCCGCGGACCGGAGCGCGACTTGAGCACGCGCTGTACCGCCGCCGAGTCCTGCGCGTCGAGGCGCAAGTCCGAGAGGTGTCGATGGGCCCCGAGATGCGCGGCATTGGCCGCGCCGATGATGACCGCGGCCACACCGGGGCGATCGAGCATGAGTTTCGACGCGACGCTCGCGATGTCGCAGCGATGGCGCACCGCTATGCGTTCGAGCGTGCGCAACAGATCCTGGAAAAGGTCCCAGCCGCCAAAATCCTCGATGATGAGCTTGTACTTGATCAAGGAGCGGTTTACCAAATCCGGTCCGGGTTCGCGCCGACCGGCCCAACGCTCGGAGAGGAATCCGCCGGCAACGGTGCCGTAACAGATCACGGCGATTCCATGCTCCCGGCACAGCTCGAGCATGCCGTTTTCCGGCCGCTCGTCGAGCAGAGAGTACTGCAGTTGCATCGAGCTCACGGGAACGCCGGCTTGCAGAATTTCGCGGGTCCGCGGCACATCGAAGTTCGTCAGCCCGACGTGCGCTATCTTGCCGGCCCGGCGCAGCCGATCGAGCTCGAGCGCGACCTCCACGTAGCCCGGCACTGCATAGTCCCACCAATGAAATTGCACCAGATCGAGGCGTTCCAGGCCCAATCGCAGCAGGGACCGGTCGATGCCGCGTTCGATGGTGTCGGTATCGATCTTGCCGAGCGTCGCGAGATCGGGAACGAATTTCGTGTGGATCTGCGTGCGTTCGGCGAGCACCGGGTAGCGTGCTCTGAAGCTGCCGATCAGTGCTTCCACGTCGGTGTAGATGTCTGCGCAATCGAACGTCGTGATGCCCGACTCGACGAACGCCGCCATGTCGACGATCGCCTGGTCGCGGTCGATCGCCCCGTGACCCCCGGCTAGCTGCCAGCCGCCTTTGATGATCCGGGAAATCTCGTAACCCGGCGCTATCTGGATTCGCAAGTTCGTTTCGTGAGCTATGGCGTGCGGAGCGGCGACGGCGCGGGGTTGTCGGGGATGCTGACGAAATTGAGCAAGGCGATCTTGCCGTCGCGAATCGTCGCATAGCCCATGACCCGCTCGCGGCTGTCCTTGCCGTCCTCGCGCGCGCGCACGAAATGATGCGTGAAGATTTGGTCGCCGCTCGCCGACCTGAACTCATCGATGAACGGCAGATCGATCACGACCAGCTGAGTCCTCGCCTGGATCGCGCGGAAATGCTGTGCAAGATCCGCCAATCCCTTGCTGCGATCGCTGCCATTGATGCGCATGACGGCGTCCGGCGTGAAGTAACGCCCGAAGGCCTCGGCGGTAAAACCCTCGGGATCCTTGTAGGCCGCGTTCCACCACACGAACATCGCGACGAGCGGATCGGGCTCGGCGGCGCGGGCCTGGTTGAACATTCCAGGGCCGAAGACCCATGTGGCGACCGTGAACGCCAAAAAAAAGATACCCGAACGTCGCTGCAAAACACTGCACCCCTCGCGGCGATGGTCG